>Ga0307988_1001997_pt1 | contig 10642 bp, 5 predicted proteins | sample EllFjometagen183_FD_203166 | JGI IMG/M metagenome (GOLD analysis project Ga0307988, IMG submission 203166) | Marine microbial communities from Ellis Fjord, Antarctic Ocean - #183 | ecosystem: Environmental > Aquatic > Marine > Unclassified | place: Southern Ocean | collected 2014-10-08 | reverse complement strand
TTAATAATCAAAACAAAAACACTATGAAAAAGTACCAATTAATTTTAGTAGCGTTATTCACACTATTTTTAATAGTTTGCTAATCTAAAGGAATTGACGTTTTTAATAATTAGACCCAATGAATTAACTAATCTATTTATAACTAGAACTGAATTACTCAATAGAAAATTCTACAACAAATTTAGGGTGTACTTAATTTTAAAAATGAAAAAATTACTTCATAATTCAGATAATATGAATACTTTTGCGCACTAATTTGAAAATCTAGCACATGAAGCGTATCAATGAATACAAGAAACTTTTTAAGATAGAAGGAGCTATTGACCTAAAAGAACTGAAAACTACGTACAGAGGACTGGTAAAAGAATGGCATCCTGATAAATTTCTGGATCAAGAAAAAAAGGAAGAGGCAGGAGAAGTTAGTATTAAAATTATTGATGGATATCATTTTTTAGTTAGTATAGCTCCAGACACTAAAGAAGCTAATTTAGAAGAATACGTTGCTACAACAATACAATCGCAAGTTGCAGATTTTCATCATAAAAGCATGCTATTAGAAGTTACTTTTGCAGATGGCAATACCTACGAATATTTTGGCGTGAACCAACGACTTTTTAACAAATTTGTAAATAGCAAATCGTTAAATAATTTTGGAAAAAGAAATATTTTCAATTCTTTCCTCTACAGAAAGCATAAAAAAGCGTCAGTAATGGCCTAACTCATAATTTCAAAGAAAAAATATACCAGAGAACGTTTATAAACCCAATAGCTCGGATTTATAATATACGCTATCATTATGATAACATATACTTAAAATTTGTAAATACATAAAAAAACAAGCAATTAACACCAATGTTAAAAGGTTAGTTAAAATTCTATGTATTATAAATCAAAGTTTGGTTAAAAATGAGAAGCTTCTATTAAAAACAGCTATGCAAAATTTAATAACTTTTTGTTAAAGAAAAAATCCCTTTTACATCAATAAAATAGCTTTCAACATCTTATACTATTTGAAATTCAGTTAATTATTTTTTTACCCTTTTTAACTGTCTTTGAATTTTTTTAATAGCTGATTCAATAGGCTTTTCTGGCTCAATAACATTATATTCACCCCAAAATTCAGGGTCTGAAAAACCAGAAGATTTTTCACTCATAATTACTGAAGGTCTTAATCTCCCTCTAGGTTTTATTAACTTTTTTGTTAAATTTTGTTCCCAATTTGTTACTGCCATTTCAATAGTTGTATGATAAACAGTGTTAAACAATTTTTTATTCCAATCTATTTTAAAGCCAAGTTGAATTCTACTATAGCCATAATACCATTTACCGTCCTTTTCACGATAATCGATATGATATGTAGCTTCAATTGGGTACACTTTTGCATGTTTTGGCTTTTTTACTATAAATATTCTGCTAGCCTTAATTTTATTTTCAATGTTTAGTTTGAATTTAGCATTGGTTAATGCTAGTGTTTGAGCATCAATATATAATTTTCCATAAAAAAATGGATCAATTATCTGTTTTTTTTGTTTAAAATTAACCACATAAATTAGTCTATTATCAATTTTTGTGTTTTTATCAAACGTGAAGTCATAAATTTCAACCATATTTTCAGTGAAAAAGAAGTCAGGATTTTTCATAATATCAATATACAACGTATTAAAAGGCCCACCTCTAAGTTTAAAAGCTACCGTATCTAATTTTGTGTAATCTGTCTTTTTCCGTGATTTATAAAGTTTTAAAATATCTTTTTTAGAATTTGTATATGGTTGTTTATTAATCTCTACAACTGCCTCTGATAAAGACACATAACTTCTTCTTTTTTTTATTGTCTCCCTATAAAAAGCAGTCATATTATTTAATTCATTAGAAAAATTATCTCCTTTTCTATTTAACATTTCTAAAACTAAAGATTCAGCATCTTTTACAGAAATATTAACTTCAGATAGCTCTTCAATATAAGTTTCTAATTTTATAATTGTTTTAGAACTAAATTCTGACAAGTTTAAAACTTTACTGGTATAGCCTAAAAATGAAATTGTAACATTTTTATTTAAGTGTGTTTTTGGAACTTTCAATAAAAACTCTCCTTGGGTATTAGAAATTGTACTAATATTTGATCCATTTACAGTTAATGAAGCAAACACTAAAGTTTTTTTTGATTTGCTATCTATTACTTTTCCTTTGTATTCATTAAAACCTATTGTATCATTCAAAATTAGAGTAGTAGAAGCAAAAGTAAAATTTTGAAACCCTATGATTAAAACAAAAAATAGAATTGATTTCAATACTTGTTTATTGATTAATACTTGTGTGAATTTAATCATGATAACAGATTTAAATTAAATGTTTAGCACTACTAAATTAGTGATTTATAGACGAATAAAAAAGTTAAAAAATCTATAAAACGAATGCTTTGTACTTTTTTAGAGATGTGAAAGAAATTAAAATAATAAAAATAATTTTATTATTAAACAAAAAAAAGGAATTACAGAACTGTAATTCCTTTTTTTATTAAAACAATTATAATTGCTAGCTTTTAGGCACTGGAAACCCTCGATCACGCATTAAAGCATCAATTTTAGCATCTCGCCCACGGAACAATCTATAAGCTTCAGCTGGATCCATTGCATTTCTAGGTGCAAATAAAAATTTCACCATTTTATCCGCTAATTCTTTATCGTAAAACCCCTCTGGAGATTGTCTAAATGCTTCAGCAGCATCAGCTGTTAACACATCTGCCCACATATAACCATAATAAGCAGTAGCATATCCTTCACCAGAAAAAACATGTCCGAAATGTGGTGTGCGATGGCGCATTACTAATTCTTTAGGCATATTTAGCTCAGTTAAAGTTTCTCTTTCAAAAGCATCTACATCAATATTTGTTGGATCTGTCATATGAAATTTCATATCCATAATTGCTGACGCTAAATACTCTGTTGTTGAAAAACCTTGATTAAAAGTTGAAGCTTTTTTAATTTTATCAACTAATTCTTTTGGCATTGGCTCACCAGTTTCATGGTGTACTAAAAATTGATTAATTATTTTATCTGTGGATAACCAACGCTCCAATACTTGCGATTGAAATTCAGTATAATCTCTAACACCACCATTTAATGTTGGATACCTTACTTCAGATGAAAAGAAATGTAACGCATGTCCAAATTCATGTAAGAAAGTGGTTGCATCATCCCAAGATACTAAAAGAGGTTCTCCCGGAGCTGGTTTAACAAAATTTGAATTATTAGAAGCTAAAACAGTCTTTTTACCATCAAATGTTGAATGACTTCTATAAGTTGTTGCCCACGCACCAGAACGTTTTCCTTTTCTTGCGTATGGATCTAAATACCACAATCCTATATGCTCGCCTGTTTCAAAATCTGTAACATCCCAAACTTTCACATCTTCATAAAAAACAGAAACAGTTCCTTGTGGCACTGGTGTAAATTTATAATTAAAAACTTCTTTAGCTACAAAAAATAAGGCCTCCGTAAGTTTATCTAATTGTAAGTATTGCTTCACTTCATCTGAGTCTAAATCGTATTTTTGTTTTCTAACTTTTTCGGCATAATAACTATAATCCCAAGGTTCAATAGTAATAGAATCTCCATTTGCTACAGCTTGCATATCTGCAACTTCTTCTTTTACTCTTGCAGTAGAAGCTTCCCACACTTGATTTAGTAAGTTCATTACTTTTTCAGGGTTTTTAGCCATTCTGTTTTGTAATCTCCACTCTGCATAATTATCAAATCCTAACAACCCTACTCTTTCTTTTCTAAGCTTTAAAATTTTGGCTACGTTTTCATTATTATCAAACTCATCAGCATTGTCTCCACGAGAATAATAATTTGTCCAAACTTTTTTACGTAATTCTCTTTCAGTAGAATATGTTAAAAACGGGCTCATATAGGAACGAGTATTTGGAATGGCATATTTCCCTTCTTGTCCTTTATCACTAGCAATTTTAGCCATTGATTTTATCATTCCTTCAGATAAACCTCCTAGTTGTTCTTTTGATAGATAAACTACATAGTTTTCTTCATCAGCTAATACATTGTTTCCGAAATTTGTATAAAGTGTAGAAAGTTCTTTATTAATCGCTGCATAACGTTCTTTTTTTGTTTTATCTAACTCCGCTCCATTCATTGCAAACCCTTCATAAGTAAGTTGTACTACTCTTTGCTGATCAGCTTCTAAAGGAGTAATTAAAGAGTTGTCATAAACTTTTTTAATTCGAATAAATAAAGCTTCGTTTTGCGATATTTCAGAACTGAAATCAGATAAAACAGGTACCATTTCTCCTTGAATAGTTCTAAATTCAGGGGAAGACAAATTAGAGCTCCATAAACCGTAATATTTAAATACTCTATCTAATTCTTCACCAGCTTTTTCCATTTCAGCAATGGTATTTTCAAAAGTTGGTTCTTCAGAATTATTAGTTATAGCATCAATGTCTTCAAGATTTTTTTTCATGCCAATTTCCAGGGCAGATTTTAAATCTTTCAATTCCATTTTATCAAATGCAGGAACACCTCCATAAGGACCTGTCCATTCTTCTAATAAAGTATTTGATGTAGTCATATTCTCTTTTTCTTGATTTTCTTTACAGCTTGTTAAAATTAGTGCTACACAAAAAAGTGTAACGATAGAAAACAAAACTGCTGTGTTTTTTTTATTCATAATAATGTATTATTAAAAGATTGATTGAGTTACACCAAAAATAACAATTTAACAATTAAAATATAGCGTTACAAATAAATATTATAGTAGATTTTAGTTAATGAAATGTTAATTTTCAAGAAGAATCTTAATTACTTATTTAAAATTGTTTTTATAAAAAAGTAGTTCAAAAATTTTATTATTCAGGACTTTTGAAATTGAATAAATCCTTATAATATCTTATATTTGTTACAATATTAGCATTGTAAATTAAAAGATTCTTTTATGAACTCAAACCTTAAACACGCTCAAGATTTATTAGATTTTATAGATAATAGTCCAAGTCCTTATCATGTAGTTAATAATTTAAAAAATAAGTTATTGAAAAATGGTTTTTCAGAGCTAAACCTTAAAGATAAATGGAAGATTGAAAAAGGAGGAACGTATTTTGTTTGCCAAAATGACACCTCTTTATTTGCATTTAAAATTGGTGCTGCTGAAATTGAAAAAAGCGGTTTTAAAATTGTTGCTGCGCATTCCGATTCTCCAACATTTAAAATAAAACCTTCTCCCGAAATTTCAGTTGAAGAAGCCTACATAAAATTTAATACAGAAACCTATGGAAGTCCAATTTTAAATACTTGGTTAGACCGACCGCTATCTATTGCAGGACGTGTAAGTTGTAAAGGAAAAAGTAGTATGAATCCAATAACTCATTTGGTAAATATTGAGCAACCGATTCTAATTATTCCAAATTTGCCAATTCATTTTAATAGAACTGTAAATGAAGGGATTGCGCTAAACAAACAAATAGATATGTTGCCAACTACGGCAATAGTTACTAAAGAGTTGAATAAAGATTTACTATTAGCAACTAAAATATCGGAAGTAATTAAAGTGCCTGTTGAAGATATTTTAGAAGTAGATTTAAATTTATATGATGTTGCCAAAGGAAGTATAATTGGCTTAAATAACGAGTTTATTTGTTCAGGAAAATTAGATGATTTAGCAATGGTACATGCAGGATTATCTGCTATACTAGATGCAAATAAGGGTAACGCTACCAATGTGCTTGCAATATTTGATAATGAAGAAGTTGGAAGTCGTTCAAAGCAAGGAGCAGGTTCACCGATACTTAAAGATATATTAAATCGTATTTTAACGGTACAAGGTAAAAATGAAGAAGATTGCCAGCGTGCAATTTATAATTCTTTTATGGTAAGTGCAGATATGGCTCATGCATTACATCCAAATCATCCAGATAAACACGATCCGGTTAATAGACCAATAATTAATGCTGGACCTGTTATTAAAATTGAAGGAAATCAAAAGTATACTACCGATAGTAATTCTTGTGCTGTTTTTGAAATGATTTGTAAAGAAGCTTCTATTCCATATCAAAAATTTGTAAACCGTTCAGATATGCTTGGTGGAGGTACATTGGGTAATGTTTCGGCAGGTCAATTAGCAATACGTTCTGTTGATGTTGGTAATCCAATGTGGGCAATGCATTCTGTTAGAGAAACCAGTGGAGTAGATGACCATACGCATATGACTAAAGCGTTAAAAGGTTTTTACAATGCTGAATAGCTAAAGAGTGTTAATAAAATAATCAAAAAAAAGGAACTCTTTATTTATAGTTCCTTTTTTTTGATTATTTACTTGGTGCTAATTAAGACTTTTTAGCGTCTAATCTTTTAATTACTCTACCGTAAATAATTAATGATATAGCAGAAACAAATGCAATTGCTCCAAAGTAATACCAAATATAATGCGCATCCGCAGAAGCAACTTCCCAAGCTTCGTGAGTTTCAAATAATCTTGGGTCTGGACAATATTTTGATAATAAATATCCAGACAATCCAAATCCAACAATTGAGGAAATAAATGAGTGTAAGTGACTAAATCCTAAATATAATCCTTCTTCTCCTTTTGGTGCTTGCAAGGAGAAAAACTCTAAAAATCTAGGTGAAATGAATGATTCAGCTAAAGCTTGCAACATAATTCCAATAATCATCATAAGTGCAATTGGATGTATACTCATAAATCCAAGATCTATTTCAGCACCACCAAACCAGTTTCCAGAAGCCATTGCAAGCGCTGAAAGTGGCATAATAAACATACCAACGGTCATTGAAAATAGCGGTGTTTTACTTGCCATTATTCTAGTTACAAAAGTAACCGTTAATACAACTATTAATGGATTTACATTCGCATACCAAGAAGGTGATGCTCCTTCACCCGCCAATCTAAGAACGTATTTAGGCATTGTAGCATATAATTGGTGTTGTACCATCCAAAAACCAGTAATAATTAAAATTAATGAGATTAACCTACCATTTGTTAATACTCTAATTAATGCTTGCCAAATTTCTTTTAATGTTTTCCCTTTCCCTTCTTGTTTAGCACTTTTGTAATAGAAAATTATCATTACCAATGCTAAAAGAGTCATAGCCGTTGAAAAATAATTTAAATAAACCAATCCCATATCTCCCATAGAAGCACGTAAAGGCTTTACAATTGTTTTTCCAGAAAATGCCCCAATATTTACCATCATATAAAAGATAGAAAAACCTTGAGCTCTATTTGCTTCTGTAGTTTCCTTAGCAATAGTACCAGTAATAACCGATTTAATAAAAGAACCACCAATCATTATAATTACCATAATAGGTACAATAGCCCATCTTTCACTAGATTCTAATAAACCTGTAAATTTTATTTTTTCAGAGTATTCAACTAATCCAATTGATTCTAACATTGTTGGTAGCACTCCTAATCCAAAGTAACCTATACTCAATAATGAGAATGCTATTATTAATGAAGATTTAAAACCAATTTTATCTGCCAAAGCACCTGTAAATGTTGGTAATAAATATAATCCTCCAGAAAACAAACCTGAGATCATTGCAGCTTCCATATCAGAAAACCCTAAGATTCTTGATAAGTAAAGTGTGATAACAATAAATACTCCGTAATAAGCACCTCTTTCCAGAAGCTCAACAATATTGGCTGTCCAAAATGCACGTGAAAACCCTTTTAATTTTTGAAACATATTATTCTAATTTTAATTTAAACTGTTGCCGAAGATAAGAATTTTAGGTGATTATTTTTTAACATAAGTTAGCAAATTATAGTACTATCTAGTTATTTAAAATCAACTCTATAGATAAGCTCAAATTCAAAAACAAATCCTTTAGCACGTTTTAAATTTTGAATATAAAAGATTTCTTTAAATAACTTGAAATCTAATTACGAAAGAATACGGAAGTTTGAAAAACATCTAAAAGAACAACTTTTAGCAGATTAAAGATAGCTCCTAAGATTATATTTTATAGGGGGGGGAAAGTTCTCGTACATAGATTTTAATAAAGATGGTTATCTTTTCAGATAAATGATATTACTCAGTACAAATCTCTATTTATTGTGATGGTTATAATTTAGATTGAATTTACTCAGTAAATGGTAATTTTCTAAGTAAGATTTTAAGGGGTTAATCTATCTCAAAGAGATTAGCAGAAATTAGTGATTGCAATTTAATAGGTAGCAGAGGCTATTTGTCAAAATAAATTTAACTCAATATCTTAAAACCTATAATAAAAAGCGAAATAAACAAATGTAAAGAGCCAATTAAATTATAAGAATACTTTAATATTTTTAGGGAAGCCTGTTGAAATCATTATTTAAACCCCCACAGAAATGATTGCGAACGAAGTGACTTCCCCTAAAATAATTTAATTTAGAAGTAGGAAAGCCTTATATAACCATTTATCACCCCTTCAAAATAGCATAAAGCCCCCCACATTAACCTTAAAAAAAATCAATTAAAAAAATAATATAATCTTATTATTACTAAAAATTGCGTTTATACTTGTGCAAACAATTTTATAATTACTTTGTTAGTAGGGATAACATTTTTTTCGATTTTGATTTTATTAATGGGTTTTAATTAAGAATCAAATGTATAAATAAAAATATTCTAGAGCAAGGAAAAATACATAATAATTGTCATTTACACTAAAAAACGTGCCATTTATTTTTTAATACTCGCCATTTGTCTATATTTAAAATATTTTAAAAGTTAATATTTGACGATGTTGTCCTTCAAAGCATTCATATTATGTATTTTGACTGTATTATAATCCAATTGTAGATTCAGTTATTTCACCTCCGTATAGAACTTATGTTTCTCTATAAGCAAAATAAAAAAATAGTGTTCATTAATAAAGGAAGATGAACATAGTATTAAATAAAAAAAGGAACTACAATTAAGTAATTCCTTTATATGATAAGATTCTGAATCAATACTTCGACCCTTCGACAAAAGCTCTGGGCAGGCTCAGCTCAGTATGACATCTTCAGAATGACGGACTTTTCTAATTATGTCAGTTCAACAAATAAACCTTCATCTGTGTTATTAACTTTTGCTAAATTATGTTTAGTCAAGCCTTTCATAGTTTTATCCCATTTCTTATTACTTAAACCACTTTGAGATTTTAATTCTGAAAGTTCAATTTTTTCAACTTTCTTCAAAATTTCAAAAACCATTTTTTCATCATCATTCAATTCAACAGAAGGAGCTTTTTTCTCTGGTTTCATTTGAGGGAAGAATAAAACTTCTTGTATTGATGCATTATTAGTCATAAACATGACCAAACGGTCTATCCCAATTCCAATTCCAGAAGTTGGAGGCATACCGTATTCTAAGGCACGTAAAAAATCCTGATCAATAAACATGGCTTCATCATCACCTTTAGCAGATAAATTCATTTGCTCTTCAAAACGTGCACGTTGGTCAATTGGGTCATTTAATTCAGAATAAGCATTGGCTAATTCTTTACCATTTACCATTAACTCAAAGCGCTCTGTTAAATCTGGATTTGTACGATGCTCTTTTGTTAACGGACTCATTTCTTTTGGATAATCTGTAATAAATGTTGGTTGAATGTAAAGATGCTCACATTTTTCACCAAACAATTCATCTATTAATTTTCCAACGCCCATAGTTTCGTCAACTTCAATACCTACTTTAGTACATACTTCTCTTAATTCAATATCATTCATTCCAGCAACATCAAAGCCTGTATGAATTTTGATAGCTTCTAAAATAGGAACTCTTGCATAAGGAGCTTTAAAGCTTACTTTATTTTCACCAATTTCAACTTCGGTTGTTCCGTTTGTATCAATGGCAATTTTTTCTAATAATTCTTCGGTCATGTTCATCATCCAATTATAGTCTTTGTATGCAACATACAATTCCATAACAGTAAATTCTGGATTATGAGTTCTATCCATTCCTTCATTTCTGAAATCTTTAGAAAACTCATACACGGCATCAAAACCACCAACAATTAGGCGTTTTAAATACAACTCATTTGCAATACGCAAATACAAAGGCATATCTAATGCGTTGTGATGTGTCATAAACGGTCTAGCAGCTGCTCCACCCGGGATAGGTTGTAAAATTGGAGTTTCAACTTCTAAATAACCACGTTCATTAAAAAAACTACGCATTGAATTGGTTATTTTGGTACGTTTTATAAAGGTTTCTTTTACATGGTCATTCACAATTAAATCAACATAACGTTGTCTGTAACGTTGTTCTGCATCAGAAAAAGCATCGTGTACCTTTCCATCAGCATCTGTTTTTACAACAGGCAGCGGACGTAAACTTTTAGATAAAACAGTTAATTCTTTTACTTTAACAGAAACTTCTCCAACATTTGTTTTAAAAACCTCACCTCTAACACCAATAATATCCCCCATATCCAATAATTTTTTGAATACCGTATTGTACATTGTTGGATCTTCTTCCGAAGAAATTTCATCTCTGTTTACGTAAATTTGCATTCTACCGCTTGCATCTTTTAATTCAGCAAAAGAGGCCTTTCCCATAATTCTACGGCTCATCATTCTTCCGGCTAAAACAACTTCTTTTCCTTCAAAAGTATCAAAACTTGATATTATTTCATGAATGGTTGCC
>Ga0307988_1001996_pt1 | contig 10642 bp, 15 predicted proteins | sample EllFjometagen183_FD_203166 | JGI IMG/M metagenome (GOLD analysis project Ga0307988, IMG submission 203166) | Marine microbial communities from Ellis Fjord, Antarctic Ocean - #183 | ecosystem: Environmental > Aquatic > Marine > Unclassified | place: Southern Ocean | collected 2014-10-08 | reverse complement strand
ACAAATAAATCTAGGAAAAAAGGAATGGATAAGTTCATGCGAGCGAATGGCATTAAGAAAGATATAACTTATGTCAAAAGCTCTATCCACGCCAACTCATCTATTAATATAGCTGGTATAGAAACCATATTAAACCAATGGGAAGTTTTTGAAGGGTTTGTTCCTGATATTATTATTATAGATTATCCTGACATCCTTGATGTGGAACCAAATAGTTCCAACCTTTCAGAACGAGGAACAGTGAACGCCACGTGGAAGGCTATGCGAAAACTATCCCAAGAAAAACATTGTTTGGTGATAGCACCTACTCAAGCTGATGCTGGATCCTATGATATAGAAACATTAGGTATGAGTAACTTTACTGAGGACAAAAGGAAGATTGCTCATGTTACAGGTATGATAGGACTAAACCAAATAGGGGAAGAGAAGAAAGCGGCGATGATGAGATTAAACTGGATAGCTTTACGGGAAGAAGAATTTATAGGAGACTTATGTCTTCATGTAGGTCAATGTCTTTCATTAGGAAGGGCATTCTGTTGTTCTTGTTTATAATTAACCAAATAAGGAGAAGTAAAATGGACAGGCATTTATACAAAGCAGTAAGAGGTGATAATAAAGAATGGATTCAAGGCGATTTATTAAACTATTCGATTATAGACCCATTCAAGTATATAGCAAAAGGCATAGGATATGAGGTGGCTGATCCAGAAATAGGGAAGCCTATAAAAATTTATCCTCATACACTCTGTCAATGTACAGGGCTTTTAGACAAAAACCAAAAGTTTGGGTTTGAAAATGATGAGGTGCTGGAGGCTATTACTAAAAGAAAGTACATTATTAAATGGCATGATAATGGATGGAATTTATACAGACCTTGTAATAAAAGATTCCACCACTTGTTTGATTTAGAAGAGTATGAGCTAACTGGTAAAAACTTTTATGATCAGGAGGGATAAAGCATAATATTAAAAAGAGTTTTAAATCCCCCGCTGACGAACGGGACTCGTAACGATAATATAGTATAGAAGGTAATAGTACAATAATAACCGGCAACCAAAAAGGAGCCAAAGATGAAAAAGTCAGAAATTGTAGCACTGATGGAAAAGTTGGACATCAAATGTCCAGGAAAGGTATCTGCTGAAAGAGCAGAAAAGAAGTTAATTGCAGGACTGGAAGAAGAAGGTATTCCAGAAGATGTTGTCCTCACGGATGACGAAACGGAGTATCTGGAAAGTCTTGGTTTTGAACTCTCAGCTGACGAAGGCGACGGAGACTCAGAAGAAGAAGATGATGATGATGGCGACGAAGACAATGCCAGTGATCCTGAAGGCGATGATGATGACGCTGGTGATGATGATGATGATCCAGACGATTCAGATGATGCTGAAGCTGGTGATGATGATGACGATTGGGAAGAAGAAGATGTTCCCAAAAAGAAAGGCAAAGGCAAAGCTAAACCGGAAGCAACCAAAAGCTCCACACCAAAAACTCCTCGTAAGGAGAAAAAACGTCTTGTGGTTGAAGCCATTACCAAAGCGATTTCTAAATCTAAGAAAGGTTTAACTCGCGAAGAAGTAGTTGAAGCAGTCTTGGAAGTAGTTGAAGACGCTTCGGAGTCTACTATCCGGACACATCTGTCGGACGGTAAGAATCCAAAATATTGTTCTTTTGAAACTCTCCTGGTAGAGAAAGACAAAAGACTTTCTTTTAAGAAAAAATAACTCCACCCCTGTCGGTTCCTGTTCTGTGTTGTCATAACGATAATATAAGGACAGGAACCGCTTTCTCTTATTAACTTTAAAGAGGTAAACATGAAAAAACCTATACAATGCGTGATCTCACTTTCAGGAGGGATGGATAGTGGAACGCTTCTTTCTTTTGCCCAAACGGTATATGGCAATGTTCTAGCCGTTGGGTTCTCATATGGTTCTAAACATAATAAGTATGAACTGGCATGTGCTGAAAAACTTTGCAAAGAAAATGATGTAGAATTTATCCAAATTAATCTTGAAGAGGTGGGCTCTGCCCTATCCTCCAGCCTTTTAAAATCCGGAGGAGATATTCCAGAAGGACACTACGAATCAGAAAACATGAAATCAACTGTCGTCCCAGGACGAAATATGATATTTGCTTCAATACTCGCCGGCATAGCTGAATCCCGGAAAGCTCCATTTGTGGCGTTAGGAATACACTCAGGAGACCATGCTATATATCCTGACTGCCGTCCTGAATTCTTTCGCTCCATGGCTAAGGCTATACAAGACGCCACAGACGGAGGAGTGGTCTTAGAAGCTCCTTTCCTTAATATGGATAAAACAGATATCCTTAAATGGGGGCTGAATCACAAAGTTCCTTATCAGTTCACAAGGACGTGCTATAAAGATCAACCACTAGCTTGTGGTAAGTGCGGGGCCTGCCAAGAACGCCTGGAGGCTTTTAGAAATCTAAATACAACAGATCCAATAATGTATGACGGAGGTAACCAATGAAATACCAACTTACAAAAAGATGTGAAGTAGCCGGAGCCCATCGTTTAGGTTTATCTTATAAATCTCCTTGTGAAAATCTTCACGGGCATAACTGGATTATCCACGTTTCCGTTGAGGGTTCTTGTTTGGATGTAAATGGTATGCTCATAGACTTCAAACACATTAAAGAGGTTGTCAACAGACTTGACCACGCTAATATTAATGAGGTGGTTAGTGTCAACCCCACAGCTGAGAACATAGCTAAGTGGATTTGTAATTCAGTCCAGACTAAAATAAACCAACAATGGGATGATTGGGGTAATGATTCAATGGAGCTTATTCCAAACAAAACCTCTTACGAAGATCGCCCAAAAGTCTACAAAGTAACCGTTCAAGAATCGGAAGGAAATGTCGCATGTTATATGATATAAACGAAATATTTTATTCTATCCAAGGTGAAGGATACTTCACAGGATGGCCTGCGATTTTCATCAGGCTTGCTGGATGTAATCTTAATTGTTCTTGGTGTGATACAGATTTTTCTGTAAAAAGAAAAATGGACGTGCTTCACATAGAGAAAGAAATTGTCTCTCTGTTGAAAGAGGTAGCGAATGCTCAAGATGTTATTTTTGTCTTAACAGGAGGCGAACCTACTTTACAAAATTATCCATCACTTGTAAGAGTTCTAAACCATTACTTTCCTCACAATATAATAACCATGGAAACTAATGGAAGAGCTTCTGCAGATTCCATCATCAAAGACGTCAGGGCTTCTTGTCATTTCTGGACGACGGTATCTCCCAAATTATCCATTGAAGATTGTTCTCTGTATTTTGACGATCCAAAGTGGTGTGGAGATGAATTAAAAGTTGTTTTGGATCCGGAAGCTGATATTGAAATGCTCAAAGAACTACCGGTCAAACTTGGAAACAGGTTTCGTCATTATTATATTCAACCCTGCTCGGAAGATGTCCTTCCAGCTATTAATTTTATAAAGGAGAATCCAACATGGAAACTATCACTACAAACACAAAAGATCCTGGACGTAAGATGAGGCATCTTACTTGGGACGAAACTATAACAGCCATAAAACTAATGGTGAGCCAAGCGAGGGAGGAAGTGGATCTGGAAGACGATTGGGATATGGATAACATAGATGGTGATTGTTTTCGCCCTCTTAAAATTTATGGTGTACCTAGGGGCGGTGTATATGTAGCTTCTATGGTCAAAGCTCTCTTCCTAAAAGATGTCCTTGTCATGAAAAGTCCTGAAAACGCAGATATTATCTTTGATGACATTGTGGATTCAGGAGCAACCAAGAAACAATACAAAGACAAATACAACAAACCATTCTTTGATCTAGTTTCATGTCTGACAGATATTAAGAAAGGTGAATGGATTGTGTTCCCTTGGGAAGGTCTCCAAGACGAAACTGCTCCAACAGAAAACGTCAGACGTATTTTAGAATTCATAGGAGATGATCCAAAGCGTGAAGGTCTCCTCGAAACCCCAGACCGTGTAGTTAAATCTTGGGGAAGATTATATGGAGGGTACCATAAAAAAGTAGAGGATGTTCTAAAAGTGTTTAAAGATGACTCTAGCGATGAAATGGTTATCCTGAAGAACATTGAATTCTATTCCACCTGCGAACACCACATGCAACCATTCTTTGGTGTCGCCCATATCGCATATATCCCTAATGGGAAAGTGATAGGAATATCAAAGCTGGCACGGATCCTTGAAATCTTTGCTAGACGGCTACAAATCCAAGAAAGACTAACAAGCCAAATATCCGAAGCTCTTATGGAGCATTTGGAACCTTTAGGGGCGGCTTGTATGATAGAGGCTAAGCACTTTTGTATGGTAGCCCGAGGTGTAGAAAAGCAATCCTCTGTAATGGTTACATCAAGCCTGCTAGGGGACTTTAAAACGGACCCAGCAACCCGCCAGGAATTTTTAAGTTTAATCAAAGGAGCATAAGATGACTGAAAAAGGTAAAGCTAACATTGATGATGTCTCTGAATTAAAATCATTGGGGACGAACGAAACAGATTATAAGTATAAAGATCCAAATATGCTTATGCTGGAAACATTTCCAAACAGGAATAAGGATTCACAATACCATGTGGATTTGAATTTCCCTGAGTTTACTTCTCTTTGCCCAAAAACAGGACAACCAGATTTTGCTCATATTCAAGTCGTATATGTTCCTAATAAACTTTGTCTGGAAAGTAAGAGTATCAAATTATACTTTTTCGCTTATCGAAACTTTGGGGCTTTTATGGAATCCATCACTAATAAAATTCTTCGTGATTTTGTTCATAAATGTGAACCACTTCAAATGGTAGTGAAAGCCACCTTTGCCCCTCGTGGTGCTTTATCCATCACCGTCACAGCAGAGTATAGTGAAGAATACGGGTATGAAATTACCAAGGATATACACAAATGTCTATAGATTTTAATCCAAATACTTTAATGATTGACTCCGGGGCTTTCTCCGTATGGAACAATGGAGGCAAAGTCAATCTGAAAAAGTATATATCTTTCTGCTTTGAGTATTTAGATGAATTGGATATAATCGTAGCACTTGATGTCATACCTGGAAGTCCTGGAGATCGTTTATCCCTCACCAAAAATAATATTGATGAAGCTTGTAAAGAGGGTTGGAAAAATTACAAGCGAATGATTAAAGCAGGACTGCCTAAAGAAAAGGTGGTTCCTGTTTTTCATCAAAACGATGATTTCAAATGGTTGGAAAGGTATATGGAATATGGTGTGCCTTATTTAGGTATATCCCCTGCCAATGATTGCTCTTCAGGTCTCCGCCGTTTATGGTTGGACTCTTGCATGAAACATATTTGTGATAAGGATGGTATGCCCCTTTGTAAGTTTCATGGCTTTGCTGTCACGTCCATTCCTTTAATGGTTAGATACCCTTGGTATTCATGCGACTCAGCTTCATGGCTTAAATTTGCCATATATGGAACTGTTCTTATTCCACATAGAAAACAAGACGGGGGATGGGATTTCTTAAACTCTCCTCAATGTGTTTTCTTCTCTTCTAAAATAGGAAAGTCTGCTAAAGAGAAAGGAAATCATTACTCATTCCTCTCCAAGCATATGAGAAGAGTATTAGACAACTATCTTGCAATAGCAGGGAGTGAGTTTGGTAAATCTAAATACAGAAAAGAAGATCTAAAATACAAGCATGATGCAGTCCACGAAAATATATATGAAAGGAACGAAGACCATCTTGTTATTGAAGAAATAGTAGTGCCTGGTGTTTCCAATTCTATTGAATGGAGATGTCATGTCAACAAACATTATTATGAATCAGTGGAGAAGCGTCTGGATTGGCCAAGACCTTTCAAACACGGTGGCAGGAGGAAATTACTATGAAGATATTTCTAGCAGGAAAAATATTTCTTCCTAAAGGTGAAAGAATAGAAAATGTTCTTATCTCTTACCATTATGCTAAGAATGAAAAAGATGAACAAGCCAAAGATTTTCAAAACATTATAAAATTAAGGAGAAAGAAAAATGGAAGTGAAAAGACAAGAAGTTCTGAAAAGGTTAGAAAACGCCCTAGCCGGCGTGACAAGTAATGCTATATTGGAACAGTCCAATACCTTCGTATTTGAGCATGGTAGATTAATAACCTTTAACGGGGAATTTCTAACAAGACAGAAATCTCCTTTTGGTGATGAAATTACGGGCTCTATAATGGCTGGAGATTTCCTGAGAGTTCTGCAACGGTTCCCAGACGATATATTAAAGATTGAAGAACGCGGTGGTGAGCTTCGAATCAAAGGTAAGAGAAGATCAGCAGGTGTTAAAATGATGGCTGAGATTATTCTCCCTTATGAAGAAGTGCCCAAACCCAAAAAGTTTAAAAAGGTTCCAAAAGAACTCATAAAACTATTACTCCAGGCGGCTCAGATATGTGGTAAAGATAAAACAGCACCAAAGACCACTCATGTCCATATAGCTGAGGATAGAGTTGAAGCTACGGATTCCTATCGAGTGTTCAGAGGCGAGTTGGAAACAAAGATACAAAAATCTGTGTTGGTGCAAGCCACCAGTCTTATCCTTGCTTGTCGCTTTGATGTTAAAGGTGCGGCGATTGATGGTCATGGTTGGTTCCATTTGAAAACAGAGGACGGAATGGTTATGTCACTTCTTTGCTCAGAGGATAAATACTATAAGAAAGATATGATAGATGATCTTTTGTCTGTTGATGGGGATAAGGTTACCTTCCCTAAAAATCTTTCAGAGGTTCTTTCTCGTGCAGAAATTATGGACACTCCAGGACTTTCCATAGGTGGGTGGGATTCACAGGTTACTATATCTTTAGATGACAATAGTATCCGAGTGTCTTCACGAAAAGAAGAAGGCTGGTTTAAGGAAGAAAGAAAAGCTGTATATGATGGACCTCCATTAACTTTTTCTATTCATCCTTTATTTCTTAAGGACTTGGTTAGCAGAACAAGAGAGGCCATCATCAGTGATACCCAAATAAAAGTAGAAGTTGACAACATTCATTTCACTGCGGCTCTTGAAGCAGGCGGTGATCAATAATGCCAGGCTTCTTTAATCCACAAGCATATGATAAGAACAGCAAAGGGACTCCAAAGAATATTTCCCAATGTGGTAAATGCGGACTATCCCGAAAATGCTTATCACCCAAAATGGAAGTATATGGGAGCGGGGATAGAAAGATTTTATTCATAGGTGAGGCTCCTGGGATAGAAGAAGACAAGCTAGGTGAACTGTTCGTCGGACCATCAGGTGAAATGATGCGGGCGATTATGGAGGAGGTTGGTATTGACTTGGAGGATTGCTCCTCTACTAATTCCATAACCTGTCGTCCGGAAGAGGATAGAGTGGAACCTTATATGACTTCTTGTTGTCGTCCCAACCTGCTCCGCACTATTAAAAAAATCAAACCCAAGGTCATTATACCTTTAGGAATCTCTGCTTTGGAATCTATTCTTTTTGATGTATGGAAGAAAAGTGTTGACGGGATTTCACGATGGGTGGGGTACACTATACCCTTAAGAGAATATGACGCTTGGGTTTGCCCTACATATAGTCCTGAGTTTGTTCTCCATAAAGAAAACCCTATCCTCACAGCATCTTTCGCAAGACATATCCAAGCGGCCTTGGCATTGGAAGATGTAAAACCAGGGTACCTTAAAATAGAAGACCTGGAGGAAACGGTAGAAATAATAAGGTCTACTAAGGAAGCGAAGAAGAGAATGCTTGACCTTGCTACGAGAAGCGGTTATCTCGCATGGGATTACGAAACGACCGGACTTAAACCGGATAGGAAGAAACAACGCATTGTCAGCGTTTCTTTTTGCTTAGACGGTAAAGAGACTTTTGCTTGTATGATGAACAAGAAACTAAAGGAACCTCTCATACAAATTCTAAAAAACAAAAGGCTGAAGAAAATAGCTTCCAATATGAAGTTTGAAGAGAGGTGGAGTATTGCCAAACTTAAAACGAAATGTCTGGGATGGTGGTGGGATACAATGCTTGCCGCTCATATGATAGATAATAGATCTAAAATTACATCTGTAAAATTCCAAGCATTTGTATTATTGGGTATATCCGACTATGACAGCCACATAAGCCCTTACCTTAAAGCTTCCGGATCTAATGAGCTGAATAGGATATATGAACTGGATAGAGATGATCTGTTATTGTATAATGGAATGGATAGCATACTTGAATACCTCGTCTGTTTTAAACAAAGAGAGATTATAAAAAACAAAGGAAAACAATTCTAATGGGATCACTCATTTTACCTTATAAACAGAAAGCATATAAACTACTCCATCAGGGTTCTCTTGCTCTAGCTCAAGTAGAATCAAACGGGATTAGAATGGATGTAGAATACCTCAACGATGAAATTGAGAGACAAACTTTAAAGATAGGTTGTTTAGAACAAGACCTTAAACATGATCAGGTAGCGAAAGTATGGAGAAGAATGTACGGGAAGACAATGAACTTTGGTTCCGGTGATCAGTTAGGAAAAGTTCTTTTTGAGGGTTTGGATTATAAAGCCCCAGCATATACAAAGTCAGGGAAATACAAAGTGAACGAAACCACTTTAGCCTCTCTAGATATTCCTTTCGTTAAAAAATATGTTGAAGTCAAGAAACTGAAGCATGTTGTCAATACTTATCTTAAAGGAATACGAAGAGAAATAGTAGGTGGGCTTCTCCACCCTTTCTTTAATCTGCATACAGCTATCACATATAGGTCTTCTTCATCCAATCCTAATTTCCAGAACCTACCTATTCGTGACCCCATCTTGGGTAAAATGGTTAGGTCGGCTTTCATAGCCAGACCTGGAAGGCATATAATAGAATTGGACTATCGTGGAATAGAAGTTTCATTCGCGGCTTGCTACCATAAAGACCCTAACATGCTTGAGTATCTCACAGACTCTTCAAAAGACATGCACCGGGATTGTAGCCAAGAATGTTATATATTGCCTCCGGGTGATATGTTGAATCCAGTAGATGATAAGGACAAGAAAAGAATCAGCACCATAAGATACTGCGGGAAAAATAAATTTGTATTCCCAGAATTTTATGGTGATTGGTATATTGATTGTGCTAAGGCTCTTTGGGAAGCCATAGGTGAGTTTAATCTTTGCTTAAGAGATGGTACTCCTTTAAAAGATCATTTAGCCAAGAAAGGAATACACGAATTGGGTGACTGCGATCCTGATATGTCTCCTCGCTCAGGGACTTTTGAAAAGCATATCAAAGACGTGGAATACTCTTTCTGGAATGATAGATTTCCTATATACAACCAATGGAAAAAGGATTGGGTAAAACAGGTGAACAGGGACGGCTATTTTCTAACCAAGACTGGATTTATCTGCCAGGGTGTTATGAAAAAGAATGAAATGATAAACTATCCTGTCCAGGGTTCTGCTTTCCATGGCTTGCTTCAAGGCCTTATATGGAATGGTAATACCATCGAAAAGAGGAGTATGGATTCTTTAATTATAGGACAGATTCATGATAGTATTGTTGGAGATGTACCTGCTGGTGAAGTAGAAGAATACCTACACCTTTCAAATAGGAATATGACAAAAAGACTAAGGAAGGTTTGGCCTTGGATTATAACACCACTTGAAATAGAAGCTGAAATGACACCTTTAGATGGGTGTTGGGCAGACAAAAAGGAGGTCACCATATCATGATACTTTCAATAGATTTAGATGGAACTTTAATTAGTGAAGAAACCTCAGAGTTTTTAGACTTTGACATGGAATTAATAGAGGCTTTCATAGATGCTCAAAAAGCCGGACACTATCTTATTCTTAACACTTGCAGAGAAGGAGAGGAATTGGAAGAACGCATACAAGCCATCACACATTTAGGGTTGGTTTTTAATAGTATTAATAAAAACAGAATTCAAATGTATAAAGGCAGACCAACGAGCAAAAAGATTGATGCAGATGTTTACTATGATAATAAATCATTTAACTGGGATAGGGCGGCGGCCTTACAACATGTTCTCTCTATTACAAGAGATCCAAAGTGGCCTGCTAAATTTTTATCTGTTCCAGTTTACAACCAACCAAAAAAAGGAGAGCCAGATGAAAGTAGAAATACATGGAACAGCCCCTGACGGGACGGAAGACTCAATAGTTATCGAAGCAGATACACTAGAGGGCATCAGGCAGAAAGCTAAGCCAGAAACCAGCAAAAGAGGCTGGACTAATCTATATAGCAAAATATTGGAGGATTAAAGGATGAATATGATATCGTGTAATTCTTGTGGTATTGTTTTAGACAAAGATAGGTTGACGTTCCCTGATGTATATGACCACGATTCAGGTGATGTTATTGATGAACAAGCTATGTGGAATGGTGATTCCCAAGAGTTTGTTTCTTATATTGATTGTCCTGTTTGTGGTAATGCAGTTAAAGAGAAAAATAACTAATAAAGGAGGATTAGAATGGAGCTTTACAAGAAACACAGACCAAAAAAATTAAAAGGTGTGGTGGGAAATACAACCACGGTCCAGACATTAAAGAATATGATGGAAAGGAATACTCTGCCTCATACAACCTTACTTTCCGGCCCAAGCGGTTGTGGAAAGACTACACTTGCCCGAATTATTGCGAGAGAGCTAAGATGTAACATGG
>Ga0307988_1001995_pt1 | contig 10644 bp, 10 predicted proteins | sample EllFjometagen183_FD_203166 | JGI IMG/M metagenome (GOLD analysis project Ga0307988, IMG submission 203166) | Marine microbial communities from Ellis Fjord, Antarctic Ocean - #183 | ecosystem: Environmental > Aquatic > Marine > Unclassified | place: Southern Ocean | collected 2014-10-08 | reverse complement strand
GAATGGTAATAAAACCTTTTTCTTAACGTATCACTCTTGATTTCAAGATGGATCAAGAATATCATCCCGCTCCCACAAATATTCTTTGCTATGCTCAGGATATGGATTCTTTGGATAGCTGTTATGGATGTTTGGCGGATTGCTATTGCTGATCTATTTTGAAATGGCAAATCATGTCCGTAATTTGGCTCCAGGCATGGCTATGAAGAAAGACGGGGAAATGCCGGTAAAACCAGTCAACATATTTGTAATACTGGGTATTGCAGGATCTTTAATCTCTCTGCTGGTCCTTTAATAAAAACCAAGCGAAACAAATAGCTGACTGTATCAAATAGTATTGGTACAGTCAGTTATTTAAATGACTAGTTTGCGAAAGGTTTATCTATCAGCCCAATCACTCTTTTAACTGCCTGGAGATAATTGATATTCTCGTTCCCATCCATCCCTACATCTTTCATGGTTTTCAAAATATCCTCAATCACCGTTGATTCTGAATTGATAGTGACAAGCTTGGCTCCATTGATCCAGACATTACCCACTTCACAAATGGTATCGTTTACCATATAGCCAAAGCGCTGCTTCTCAACCCTGACAGCTCTTAGCTGGTCATTCGCTCTGACCATTGTCAGAAATTCATCTAATGTATAGAGATCTTTGGTAAGAGCCGGCATATCTACTGCGAATGCAGGGAAGACCTCACTTTCAAGCACTTCCCGGGCAATAGGGAATTCACCTTTCATAAGAGGATTCCACTGTTCCAGTCCCTCTTTTTCCTGTATGAATGTTTTGATATCCATCTTTCCGTCACGAATTTTAGTGTTATTCTTGTCATTAGTTGCAGAAACGATATAGATCTCTGCCGAACGACGTTCCCACACCTTTTCCGGAACTGGTCCGGATAATCTTGCCATCCTGAATGAGGCTTCTGTAAAATCTCTTCCAAAAGTCCTGAACTCAAATCGGGGAGCTGATATAGCTCCTACTTCCAAATTAGGTTTTCCCATGATTCTCTCCTCTCTATAAAATATTGATAATGAGCCAATTTTAAAATTCAAAGAACCTTAAAATTGACTTGTGAAGTTTTTGGATAGTTGTTATTAAACTTTTATATTACAAAAGGTTACAATTATCAAAAAACTTCTGACTAATCGGTAGCTTGATCCAAATCAAAGATTTGGATTTGTCAAAATTAATAATCTTGAAATATCCTCAATTAATTAAAAAACAACTTGACTGAATACGTTCTGCACAATGTACAGAAAGACAAATGCAACAATCGCTGAAATCAATGGGGTCGCAACCCATCCAATACTGATCTTGCCCAATGTCTTCAAATTAAGATTCTTACCGCCTTTTGCAATACCGATTCCAATTACGGCTCCTACTATTGCCTGTGAGCTGGATACCGGAACAAGCGGAAATGATGGAAGATTCTGAGAAACCAGAAACTCCTTTAACCCTTTTGAAGCAAAGAGAAACAGCACTATTGAGCTTGACAATACTACTATGAAAGCAGTTATAGGTGACAGCTGATATATCTGGGACCCTACCGTAAGCATGACTTTTTTGGAGTAGGTAAAGACTCCCACTGCAATAGCTGCACCGCCGAGCAACAAGAGCTGCTGCACTCCGGTAAAGGTAAAAAAGCTCCCTATCGAAAAATCGGTGAACATGCCTGAGGCACTGTTAATAAATACACCCATGACATTTCCGATATTGTTCGCTCCAAGACTGTAGGACCCGAATATTCCTGCAGCTATGAGAGCAATCCTGGTTATTCCATCAAGACGAATAAGATGAATCTTCCAGTGCTTCATGAAAAATGAGATGATAAAATAGAGAACGACAGCAACGACAGCAGACAAGATGGGTGAAAAAACCCATGTTGAAAGTATCTTCAAAAGTGCGTTAACATCAATTTCCGATCCGGTAAAAAGATTCCAACCAATAATTGCCCCGACAATAGACTGTGACGTAGAGACCGGGAGTGCTGCCTTAGTCATCCAGAGAACAGAGAGTGCTGCCGCCAATGCCACGGTGAATGCGCCGGCCAGCTCATTGATAGCACCAAGTTTTCCAAGTGTATGGGATGCCCCGCTGCCGCTTACCACTGCACCAAGAATCACAAAGATACTGCAGAAAAAAGCGGCCTGCTTGAATTTGACCATACGAGTCCCAACAGCTGTTCCCCAGACATTTGCAGCATCATTTGCTCCCAATGACCAACCTAAAAAAAGTCCACTGGATAAGAAAATCAGTATTTGAATCATCTATCCCCTGCTTATATGCTTCTCTTGATAGTATATATATCCAACCGTTCCGCAACAGCCTCTGCCTCATCAGCGATTTGTGAAATGCGTTCAGCAAAATACCTCACATGTACTTTAAGACTAAGTTTATCGGTAAAATCTCCAGAAAAGGCCTTCCGCATAATCCTCTCTTCAATTTTATCAGCCTCATGTTCCCAAAAATGCACCTTCGTTAAAAAATTAGCTACGTTGGAAATCTCTTTGAAAAATGCTCTGGATGCACAAACAAGTTCTGAAACACACTTTGTCGATGCGGAAGTAAGTTCAATAAAATCATCCAGCAATTCATCCCAGATAAGGGGTTTTTCAATGGAAAATCGAACCATGACTTTCTCCGAAATGTCAATAACATTATCTATCGTCTCTAAAAGACCAAGCACATCGCCTCGGGCATCCGGAATCAGTAATTCTTTATAAAGTGTATATTTTATATCCCGACGCAAATCATCCGTATCGCTCTCCAATTTTTGGATCTCTTTAGTCCGCTGCTCGAATTCATCAAACTTACTCCCTAAATACTCTTTTATACCCTGCTCAAAAATGAGGCTTGCACGTAAAATATTGTCAAAGTATTTTTCGATATTGTTTTCAATAGATTTAACCCGGTTAAAAAACATCAGCACTCCTTCATAAATCCTAACTATCTCTCAATCATCATATGATCATTGAAACATTAAGTCTAATAAAATATAATTATTACTACTATAATATTACATTATACTCTGCTTATTCCAAGGAAGTGAATATGGATCTATTTAAGCTTAAATCTTTTTATACCGTTGCAGAGTTAGGAAGTTTTAGCAAAGCCGCTAAAAAACTCTATTTAACTCAACCTGCCGTAAGCACGCAGATAAAGGATCTTGAATACGTATATAAAACAAAATTATTCGATCGGGTTGGAAGAAAAATCAACCTAACACATGCCGGTGAGACACTTATGGGTTTTGTGGAAAAAATCCTTGAGACATATGAAGAATCTCACTTTGCAATCAACCTATTAAAGGATGCGAGAGAAGGATCGATTAAACTCAGTGTCAGTGTCTTACCAGGAACACGGTTACTGCCTAAGTTACTCTCAAGTTTCAGGGAATCCTATCCTGATATCACTTTTTCTATCGACATCCTCAAATCTGCTGCAATTGTTGAAGCACTGAAACAAAATAAATACGATCTGGGGTTGTTAGTCAGCAGTGATGAGCATACACAGAGACTTGAACTGGTTGAACAGGTCATCTACAGGGATCATATCGTGGTAGGCGTCAGTCCAAATCATATACTGGCACAAAAGAATAGTATAAGCATTCGGGAACTTTCAGGGCTCCCCATAATAGTCTCGTTAAAGAATACTGTTTCGCGGCAGGCATTGGATAGATTCTTCAATCACCATTCGATTCCTTTCACCATCGCATATGAGATAGATAGTAAATCTATGATGAAGACAATGGTGGAAAAAAATCTGGGGATATCTTTTTTCAGTACCCTTGAAATACAGGCAGAGATTGATCTGGGATGGATTCATTCTTTAGAGATCGAAGAAGTTCCCTTATTCAGAAATATCAAGGCTGTATATCATCGGGACCACGAACTATCACCTTCAGCAAAAGCCTTCTATCAGTTCATGATCAATCCGGAGAATAATGCTCACTTTCCCGAGAATAAGCAAAAGTGAGCCTCACCTTCTACTCTTCAAAAAAACTCTTTAACATTGGCTGCAGTTTCTTTCTGGATATCCCCAAATTCTTCTGATCATAGAAAGCACAATCTCCGCTGCTATTAAGAGCTTCCAGACCCAGATCCGAATTCTCAAGAAATTCAATAGTATTTGTACGTAACTTATTATCAGGAATGTACACCGCAATCTGTCTGGTGAAACCGGGAGAAGTGAAGGCATTCATTGCGAGTAGTACATCAAGATCTCTCTCCTTCATATAACTCTCAAAAGCTGCAGTAATATCAGGATCTTTAACGATCCAATCCTCTATGGACTGGAGGACTGAGCCAATACCGCACTTCACAGATCCCAGCTGCCACTCCTTATAATCTTTCCTCAGAAGATCATAACTCCCTAGTGAGGATACATTGAATTTCTCAAACTGCAATTTTTCAAATAGTCCATCACTATCAAGATTGGTAATTTTTATGATCTCTCCGGCTGCCCGTAAATCATCATCCGTTACTCTACCTGCTCCGGGGTCGAGGTTGACAGTATCCAGAAGTATCGTACCTAAAAGCAGTGTCCCCAGTGATTCATTAATGACTTCCCGTTTATTCTCAAAAAATGCTTCTGAAACAATTGTAGCTGCAGACCCAACTGGTTTAATAGTTGCAGGTATTCCTGATGGATACGATTTCTCATCTGCATGATGATCAAGTATTGCAATTATTGAATCAATCATCCCTTCCTGCCCGGATGCCAGTTTATTATGATCTACCAAAATAAGGTTCAGATTCCCATCTGCATAGAGTTTTTCAAGATTCACATCATCTGAGAACAAAAGCAGATCACTGCTGATCCCGGCCTCGTTAAAAAGATAGACAGCCTCTGTTCTGAGCTTGAAATCCGCTCGGGGGATATTGATAAGCGGGTAAGGATTCCCGGAAGGATCCAGTAAATGGAGATACCATGCATAGGATACAGCAGATGCCATTGAATCCAGATCCGCAGCCTCATTCCCCATAACTATCGTAACGCTCTTTTCGTCAGAATAATTAGTTCTGATTTCCTGTAAATATGAAATCAAATTCTTTTCCATAGTTTAACTCCTTATATTCATTATCATCGAAATTCCTGTTTATTTAAAGAAAAAAAACTATCAAACTTTTTAATGGGATCTATAATAATGTTTAATTGTACATATTTGTAAAAATGAATCATGGTATGTATAGGGTGTTGTATTATCTGTCAGATAACTGCCTTAAAGAAAAGTAATAATCATATGACTATAAAAAGCTTTACAAGTGAAAAACAACAAAGTAGAGTAATATTACTTATATGGTAATAAAAAAGGAGTTTAACATGAAAAAAGGTCTATTTTTTCTCGCACTGCTTATGATCATCGCACTTCCTGTATTTGCAGGTGCTGATGCAGAGGAAGCTTCTGAATTCCCAACAAAACCCATCAAACTCATTGTCTATACGGGACCTGGCGGAGCTGGTGATATCCTTTCCCGGAAATTCACCGATATTGCCAGTAAATATACCGATGCAACATTTGTAGTGGAAAATAAAGCCGGTGCCGGTGGAATCGTTGCGATGGAGTATGTTGCCACAACAAAACCTGATGGCTATACACTTATGTACATGACAAAATCAAATATATCAAAACTGGTTACCACTGAATCTGAATTGGATCCCATGACATTCGACTGGATATCTCTCATGCAGATAGATCCCGAATGTGTAATCACCAATGTGAACAGTTCAGTCAATACCTGGGAACAGATAGTCGCAGATGCTAAAGCAAAGGCTGGCGATCAGTTATGGCTTGGCCCTGCTGCAGGCGGGCTTGATAATGTAACTGCTGAAACGATCTGGGAAAAAGCCGGTATTGAAGCCAAATGGGTTCCCTATGCAAGCGGCGGTAAAGCAATTGCCGGACTTTTGGGCGAACAGGGAATAACTTATGTGGGAAATCCCGGAGAAGTAATTGGAAAACCTGATTTGAAGGTAGCTGCAATATGTGCTGACGAAAGACTTGAACAATTCCCTGATGTACCTACTTTCAAAGAATTGGGTATACCAGGATTAGAAAATGAAGTTATGTGGAGAGGTTTTGCTGTTAAGACTGGAACTCCGGACAGTATAATTGCATGGTATGATGACATCTTTGAGAAAGTGGCAAATGATCCTGAATGGATTGCTTCTTATGCACCCCAGGGAAATCTCTTAGTGCACCAGACAAGAGATGAATTCAATGCTCTCGTTGCTGCGGATTATGCTGCTTACAAAGCAGCACGTGACTAATAACTATACTATTTGAAAGTATCCTATTTAGGAGGATGGAAGCTTTTTCCGTCAATGTATTACATTGGCTCAGGTTTCCGTCCTCTTTGGTTTAATACCGCTGGATAGGATATTTTTACTACAGGCACATAATGGAAATAATAAAGTTTTTCGAAAAGGGTATCGGGTTTTGGATTTTATTGGGAGCGATGATTGTCATTTTGGCAATCATCGCTATTCTTATTTTCAGATCATCTAAACGGCGATATATTGGTAGAATACTCATTCCGGTGTTCTTTATAGAGCTGGCTCTGTTATTTGGTATACTCGCACTATCTTTTCCTGATAGAGGAGATGAGGTAGGTCCAGGGGTGGTACCATTTCTTTGGATCATTGGAATCCTTGGATTGAGCATCTTCCTCCTCATCCGCGGACTGCTTGGGAGTGAGGAGGAAGACCCTGCCTGGGGAAGTGTACTGAATGTTTCCCTGTTCATCGCAATGACTATCCTGTATCTCATTTTCATGCAGTTGATTGGCTATATGATCTCGACATTCATCTATCTTGTGATCGGTATGTACTATTTAAAATACAGAAACTGGAAAGTCATGGTGGCCATGGCCACCGGCTGGATCCTCTTTTCATACTTTGCCTTCTATCGACTTCTCTACGTTCCTCTTCCTAAAGGAAAATTGATAGAATGGATCTTCGGATAAGGAGCTGATACATGGAATTACTTACCAACCTTCTACAGGGATTTGGATATCTTGCCGGAATTCAGCCAATCACAGCGATTGTCTTAGGAGTGATTCTCGGGATTCTTGCCGGGGCAATGCCTGGCCTATCTCCCTCTATGGGAGTCGCTCTCCTTGTCCCCTTTACCTACAGTCTTTCGCCGCAGATCGCATTGATCCTGCTTGTATCAATCTATATTGCAGCAAACTACGGCGGATCAATAACTGCTGTCACCATCAACACTCCAGGAACTCCTTCAGCAGTTGTCACTTCATTTGACGGTTATCCACTCACACTACAGGGGAAAGCGGGTGTAGGACTGGGTACTTCTCTGGTTGCCTCAACGGTAGGAGGCATAATAGGGACAATAATACTGATCTTCTTTTCGGTACCTCTGGCCAGACTTGCGGTCAGACTCCATCCAGCTGAATATTTTGCTCTTGCAGTATTCGGTCTCACTACTGTTGCCTCTCTTGGTGGTAAAAATTGGCCGAAAGCCTTCCTTGCAGCAATGCTCGGACTTCTCATTAATACTATTGGGATCGATCCGATATCAGGTGTGAAAAGGTTCACCTTCGGAACCTATAGATTGTTTGATGGATTCTCATTGATTCCGGCACTTATTGGACTGTTTGCATTGAGTGAGGTTTTTTCGAGAATTGAAGAGAACAAACTGGAGAAAGGACTGGAAGCCTCCTATGAAAAGACTCACTGGCCTCATTTACTGGATTACTGGAAGTTAAGGATAACGATTCTGAGATCCTCAATTCTGGGTACATTGATAGGAATATTCCCCGGTGCCGGAGCAACCATAGCCTCATTCCTCTCCTACGACCTGGCTAAAAGGACCAGTAAACATCCTGAAACATTTGGAAAAGGTAATCCTGAAGGCGTTGCTGCTGCTGAGGCTGCAAATTCTAGTTCTGTCGGAGGAGCTCTTGTTCCTCTATTGGCTCTTGGAATTCCGGGAAGTGCCACCACTGCGGTACTTGTTGGTGCACTAATGATCCATGATATCGTTCCCGGCCCACTGCTTTTTGTGGAAAGACCTGATATGATCTATTCTCTCTTTGCAGCCCTGCTGATTGCAAATATAGTCATGCTTATCCTGGGATTATTTGGGGCAAGATTATGGATCAAAGTCACGGTTATCCCAAAAAAAATTCTTCTGCCGGCTATTCTTGCAATCTCTATCATAGGAAGTTTTTCTGTCAGCTATTCATTTTTCGATGTAGCCACCTGTATCGGATTTGGCGTCATTGGATGGATCCTGAAAAAGTATGGGTATCCTGGTGCTCCCATTGTTCTGGGCATGGTTTTGGGAAAACTTGCTGAGACAAATTTCAGAAGAGCCGTAATTATGGGTGGATACCAGGTATTCTTCACTCGCCCTGTAAGTCTGGTTCTTCTCGCAATTGCTCTTCTCTCATTCGGCGTACCGCTGTTTCAGACATACAGGGAGACTCACAAAAAGAAAAATTCCCTTTAGCAGCAAATATCTATATCACACTGTCATTCCATAATGGTATGAATATGATACATCGGGAATACGATAAAGTTTCAGGAACTCTGTTTGATACCTCTCTTTCAGGATTTACTAAATCCTATTTTTGACATATTATTTCTATAATGTCTAAAAAGATATAAACTGTACTGAAGACGGTGGGAATATCTATAAATAAATTGTTGCTATGTATTGGATTTCTAACTGTTTTTTTGTGAATATTCTAATTGAAGAAATATTACGTTATTAGGGTGATTAATTTGTTACAATATAATGATTAACAATATTTTCACCCCACCGTTTTCAGTTCAGTTTAAAAATGATAAGGGGTCTTTAATGAGCAATCCTCTCCTGATTCAAGGTGGTATGGGTATAGGCGTTTCCAATTGGCGTTTAGCCAATGCGGTATCCAGTGCCGGACAACTCGGTGTGATATCCGGAACAGGTCTGGATGGAGTATTGGTTCGTAGACTTCAGGATGGAGATCCCGGCGGACATATGCGACGAGCATTGGCAGCATTCCCATTTAGGGATGCCTCACGAAACATATTGGAAAAGTATTTTGTTCCCGGCGGAATAAAAAGAAGACATCACTATACCAGATCACCAATATTTACCGCTAAAAACAACGACTTTCTCAATGCGTTAACCGTAGCAGCAAATTTTACTGAAACATGGTTGGCTAAAGAGAATCATTCAGGATTTGTGGGAGTTAACTACCTCGAAAAAATACAGCTTCCAAGTCTTTCATCACTATACGGGGCACTTTTGGCTGGAATTGATTATGTTATAGTCGGTGCAGGCATCCCTCTGGAATTTCCCAGTATTCTGAGAAAGCTGGTAAGTAACCTCCCAGCATCCCTTCGACTCAATGTTGAGAATGCGAACAAAGAAGATAGTTTCTTCTCTCATTTTGATCCGGTGACACTGTTTGGAAAAAAACTACCGTCACTCCATCTTCCAAAGTTTCTTCCTATAGTTTCTTCCAATCTTTTAGCAAACCTCATGGTAAAAAAAGCCACTGGTCCCATAGATGGACTTATCGTCGAAGGCCATGTAGCGGGCGGACATAATGCTCCACCAAGAGGAAAAATGCTCTTTGATGATTCAGGGGAGCCTATATACGGTACCAGAGATAATATAAACACTGATAAACTAAAGGAACTTGGCGTCCCCTTCTGGATGGCCGGATCGTATGGTGAACCGGAGCAATTAGAATCTGCATTGGCTTCCGGTGCAGCTGGTATTCAGGTGGGATCTCCCTTTGCCCTCTGCAGAGAGTCCGGGATTTTTCCTGACTTAAAAAGACGAATCATTGAAGCCGTTAAACGTGGAAAGAGTGCTGTCTCCACAGATACGAACGCATCTCCTACAGGATTTCCTTTCAAGGTTATGCGCCTGCTGGATACATTATCAGAGAGTTCTCTCTTTGAAAGCCGTAAAAAAGTCTGCAATGTAGGCTATCTGCGGCAGCTTTATAAGAAGGATGATGGTTCAATCGGGTATCGCTGCCCGGCAGAGAATCCCAAAAGTTTTGCACACAAACAGGGTATAGTGGATGAAGGGACTTCGGAAAAAAGATGTCTCTGCAATGCTCTTTTTGCCACATGCGGATTACCCAGTGAATATGAGGATGGGTATCAGGAGAAGGCAATTATCACTATTGGGACCAAACTTGAGAATGTACGGGATATGCTGAAGAAGTCATCAGATTTCACTGCCAGAGATGTCATCAATTATATCCTGAATAAATAGACTCCTTCAAACTGACAACATACTAACCGTAATACTCATCTCATGTGAGGCACTTTTAAAATTATTAATTTTAAAGAGCCTTTCTTAATTTAATCCTTTCAAATACTATTTTATATTATTACATTATACTATATATTACTATTTCATGATTTTATAACTTTTCGATGAGCATTTACTTTTATCAAGTACATCTAAGTTTGCAAAGCAAACGAATTATGCAATGCATAATTTTTAAGAATACGATGCAAAGCATCTTATTCCAAGGAGCAATAATGAACAATTTTCAGTTTCACAACACCACAAAAATAATTTTCGGCAAGGGCACAGAGCTGCAGCTTGCTGAAGAGATTAAACCATTCACAAATAAAATACTTCTTCATTATGGCGGCGGAAGTATT
>Ga0307988_1001994_pt1 | contig 10646 bp, 12 predicted proteins | sample EllFjometagen183_FD_203166 | JGI IMG/M metagenome (GOLD analysis project Ga0307988, IMG submission 203166) | Marine microbial communities from Ellis Fjord, Antarctic Ocean - #183 | ecosystem: Environmental > Aquatic > Marine > Unclassified | place: Southern Ocean | collected 2014-10-08 | reverse complement strand
TGAAAATTCGTTTGAAAAGAATGGGGATTGCTTAGACAACTTATGATAATTTAGTGCGGCGTGGTGTTTACTGGTTAGATATCGTAACTTAAGTATCCAATTCCGAGGGAAGGCAACCCTGGCCCACTTTCACCCTTGCCCCGTTGGGTGTGCGTAGGTATTTTTGGTTTTTGAATTGGCTGGTATCAAAAGCCAAAGGTTCATAGTGGTTGACGTGAATATGAAATCATCTTCTCATCATTAATCTTTAAGATCGGAATTTTCTATGAAGTGGTTTGAGAAACTTGCTGGTTTTGTTGAAAAAACCCCACAACAAGTCAGACAAAACATTACGATTACTGAGAATATTTTGAATTCTCGTGTTAATGGATCATCTTATAAATGTGGTATTTTAACAACGCCTAGTTTAGCCGACTTACGTAGAATGGTGCTTTCGAATGAAGGATTTGAAGGGACGCTATCTCTGTGTGAAACAATTGCAGATGTACAGACACTACATAAGGATGAGAAAAACGCTGGGGCTTTAATTCAAGTAGCTTCCCAATTTAATTTGTTAGAAATGATATCTCCTTCAGCGATACCAGAGGAAGGCGTAACAAAATATGAAAATGATCCTACCCAAGGTCCTGCATGCGCTATTGCAGCTGGCGCCGGGACTATTTACCGAAACTATTTCGTCCGCGTCAACGGTGAAATAGGTCAGTCGGTTGACAATCAAATAGATTGTCTAGCTGATATCGGTATCGCGCTTGGAAACATCGATAATCAACTCTGGGAAATGAAAAACGGATACGCCCTAGCCACAACAGAAGGCTTGAAGGAAATTAAGAATAATCTTGAAAGATGCACTGAGATAGAGCGTGATGGAATAAGGCAATTATTAAGAATTGGAATCCAAACCAATACCGAAGTCACAATCGGCTCTTCCGCGCATGCCGTGACACAGGCATTTTGTTCGGCTTTACCAATTGCTTATAACAAACAACCCCTGGGGCTATGGTCACCCTTTGCTCAGCTAATTTTAGAGGCTTCCTATGAGGCAACAATCTGTGCAGCTATCTTAAATTCAGAAGCTACTGGGAATAGTAAGGTTTTCCTCACACTTGTTGGAGGGGGAGTGTTTGGTAATAACATCAAATGGATTTTAGCAGCTATACGACGTAGTATAGATCTATACAGACATTTTAACCTAGATGTGGCTATTGTCAGTCGTGGCCATTCAAATAAATATGTTCAAGAATTAATCACAAGTTATTAGATACTAATGAACCTAAGAATTACAAACCCACTTTACCGACCTGCCTAAAATCAAAGACTAAACATTTTTTTTGAAACTTGTCTTGACTTCACTGAACGTAAGAAAGCAAGATCAAAAAGCCTTCGTAATTTCCTTTTAAAGTTAGGATGGCTTAGAACAAACTCTGCCATTGCAGGACCATATATCCAATAAAACTTAATCATGTATCTGCCTATTGCTGATCGGCCTAAGACATTGTCTCGGTAGTCTCGCAACCAATCTACAACAGCATGAGATTCATCATTATAGATAGCAGTCGCGACAAAGCATTGATCTTTTTTCTTTCTGATATTTTCGATTGCTTCTGGAACCAAACTGGTTGTTTTATTGTCTATCCACTTAAATCCAGTACCTTTTTCTCTGGAGCAGAATTTTATCATGCTTTTTGGTATTCCACCCTTGATGAGAGTATCCTTAATTGCTACTCGTTGTTGGCCACGGGTATCTTCATTTTTTGTTATCAAAACCATATTTATTAGCGGTATCTCTTTGAGCAGGGTTAAATCGGCTTGAGTAACTCTTGCTCCACTTCCCTGAATGCAATACCAGGTGATTATTGGTATTTGATATCGACTATTTGCTTCCTTGATTTGCTTCTTAGCAAACTGAGCGAGTTCTTTCAAATATTCTTCTGCAGATTGGTGTGGTTCTAGACCCCTACAATCCCAAAAGTTGAATTTATCTGAAGAGTAGAACGTAAACTTCTTTGTTTTAGGCTTGGAGTTTGATATTGAAGAGTTTGGGACTATTTTTTCTCCACAATAATACTGGGCAATGGATGTTTTTCCGACACCCGTATATCCACATAATAGTATACAGGGTTTGACTTTGAAAGTTGGAGTTTTCAGCAACAAATCAATCTTCGAGCTCATAAGTTCCTCCTCGACTACCGATGAAAATGTACTTAAGATTAGCCTAAAACTTCAGATCACCTATCACTTTGATTTAAGTGATTTGATGATTAGTGATATATCTTCTTTAGTCAAATCAAAACCTGGAATCTCTTCACCATTCAATTTTGCCTTTGCGCACATTTCTAGATATGCCTGAGCAATCCAACCTAACGCTTCTGTTAATGCACCCGCAACAACTGCCTGGATACCACTACCTATTCCTGGAATAAATTTAATTAGGCTCGAAGAGGCTGCAATCCCAACGACCTGTGTAATTACCGGGCCCAATGCCATCACAGCCGCCTCCCTACCAATGCCATATAATATAGCAAGCTTAGCAATCAGCCCTCCTTGTATAACAACTAGAATTGGTGCGTCAGAGCCTGGAATAGGGGTGGCCCCTGCTAAAGCAGCTGCTGCCGAAGCGGTATGAATAATTACCTTTGCACGTTTTTTCTTCAACTCAAAGTCTAATTGTTGGGAAGCACTAAATGCATCTTGATAAGCTTCAGGTAGAATATCCATTGATCTATTTATCACCAGTTTGAGCGATTCATTATCATCATCTGAAACTGCAATAACGTTCTCTTTCTTAATCCCTGAAGTTAACATACGATCTGTCATAGCGGATTTTTGATCAGGGCGGGTAATATCTTTTTTGGTCAATAATCCAAGCTCATTATTAATATCAAACACTTCTCTCATTAGTAGCAAGTCAGTATCAGTCACCCTAGCCCCAGGTCCCTGCACGCAGTACCATACTAGATGAATATGATTATCAACATTTGAATCTTCACGCATTTCTTTTATGAAATCTTTTGTCCCATCAATAAAATTCTGTTCGCCATCACCGGGTTCAAGTCCTCGAGAGTCCCAAAATCGAATTCTTGAATTTTCATACTTGACATAATCTTTTGTGCCGGGTTCCCCATCCATAATAGCACCTTCAGGAACATTCCCGCAGATTTTGCTTATGAGAGATGTTTTCCCCACACCTGTATATCCACATACGAGAATGGTTGGCCTTTTGTAATCCTTTTCACCCTCATCAAACCCATCTTGAATGGCGTTATCAAAATCAAATTCTTCTCCAGTATCAGCCGTTTGCTCCTCAATTTCCTCAGGTTCCACATTCTCTAATTCATTTTTTTTGTTTGACATTTTGACAACTCTCCTTAAAGTGTGATTCTTTAATTGATACAGGTTATTATATATTGTACAGCCACTTATTTGCTTCATCCTTGTGTTTATCAGTAATATGGGCTTTTAAAGTTATTAGAGCTGTAGCAATAACTGCAGCATCATCCGTGAATCCTGTTAGAGGAATAAAGTCCGGTATCGCATCAAAAGGCATTATAAAATACGCCAGAGCTCCAAAAGCAACAAGTTTTGGTCCAAGTGGACTATCCTCATCAATTGCAAAAAAATACATCTCTGCAGCATCTCTCAAAAAAGGTATTTTTGCTAAATTTGATTTAATTTTTGCTTCAAAACTTTCTGTTACAAGCTTCATATTAGGATCAACGACTAAGTCTTTTGACTCACCAATAATCGCATTAATATTTGTAATATGATCATCTTTTTTTATCTGAATTTCGGGATGTTTTTCCCAGTGTCGAATTGTTTGAACTGAGACACCAATCTTCTCAGCCATATAGGTTTGTTTCCTACCAAGTTGTTCGCGCAGTTGTTTAATATCTAGTCCGGTAAACATTTTTAACCTCAATACTTATTGCTCAGAGAATAATACTTGCTTTCTGTCTTTGCAAATAGTATTATCATAATAGAAAGTTTTTATTGTGAACACATTATATATCATATATTACTCATTTATGCATACCTTAAATATAGTTTATTTACTTAGGATAGCTACACGTAAAAGAAACATCATTACCAACCCGCAACCCAAAAGGAGTGTTTATCATGCAAGAATCAAATCAGGGTAGCTGGCAGCATCTCGTCCCTGGGGATGTTGTAATGTTCCTCAGCGAGTACATGTTCGACAAGTATAATATAGTCGTTAATGGGATGTTAGGCGAAATTTATCCCGATTGTCATAGTATTGCCTCGTATGGAAATGAAGTCATGGCGCAACCCGTTGGCGCTAAAGAGCCCTTCGCATATCCATTATACATGCTACAAAAACTTGCAGATGTACCATCTGAGGAAATTGTTAAAAATGCACTTGCTCTATATGAATATCGCTTTGAAGTATTCGAAGCTAGAGTTGGATGGACTGGATATGTAAAAATAAAAAGGCACATATTCACGGAACAGAGGATAAAGAGAGAACTTACAAATACTGCACAACTTGTTTTAAAAGAATTGGCTCACAATAAAGAAGCTAAGGTCTATAAGGGGCATGTTAAGCGAATTAAAAGCATTTTGAATAGCTTCTATAGATTACCGGATCCATCAAGACCGCTTCAATTGGCTCAAGCACTATCAGAATCAAAATTTAATACCAAAGATGTCTGCCCTCTATTAGAACAGGCTCGTGCATGGAGTCTACAACCTGATGTTCCTCCGTGCATTCAATGAAGATGACAAATGTAATAGAGCTCTCTAATTACTAATGAATGAGGATTAATAAACAATGAGTATTATCGGTAAAGCCACAACTTTTCTAGATTCAGTGTCTGGGTCAGCCATGACTCGCATGGCATTGAATCATATGTTCAGAAGTTATGGTAAAATAACATACATCCGCATAAATAAGATTAACCAACAAGTAGATCTCTCATTAATGCTTCATGGTGAAGATAAATCAATTGAAGTCAGAGTTGATAAGTATACAGTTATTAAAAACCCTGATGCTACATCAGTCATAATTGACCAACTAAAATCTGATAAACTCTGGCTTCATCGACTGCTAAATGATCTTGTGGTCGGAACTTCATTAGACCTTCCATCAGGCGAATACTCAAACATCATTGAAGAGTTACTGCTTGACACACAAATAGCTACGGAATTAGGATAGAAATGAAAAAGAAGGAAATAGCAAAGATAGAAACTGAGAAGGGCTTCCAACCCATTAGAGCTGCCTTAGATCAAGCGTTTTCGGAAATTGACAGGCTTCATAGTGGTGAGAAATTCGAAAGTAACACAGGCAAAGGTTTGGCAGTATTAGATGATGTTTTTTTTGAACACGAGAGACCACGTTTCTCAATTATCTCTGTTCCGATAAGATCTGGAGAAACCACGGATCTTGGAGGATCAATCAGTGCAGAATTATCGAGAAGATTCAACAGAAAGATTGGGTACTTCTCAATGCAAGCGTCCAGCCTTTATTATTCAAGCATTTTGTTAAGTGCTGTGTCTAATGTGAACTTTCGTATGATACGAACGGGTAAATTACCAAAGGAGCTATGGCCTCGACTTAGTCTTTCTGCAGGAAATATTGCTGAATCTGATATTTACATCAACGATACTAGACTTCAGTCCACAAAAACAATTCGCAAAAGTGTGAGAGAGCTTATCAAGGGATCAGAAATTGATTTAATTGTAATTGATAATCTTCAGCATATTTCCATAAAAAATAAATATCGAAAGAAAGCGCGTGGCTATCAGAAGATCTGCCGGTCATTAATGGATATATCGATTGAATTGAATGTATCAATTCTGCTCTTGTCTCAGTTTTCAGGTGAGTACAATCCGGATCGTATTGAGGTGTCTAATGATTGTCAATCACTTCCGTTTGTTCAAGATTACGGGAATATTGCAGATGCAGAGTTGTGTTTGATCCCTAGAACACAAGACAGTGAGGATCGCTTATTTAACCTATATATTTACTATAACCGCGAAGGACCAACAGAAACGATTAGGCTTAGACAGAATCTTGGTGGAGGTTGTTTCAAAACTAATTACATTTATTAATAAGAGCGTGTCAATCAAATACAATAAAGGATCAAAATTATGGCTATAGCAACACCCAAATTCAAAGTCAAAGTTATTTGCAAATCTTGTGGCTGGCATTTAATTGCAGTTCATCATTCCCCTATTCTTGGGCCAGCCCCAGTAGTGCCTTTCTTTATAGCCAGTTTTGATATTATTGACCTCTTAACATTAGGAGTACCTCTTTGTGGTCATTGTGGGAGCAGAGATCTTCTGAAATGTGCTGCATCAACTTTTGAACATCTAAATCCGACAGAGACTGTACGTAAATTAGCTTACATTGCACGTCTCCCAGGATTGTTAAAAAAATATCCAGATGACGAGGGCACTACAGAGCTCGTATCAAATAATGAATAGGCTCCTTATTGGGATTCAATTTCACTTAAACATGAGGAGCTTTTCAAATTTCAATATGGATAAATTTAGTTAGCATTGCGAGAAACTAATATTCCTATAGAATTCAGAAAATGTCTTCCATTAAGCAACTCATTATTTCTAACATAAGGATGAAATAATTTGAATTCTTTCACTAAAGACAAGTTAGAAAGTGAAGATGCAAAACTGGTCGATAAAGCTGGTGAGCTTATGGATCAGAACGAGTTAGTTCCAGCAATAAAATTACTTAAACAAGTAATTTCCAATACTCCAATAGACTATTCAAATGAGTATGAAATTAACAATACAAAATTCATCAAGTTTTGGGATAAAAATCAGTTCGTTCATTTTGTGACATGGAAGAGACAATTTGAGGAAGTTGTCGAAGTCGATTGGATCCCAAATGCTTATCCAAAAGCCTGTTTTTATATGGGATGCATTTATTCACATAAGAAACAATTCGAAGCTGCTTTGCCCTATTTATCGAAGGGGTATCTTCTCGAGCCCACAAATCCATTAATTGTATTCGAGCTAGCTTATGCCCACCTTGCGTTAGGGAATACTGCTCAATCAATTAAATTGTTCAATAAGGTAAATAAGGAGTCAGAATATGTGTCTGGAAGGGATTACGCAAAATCCCTACGTGGTAAAGGGATTGCATTGATTGATCTGGGGAATTTAGATAGAGCTGAATACTATCTATTAGAATCACTCAAAGGTGACCCCGGGAATCAGCTTGCACACGATGAGTTACTCTATATATCACAACTAAGGAATGGAGGAAAACACCAGGCGGTTAATAAATTAGTCACATCTGATTTGGTTTCGGTTGAATGTAAATACTGTCAAAACATTCAAGATTTATCAATACATAATGTGGATGGAGAATCTTTCTATATTTGCCCACAATGCGAGGGAAAAAATGGAAGTCCCCAGGTTAGTAGACACTTTGAAGTGTGATTTCATTATTCGGCGTAGCGGATTATCAAATTCAACCGGAATTGGTACTCCCTCTAATCTATTGTTGAAATAGTTTGAACAGATACATTTAAACGCTATTGCCCGACTCGATCATGAGGAAAAGATTTTTAACGGAGGTGACTATAGATGAAAACTGTGATTCAATTTCTTGCATTGATAATGTCTACAGTGTTATTGACCGGTTGCTGGGATATAATTGGAAAAGAGACGAGTTATGTTTGGAAAGGGGAATCGTCAGCTCCTTATAGTATCATAATAATTATCACTTTCATTCTTCTCATTTTGCTAAGACCTTGGTTTCAGAAAGACAGAGATGGCAAAATTACTATTAAAACCTATTCTTGGGAAATGTTGACCTGGGTTTTTGCATTTGCGATTGCGTACGGAATTCAGTTCACAATACTTGGTACAATTGGAATGTGGATCTTCACTTCGATAGCAGGGTGGGGAATCATTGGAATTGCTTTATATGCCGTTTTTGGGTTTTCAGAAGGATTTATTCATTCCTTTATGTTATTACCACTTGGACTTGCTTGGTCTATACCGATGTTTTCGGTATATCACGACCCACGAGTGCTCACTTACTATTTACTCCCAGGTATCGTTGGTCTACTTGCCGGTTTTATATTTAACAAGTATTTCCACTAACCTGTACAATAATTCAATTCGAAAACAGCATACCGTTGAGGGCATTCTTACCCGAAGAATGTATCCCGTCAGACCAATTTGGATAAATTAGCGTAATTTTTTAAGAGTTACTTTTGGATTATCTAGAACGAGAACCAGCCGTAAAAAATAATCAGCAGCAGATCAGCAACCCTTTAGCAACCATAACCCGCCAGGCCTTACTGTATAAGGGTCTGCATACTACTGAAAATCCCCGTGTCTTTGCCCTTTCGATTGAGGCTCACGCCCATTCTGGAAATATCAGTACTGCTTCAGCGCGGACAATAGTGGACAACTGCAGCAATTTTATAGCAACATTACTCCCAAGTAAGCCCAACATCCTTCCAGACATCGACCGGCTCAGGAACTCTGCAGTTTTTTAATAGCCTTCAATAGCATCGGCAAATCGAATCGATCACGTTCTTTCTCACTTTTAAATATTTCCATGAGCATCTTTAACTCTGTCTCTGAACCTCTTTCGCCTAATATTTTGAGGGCAGTGTGACGAATACTAATTTGAGTGCTAGCGAGATAGGATTTTGAGATACTTGCTCTATTGGGCGAATTCTTCTTATAGAGGGTTTCTAACTTTAATTCCGTCGCAAAAGCATTTTCATCAGTATTTATCTGCTCCAATTTATCAAGATCCACCTTTAGCCATCTTTTATCCATAGCTTTGAATGCAAGGTTTTGAATTAATTGGTTGCTAGAATCGCACGAGTCCATTATTTGGTTTCTCTCACTATCCGATAATTTCCCTAATGTTGAGCTCGTTCGTTCTACATAGTTCTTAATTCGTGCTTCAAATTCCTCTTCAAATAGTGAAAGCCACTTATCCAATCCAACGGTAGCTAAAGCGCTTAGTAGTACGGGGACGCTTTTAAATCTTTTATCATTCATTATTCCTTCAATCCCCATAACCATTTGATCGTCAGTCCCAGAAATAATCAGATCGGAATATGCTTTTAGTAATTTATCATGGGAGAAGACTCTCGAAGCAATCAAACCTGTATATTTATCATCCCTCAACATTGACACAATTTTAGCTATCTCAGCATTCCGCGCTTTTGAAATATTCAACACCGCTAAAGAATTAATTCGAAAGCTAGAATCCAGCAGCATTTCTTTTACGATGCTGGAAGGGTTGATCTCATTGATTAAATATAGGAACGCATAATACCTTACTTTTGCATCACTGTTAGTACGGTTCAGGTTGGCCCAATCTAGTATGTCTTGAGGCAGAGTAAGGAGTCGCTCTATCTCCTCAAGGTGCAACATGTACCCGGCAGGCAAATATTCAGGAAGGTTTGTGATATGCTGCTGGCAATCTTTCAACTGGGTAAATGTCTTTTGCGGTAGATATATAAATCCGTTGTAGAATTCAAAGCTTACTTGGAAATGTGGGTCCACCGACGAAAGATAATTCTTCACGAGTAAAGGAAGTGAAAGTGTAGTTTGATTGAATTCTGTGCTCGTTGAATGGCCTTGAGATACCAATTCTGTGCATATTTCGTCCGCCATCATTGGACGATCAGCCTGGCTAAGTACTTCCAAGATTTTTTTTGTCATTTTTTCCTGGAATTCTTTTGCTGTTTCCATCGTATTCGCACCTTAATATTTAAACTATTTTTCTAATCCAGAAACGAACTGGCGTATCTACTTAACTATTCGCCTCGAAGGTAGACAGAGAAATATTTTCTACAAACGTCGGTTTAATTGGAATTGACTACTTTTCTACTATTTGTGGATAGAAAACTGCAAAACAAACATTATGTTTTCTTGATATTACTATGGTATTTTAAAACCTTAAACAAAGGTATCCAATATGAGCAAAGCCAATTCCAATATCCGAAGCATGGTAGAAATGCAACTTCATCACCCTGTCGATGGTAATAATTATGAGGGGATACATGGCTTATTGAATTCTGCGGCGCAAAACCATATTACATCGGCTATCGTTATCAATAAATATGTGGAATTAGCCCGATTCTATAACTCAGAGGCGAGATTTCGTGAAAGTCTAGAACTTTTACTTAATGGGATCCAACTATCCCCTATTTCTAATGATATTTTCAATAGTTTGGGTGAGAGCCTAGCGTTCTATGTGACTGAGTACAAAGCTGAATTCTGCGATGAAGATATTCGTTGGCTTGGCACTGCCATAGAGTATTTGGAATCAATCAACTACGGACCGCTAGGTGCACAACACCAGCTAGACCACAATCCTGGCATACAGTTACTAAAAAAAACTGTGAAGACCCTTGATGTTCAACATGATAGTGAGGCGGAAAGTGTTCACACCCATTTTCTATCATCAATATCTCTTAAACAATATCAAAACCTTACTCCAGAAGAACGCAAACAAAAAGTATCGGAGCTTTTTGCGAGAAAATTGCTTGAGCTGGAAAAGGCAAAAAAAGGCAGAGGAGAAAAATCCAATGCCTAGGACGAACCAGAGCAAACCCCAAGAGACTCCAACAGAAAAAAAAAGAGCAGGTATCTATTGCCGGGTATCAACTCGAGAGCAGGGTGAAAGTGGA
>Ga0307988_1001992_pt1 | contig 10651 bp, 7 predicted proteins | sample EllFjometagen183_FD_203166 | JGI IMG/M metagenome (GOLD analysis project Ga0307988, IMG submission 203166) | Marine microbial communities from Ellis Fjord, Antarctic Ocean - #183 | ecosystem: Environmental > Aquatic > Marine > Unclassified | place: Southern Ocean | collected 2014-10-08 | reverse complement strand
CTTCAGGAATTTATCTCCGCACCATTATCCCAATACCCTGCAGTGGCATCACGAATTAAGCTTATCGGTGGACTGAATATTGCAGAAAACAGACTTCCGCAGGATGGTAGAACAAATATAGTTCTCGGTAAAAGTGAGGTTGATATTAGAATTAGTACAATACCAATTTTAAATGGTGAAAGTTTGGTTCTGCGTTTACTTAAAAAAGATTCTATGGATTTTAGTCTGCAAAGCACTGGAATGAATGAAAATATGATAAAAATATTTGAAAATTTAATCCATCAACCTCATGGCATTATATTAGTTGTGGGGCCAACAGGTAGCGGTAAAACAACCACTCTTTATAGTATTATGACTCAACTTAATACTCCTGATAAAAAAATTATCACAATTGAAGATCCAGTAGAATATAGAATTCAGCGGCTTTCTCAAATGCAGGTAAATTCAAAAATTGGACTTACATTTGCTAATGGATTAAGAAATATTGTTCGACAGGATCCTGATATTATATTAGTCGGAGAAATACGTGATAAAGAAACCGCTGATATAGCTATTAATGCTGCTTTGACTGGACATCTTGTACTTAGTACTCTTCATACAAATGATGCCGCTGGCGCAATCAGTAGACTTGAAGATATGGGGTCTGAAGGTTTTTTGATATCTTCTTCACTTATTGGAATCCTTTCTCAAAGACTGATCAGAACAGTATGCATACGATGCAAGGGTAAAGGAGTCGATAATAATTCACATAAATGTAAAAATTGCACAGGAACAGGATATAAAGGGAGAACTGGTATTTTTGAGCTCTTAATAGTTAACGATCAAATACGTGAAGCTATCTTAAATAATTCTGACAGCTCTACAATTAACTCTATCGCGGTAACAAATGGGATGATTCCATTACTAGAAGACGGTTTGATGCAAGCAAAAAAAGGAATAACAACTGAATCAGAAGTACACAGAGCAGCCTCTAATATTTAATTAATGAGGCTTAAGTCGTATTAAAAGAGAACCACTTATATCGTGAATTACTATGTTTATCGCATGGCAATTCGTAATTCGTAATTCGTAATTCGTAATTCGTAATTCGTAATTTATAATTCTTAATTCGTAATTTTAAACATGCCTCTATTTAAATACAAAGTAGCAGATAAATCAGGTAAAAGCTTCGATTTTTTTATTGAAGGGGATAACCAGAATGACTCCATAAGAAGATTAAGAGCCAGAGGTTTTATTCTTTTAGAATCATTTGGTCAGGTATCCGATTACGATAAAAAACCCGCAGGATCTAAGTTCTGGAAAAAGAATAAATTCAATGCTGTGGAATTTACTGATAGGCTTGTTCCTCTACTTGAAGCTAATATTCAATTAGAAAAGGCATTGGGCATTATCGCTGATGGAATGACTGAACCGGCACAAATACAGATTGTTAATGAAATTCGTAGAGGTATGCATGAAGGTAAAAAATTCTCTGCTCTTATAAGAAGTCATGGTTATGCATTTCCTCCCATCTACGCAAATCTTGTAGAAGCAGGAGAAGAGTCAGGCGCACTCACTAATGTAATGAAAGAACTTCTGAATTTTCTTACTTATAAAAAAGAACTTAATGAATTTATTATAACCAGTTCAATTTACCCGGCAATAATTCTCATTGTAACATTCGGCGTCATTATTTTACTTTTTACCGTATTTATACCTAGATTTTCAAAAATATTTTTTGATATGGGTAAAGAATTACCTCTCCCAACAAAAATAATGCTTATGATTAGCCAATTTGTGACAGGATTCTGGTGGCTTTGGTTGGTTTTAATCGCTTTGCTGACTTTTTTAATATCAAGAATTAAAAAAGGAGGTAAAGCAAAGATCTGGTGGGATAAAAAAGTTCTGACTTTACCTATTTTTGGTCCGTTAATTCAAACTCTTGAAATCGGTAGATTTATTAAAACGCTGGCAGTATTACTTCAAAATAATGTACACCTAATCAATACTGTAAGCATAGCTTCGAAGGTTATTCAAAACACTCATATTGCTAAAAGTTTTTCGCATGTAAACGTTGAACTAAAGGGAGGTTCAAAACTATCAAAAGCTCTTAGTAAGAGCCCATTTATGCCGAAAATTGTAATTCAAATGCTGGGGATAGGTGAAGAGTCCGGGAGAATGGGACCAATGCTGGATCAAGTTGCGAATCAACAGGAAAAAATAATGAAAGTGAAAATTAAACGTTTACTTGCACTTTTTGAACCTGCTGTAATACTCTTTTTAGCTGTAGTAGTACTAACTGTAGTAATTTCAATTTTTCTTGCTATTATGGAAATGAATGAAATATAAATCCAACCGACCTTGTATCGGTTAATTTAAAAATCAAATAACTAAATATTAAAGTATAGGATTAGAAAATTATGAAAATTAAAAAAATGAAATTTACTTACTTTACACTAATGGAAATGGTTGTTGTAATTGCCATCATAGCACTTCTTGCCACAATTGTGACTCCTATGTATTTTCGTCATGTTAGAAAAGCCAAAATAAATACTGCTAAAACTCAAATCATACTATTGGAACAATCTGTAATGGATTATCAACTTGACACTGGAAAACTGCCTAATTCTTTACAGGATCTCGTTCAAAATAACTCTTCAAATTCAAAATGGGATGGACCTTATTTAAAAAAATCAGTCCCAAGCGACCCATGGGGAAATGAATATCTACTTGTTGTTCCAGGATCTCATTCAGAAATTGATATAATCAGCTATGGAGCGGACAGTCAACCCGGAGGTACAAAAGAAAACTCTGATATAACAAACTGGACCGATTAGTTAATAGTAAATCAATGGTATTAAATTAAGACTTTTCTTTAATGTAGCACAGCCGAATCGGCTGTTTTTTCAGGCGGGACGCCTGAGTTACTTAGCTTAATTCAATGACATTGAATAGTTAATAGTTTGGAATGAGATAATTTTCTATTATATTTGTCTTTATAATGTAGCACAAGCTTCCAGCTTGTTTGCTGTCAAGCTGGAAGATTGAACTACATTGCATTAGAAAAACATCATTTATTTGAAAACTGTATAGTTTTATCAGCATCGTTATGGGTATTCTGCTCTCTAAAAGAGGAAGCCCTACCTTAAAATGTTAATGTTTAAATTTATTGATAAAAATGAAAATAAAACAAAATTCATTTACTCTTCTAGAACTTATCTGTGTCATGGCTATATCTTTACTGGTTATCGGAACCGTAATTGGTAGAGTTGGTAAAACTCCAGCTTTTTTATCTTTCAATAACTGTGTAAATAAAATACAGGGGGTACTCTCTGAAGGTTCCAATCAATCCCTTTTGAATGGTAAAAATATTGTAATTGAATTTGCTGATAATAAGTTCTATCCAAAAAATCAACAAAATTTTAAAGACAGATCTCAAATAAAAAAATATATTACTTATACATTGCCTGCTTCTGTAACTATTAAATTTTCAGGTGAGTCAGTTAACAATAAAATTGACTTTAATTTTTTTCCGGACGGGACCACATCAGGTCCAGTAATCTATTTAACGTTTAAAGGTCATTCAGCAACTATCAGAATTTCTAAGCTAACAGGAATTGTAACAACTCAATATGATACTTGAAGAGCTATTTAATTAACTGCACCATAAACTCGAGGAGTTTGGACTTAAAAGGTTCATAAATACTATTATAGGAGCGTTAAAGTTCATGACGATAGTCATGTCCCATACACAATTTGAATAAAACATGCATTATACCAGCAAAAATCAAAAGTACCTTCGGTACAAAAACAAAAAGACATTTACGCTTTTAGAACTTATTGTAGCTATTTCTATTTTGGCGATTTCACTTGTTGGTGCTATGTCTATGTCTACTTCATCAAAAAAAAGAATAAATAAAGCTTTTACTAACTGGAACAAACAGCATATGCTTTCACAGGCTGCAGAATTCTATTTACTTGCTGGAGCAAATGCTCAAATACCTGATGAAATTTTTCCATATGAGAATGTATCGGTTTCATGCAATATTTCTGAAAACAGTTCACTACCGCAAAATGTAGATAATATATCTGGTGACTGGATGCTAAGTACCTACAATATAGAATTAACAAACTCCGGTGGTAATAATCTCAAAACGATTAAAATCGATAAAATACTCAATAAAAATGAACTATAAAATACTGTTTTCTAAAAATTTTGGTAAACCAACACAGAAAAAACACCAGAGGTATAGTTCTGAGTCTGGTTTTACACTCCTGGAAATGGTTTTATCAATGGCTATTTTTACTATGATAATGCTGACCATTATTACAGGCTATTTTTCGGTGCAGCAAACATGGAAAAAAATGACCAAAATAAATTCACGAATTAGAGTTTATTTAATTTTGGACAGAGTATTTGACACAGCCTTTCGTAATAGTGTTCCTTTTACCTGGACAGATGATAATTTTTCAACTAAATCTATATTCGTTGGAGATGAGGACCAATGTACGCTTGCCTATATCCATAGAATTAGTAACCCTATAGATGGTGGAATTAGATTTTTAAAAATTTATCTAGAAAATAACAACCTGGTTGCAAGTTACAGAAAAACTCCGATTATACCATGGGAAAATGATTTAGCAGAAATTCAGTCTGAAATCTTAGCAACCAATATTCGTAGAATATCATTTTTATACGGCAACTTTGAAAAAGATGAATTAGATTGGCTAGATGATTGGGATGAAGAAGATCAGTCTCATCCTGCTGCAATTCAAATAACAGTTGAATGGAACAATGGAACAACAGAACGTTGGCTTAGAAGGACTGCCGGAGCAGGTAAGTTTGAATCATTTGGTAAAAGAACAACAAATAAATCAAAATTTGTAAGATAAGATGATCCCATGTTGCTCAAGCTCTTGTTGGTTGCATAGCTTGTAAAGTGATTCGTCCGCAAAGTCCCGCGCATGCGAGGACGTCGGCAGAAACTGATCCAGCTTGTGCTACATTATGATATGAACTATATTTAATATATATGTACTTACTAGTTTAGATAAAGCACTTATTATAACTCTGGAAAAGATCCTTAATTTTGGTGCCTAGTCAGGTATATAGTGTCTTTTATACAACCGTAAAAGAGGCGTCCCGCCTCTTTAGGGAAAAACTTGGGAGACCAATATTAAGAAGCAAGGATGCATCTTATACATAGTGCATTGCGACATTTCAAGTATAACATGACACTAACCTGCAGGAACCAAAGGTCAAAAGAGAAAATATGTTAAATTTATTTGATAAAATCAGAGATACATATCAAAATGAAAGTGGTGCTGCTTTAATTGTAGTATTAAGCTTTCTTGTTCTTGTTGGAATGATCATTTCATCTGCAGTAATGATATCTCAAATCAATGCAAGAAGTTTTAAAATAGTTTCAGATCGAAGCTATGCAGGATATCTTGCTGAAGGAGCTGCTGCAAGGCTTCAGTGGCTTGTAATGAATGATAGAAATACAAATAAAAACAGTTCATCATTAAGTAACCTTGATAATACAAATGAAGAAATAAGGTACAGTGCAGATGGAAGAATCATTAATATGGATTATGATGATTCAAAAATCTCAGGGCAAATTTTTGATATGCATTCAGGAATAGACATCTCCGGAAGTAATCCTACTAAAAAACTTAAAGAACTTCAGGTTCTTTATCAGGATGATCCCGATAAAAATCAAGAGTATAAAACTTTTTTAGATATTTTATCTGACTATGTAGATAGGAATAGCCTAACTCATCTGAATGGAATGGAAAAAGATGACTATCTCGCCCTAGACCTACCCCCTTTGCCTAGAAATAGTAAACTTGAATATCGAGAGGAAATACTTTTGTTGCCTGAATCACAAAACTTTTTCCTACCTGATAAAAATGGACGTCTTTCTGAATTTAACATTATTCCTCCAAAAGGTATGCCTGCTTTCAAAAAAGGAAAAGATAATTTCTTTTCAGTAGATAAAACTATTTTAATGTCAAAACTAAGAATAGATTCTGAAGAAGCTGATGATATGATCAACTCAAGAAATAAATGGTCAAAATCATCTGAAGCAATCACAGATTTTATCGATCCCGAAATGATGAGTAAATTGAAATCTTCATTCTCTTTTAAGGATTCAGGATATTACACTTTGATAATAAAAGCTTCTCCAGGGGATGGAATGGCTTCACGCACCCTACTTGTTTCACTTAAAATTGATAATAAGATTAATACCAGCGGAAATCAATATTATCAATACGTTATTTACTGACCACTATTGTAACATATATGCGTTTAATGATTCGTTAGTTAGATATTAGACGAATAATTTATATTTACCCAAACAAGCTGAGCCTGGATCAAAAAGGTTTTAAATACTATTTCAGGAACGTTAGAGTTCGCGACCATTAGTCGTATTTTTTTCAAACAAAAGGTGGGATATGATTATCGTCATTAACCCTACCTCTATATTTTATTAAGTTTTTAGAACTATAAATATGGTTCCTAAAAATATCATGCTATTACTTAATAAGGTTAACATACATACTATTTATTATATAAAAATACATAAATAAGGTAATACTATGCTTAAGAAATCGTTATTACTCTCTTTAACACTTATCGTTATCTTCCAAACTCTATCACATGCAACTGATTACTCAAAAGGAATTGTAGAGCTGCACAAAGTAGTTACTTCAGCAAAAAATGTTACACCAACAAAATATCCAAACTCTGACTCAGTTGTTCTGGACAATAATATAATCTGTAATATTAATGATAAAGGTCTAGGCAGTCAATGGGAAGATCAATTCTTTAAAATCTTAACACAACAGGGAGTTGAAAATAATAAAATTCAAACGTTTCAATATCCACTTCCTTATATAAAAGTAGAAATATTAAAAGCTGAACTAATAAAGACTGATGGGCAAGTTGTGCCTATTGACATTAAGAAACAAAGTAATGTTATAATAAATCCGAATCAATTGAATGATAACATAATTGACCCAAATAATAAGCAGGTCAATTTAAATATTCCTAATTTACAGATTGGAGATATTATCAGAGTCGTACTTGTAACTAAATACTTAAAAAAAATGATAAATAATATGTGGAGTACTGACTATTCTTTACAAAATACATATCCAATAATTCATAAAAATATTACTATTAGTATTCCTAAATCACTTCCTTTGAAAAGCATAGCTATTCAGAATGGTGTTAAAAATACAATTCAATTTTCCCAAAAAATAATTAAAGATTTAATTGTATACAAATGGGTACTAAAAAATGTTCCGAGATTTTTTCCTGAAAATAATATGCCCCAGTTTAAAGGTATTCCATTACTGCTCGTTTCCACAATTTCTGATTGGCAATATATATCAAAATGGTACTGGAGCATCAATAAACCTCACATTTACGCTGTAAATAAAGCGTTAAAAAATAAAGTTAAAGAATTAACCAAAAACAAAAAAACAGATTTAGATAAAATTAAAGCACTCTATTACTATGTATCTGATAATATCAGATATCTGCAAACTAATATAAAAAAGAATGAACCTTTTGATTATGTTCTAAATGCCAGTTATATTTTTGATAGCAAAACAGGTATCTGTAGAAACAAAGCTTTGCTGCTTGTATCAATGCTGCGCCTTGCTGGATTTAAGTCATACCCAACCATAATTTCTGTAGGTGAGCAATTAAATAAAAAAGTACCAATGCCTTTTCAATTTGATCATGCCATTGTAGCAGTAGAATTAAAACCTGACAATTTTACTTTACTGGATCCTACAATGGGTAACAGGTCAAAACAAATATTTCCAAGCTGGCTCTCTAACTCCACCTATTTAATTGCTACTCCATCAGGACAAACGTTGAAAATTGTACCTTCTTTGCCTGCAATTGATAATGCTTTTTTTATTAATACATCCTGTAACATTAAAAATGGTAAATTGTATGGTAAAACAATTATTAAACCAAAAGGGTTTAATTCCATGCAATGTAGATTTAATTTTTCATCATTATCTCCGAAAGTAAATAAATTGCTGTTTCAGCGTTGGTTACAAAATATTCTACCTAATACAAAACTCGAAGAATTATCTTTTCATCCAAATAATTTACTAGATATGAGACAGAATCTTCAAATTATTTTACAATTTTCTAATAGTGAACCTTTTGTACAGAAAAATAATATTGCAGTAATGAATTTACCTTGGTGGGGGGAGCTTCTGAATAACATTTTTGATTATGAGGATTTTGGATTACAAACCAGACAATTCCCATTGAAATTTAACAGTACTTCAGGTTACGTGGAAAATATATCTGTAAATTATAAAAATACAGACTTTGATAATACTTCAATACCAAAACCTGTAAAGATAGATACCAATAATATCACTTATACGCAAAAATGTATAGATAAAAATAATGTAATCAATGTATCAAGAACTTTTTTAAATAAGAAAATGGAGCTATCTCCAAAAGAATATTTAGATGTTAAGAATAACCTTAAAACAATCGAAACTGCACAAATAGAACCCATAATTCTTGAAAAGCCCAAAACTGATACTATTTCAAAATTTTCTAAACTAAGTCCTTTTAGTCAGCGATTTATTTATTTTCATGTTTCAATTGATATAAAAGATGATAACATTTGGACTAAAAGAAGATACGTAAAAAAGAAAATTCTTAGCCATACTCAGTTAATACAAAATTCTGAATTAAAAATCCCATACAATCCAATATGGGAATCAGTAAAAATAACTAATGCATGTACAATAACTGCTGATGGGAAAAAATCACCGGTTGAAAAAAAAGATATCCATATTATGGATCAAGCCTGGACTGCATCCGCTTCAAGATATCCTGAAGGGAAAATACTGGTTGTAAATTTCCCAGGGGTCGAAGTAGGATCAATAATTGAATATGAATTAGAAATCCAAAATAAAAATAAACCCTTCTTATCTGAAATTATTTTTTTGAAATTTTTGGACCCAATTGATGATTTTAAACTCTCTGTTTCATCACCTGATAATATGGATTTGAAAATTAGTTCATCAAATCTTATTGGAGTACAAAAAACTATTTCCAAAAAAGATGGAAATAATGTATACAAATGGACTTCTAAAAATATAAGTGGAAATATACCAGTTGTTTATCCTCCGCCATTATGGGTATTTAATCCAACTATATTTATTTCAGATGGGGACTGGAAACAATATTATAAGGAATTAAAGAAGAAGTTTTTATCCTCTGTATCTGATAAAAAAGATATAAAAGTTTTGACTGATAAATTAATAAATGAGTATAAAACTGATACTGATAAATTAATTGGAATCAGAAACTTTATTTCCAAAAACATAAGAAATGCTGGTCCTAAATTCATAGATTTACCTACTACAAGTTTAAGTAGCGCGGATATTACCCTTAAAGACGGTTATGGAAATTCAGCTGACAGTGCAATTCTTCTCTACTCAATGCTCAAAATTGCTGGATTCAAACCTGAGTTTATTCTTGTATCTCCATATCCAAACATAGATCTAATAACATCTCCTCTATTAACAACCCCTCAACGATCACTGTTTATATCAGTTTTAGTTCGAGTTAAAACTGAGGCTGGATATGTCTATCTAAACGATACAAACCAATATTCTAAACTAGGTGCAACACCTAGTCAATTCAAATTAGCAACCCTACTTAAAGAGAAGTCAATTTTTAAAATTGAACCATTAAAAAATATGGAAACAGCTTATATCAATAACTATAATATAAAAATTAATAATGATTCATCAGCTGACTTCCAAATAATTTTTGATGTGTTTGGATCTACTTACTCACAATTTAATAAACTTTATTCGCAAATAAAGCCAATTAGAAGAAAACAACATTATCAGAAATTAATTGCACAAATTTCTCAGGATGCTGAACCTTTAAGTAAATTAATTACAAATTTTAAAAAATATCCCGGAACTCGAGAGTGTACTTTAAAAATTAATAATTTTAGTTCAGTTAATAATAATTTTGATTACTTTAAAACTCTAGTAAAGATTGAATACCTTTTCAACATTGGATCTGACACTAGATACTATCCATATTATATACCTTTTGCTATAAACCGTGAATATAACATTAAAGTAAAACTATTAAAAGAATATGATAAAGTTTTAATTATTCCTAAGAACGAAACTTATTATATGCCAAACAATTCTGGTATTATTTCTATTAAGTCTAAACTAGAAATGAATAAAAAAGGTGAGAGTATTTATACGGAAAAAATAAAAATTAATATAAAACCATCAATATATACACCTCAGCAATATCAGAAAATAGTCAAAATATATAATGCTATTACTTCACCATCTGTGAATACATTACTTTTGGGAAAGACTGGTAAATAATTAATTAATAAAAATCCACAGCTTTAAACGGATATTGCTGAGAAATTTCGTGCCTAACTAGGCACAAACATATTTGCTGTATTGCAGCCACGACATAATCATTTACTTTATCACTAAAAATATTGGAACACTCTCGATATATGCTATATTATCATCAATATATATAATTAGGAGTAGCCACGATGTATGTTGAAGAGATAAAAAAGAAGCAGGGTAGCAAGATTTATAAAACAGTTCTGATAAGAGAATCATACCGTGA
>Ga0307988_1001991_pt1 | contig 10655 bp, 7 predicted proteins | sample EllFjometagen183_FD_203166 | JGI IMG/M metagenome (GOLD analysis project Ga0307988, IMG submission 203166) | Marine microbial communities from Ellis Fjord, Antarctic Ocean - #183 | ecosystem: Environmental > Aquatic > Marine > Unclassified | place: Southern Ocean | collected 2014-10-08 | reverse complement strand
TCTTTTTTGGAGGTCTCCTCCAGCAGCATTTCTGTATGACCAAGAATGGGGAAAAGGATATTGTTGAAATCATGGGCAATGCCGCCGGCAAGTGTACCAATAGAATCCATTTTATGTGCCTGGCGAAGCTCATCCTCCATGTTTTTGAGATAGGTTATGTCTGTGGCTATCTGAAGCTTAACCATGTGGCCGTCTTCCCACTCTATTGCCCGGTCATAATTCAGGTACCACTTTTTATTTATAGGGTTTTGACTCTGCCAGGAATGGACTCCGGTAGGTTGATTATTATCATCAAGTAATTTTTCATTATTGCAATAAGAGCATGGACTTTCTTCATCTCGGAAAATTTTCCAGCACTTCTCTTCTTTTTGGTTACCTCCAAAACCCTCTTGCATGAATTTATTCATGAAAATGATTTCATGTGTGGCAAGGTCAGCTACAAAAACAGTAGCGTCAATGCTGTTTAACATTGTCAAGAATCTTTCATGGGAGGCTTTTAGACCTGCCTCTGCAGTCTTTCTTTTGGTAATGTCAAATAAAGAAGATATGCTTTTTGTTGTATCCGGGATGATATCAACAGAAAGAAGAATATACTTAATGACTTTATCTTTATCAACAAACCTGAATTCATATGTTTTTAATGCTTTATCCCCATTTATTCTCCTCAGTATGTGCTGTTCTTCCATTTGTTTAAGATCTTCAGGCAGGACAAATTCAGTCCATTTTTTGATACCTTCAATCTCTTCTTTGGGGTATCCTGAAAGAGCCACAAATTTATCATTGGCAAGAGAGATAATTTTATTGTCTTCAATAATAACAGTTGCTGTCCCGGTGTTTTCAAAAATAGCTCTGTAGTCTCGCTCAGACACCCTCAGCGCTTTTTCAGCCCGGCTACGTCTTTTTTCTATCTTTATGGTCTGCCATGTTATGTATGAGGAGATTATAATGATTGTTAACATCAGGCCTGAGAATATCTTAAGCAAGCCGTTAACGATTAAACTTATTTCTGAATCAAGATCTTCAAGATAGATGCCTGTGCCCAATATCCATCCCCAGGGCTTAAACTCCCGACCATAAGATATTTTGGGTACAATTTTTCTGGAGTCATCTTGGTGTTGCCACATATAATCAACATATCCGGCTCCTTGTTCCTCGATGGTTTTTACAAATTCAACGAAAATATGCTTGCCATTTGGATCTGCAAAATTTGTTAGGTCACTGCCTTCAAGAGCAGGCAGATAGGGATGCATTATCATTTTAGGATGCATGTCATTGATCCAGAAATAGTCTTTGCCTTCCAGGCCATATCGCATAGCTCTAATGCGCTGTATTGCTTCGGACTTTGCTATCTTTTTTGTCAGCTCACCGGTTGTCACCATCTGATGATACTCAGATAATAAACTCCAATTATTATCAATAAGGCTTTGAATCATCTCTCTTTTTTGGTTTAAAGTATTTTCTTTGAGAGAAGGTACAAAAATAAAAAAGATACATAAGGTTATCAGTATAAAGGTCAACCACAAGGGAATAATAATTCTGAGAGAGGCAATAAGTGTTGTCGGTTTAGTTCTGTTCATTCTTTCTGTTAATGCACAAAAATTTGATGTTTGAGTTAAAAACAGTAAGTACGCACGATACTACATATTGCAATGCAATACAAATTTATTATTTCCCCGGAACCTACTTTTTATACTTTATTTAGATTGATAACTCAGGGTTTTTCATTTGGCTGTAGCGGGATATCCCATTTTTTCATGTATTTCCATATGGATGCACGACTGAAGCCGGTACGCCGTGAAACCTCTGCTTTATTCCATTTACATTCTGTTAAAAATTTAAGTAACTTTTCCCTAGAAAGGCGCGGCCGTATTAATGTGGTTGTTTCCTGGGGGACCTGCTCTGGGCTATCAGGTAGCTTATGGGTAAAAGACCTCATTTCTACAGGCAGGTCGTTTATATCGATTTCCCTGCCGGAACAGAGAACAAATGCATGTTCAATCGCATTTGCAAGTTCCCTTACATTGCCGGGCCAGGGATAATCCATGAAAATCTTGAGTGCCTGCCTTGAAAGCCCTTTTACTTTATTTTTGGTAATTTGATTATTTTTTTTTATAAAGTGGTTTATCAGAAGCGGAATATCTTCTTTTCGGTTTTCTAATAAGGGTAAATAAATAGGGAACACTTTGAGACGATAATAGAGGTCCTCTCTATATACACCCTTTTTTACAAGTGTGTTAAGATCTTTATTAGTGGCAGTTATTATCCTTATATCTATTTTTCGTTTGGTTGATTCCCCAACGCGTTCAATTTCTTTTTGTTGCAGCACTCTTAAAAGTTTGACCTGAATATAAGGGGAGATCTCACCTATCTCATCCAGAAAAATGGTTCCTTGGCTCGCTTCTTCAAATCTGCCAATGCGGGTCTTGATAGCGCCTGTATATGCCCCTTTCACATGCCCGAAAAGTTCACTCTCAAAAAGGTTTTCGGATAAAGCACTACAATTGACTATTATAAATGGTTTATCTCTCCGGTGACTGATGGTATGAATTGCCCCTGCCACAAGCTCTTTTCCTGTACCACTGCCGCCTTGTATCAAAATCGTTGCATCACTTGCCGCAGATGCTTTGATGAAGCTATAGACATTCTGCATAACCTGGCTTTTGCCTATAATTCCCTGAAGTCGGTTTAATTCTCCGAGACGCCGGGTTGCTTCCTCCATTTTCAGGCGGATATTTTTGATTTCGGTTAAGTTTGTTACTGCTTCTATAACACCAAGAATTTTTTGATTACGGTCAAGTATCACTCTTGCATTCTTAGTTACATTTATTGGATGCCCATCTTTATGATATAGCATGCATTCTGTGGGGTCTACCTTGCCATGTTTGAATATTCCACATTCCTGATATCCGGAGGGGCACTCTTTTCCAAAGCATTTGTTAAAATTCAGCATACGGCAGCTTTGATTTAAAACTTCATCCTGAGTGTATCCGGTAATCAGTTCCATGGCAGGATTCCATGCGGCAATACGGCCTGTGTCGTTAAGGATGAAGATGCCGTCTCCTATAGATTCTAAAAGCATCTTTACAAGCTCATTCTCTTTTATTTCCTGTGCAAGACCTGGCATATAATAACCTATTTGACCTAGTGTTGGTGGCGCCACTTGTAGCGCTATTTTTTAATAAGTACCATTTTAATTAACACATTCCCTTTTTGTCAATACTTTTTTTAAACCAAAGAATAGCGATTAAAAATAATTTTTATTATTATTTCAATAGGTTATCAGGTAATAGTCTAAAAATTTCTCGTTTGGCACAACATTTGTAATTATAGATATCAAACAACTCGGTAAAAAAAATACATTTGTTGAGTTGAAACCAAATAACACAAATATAGGAGGCTTAAAATGTCACAATTAAAAAAGTTTATGATGATACACAACAATCCTAATACTGATTGCAATGAAGTGCAGTCAAACTGGAGAACCTTGGCAAAAGTAGAAGCGGCTACATGGGTCAGATCTTATTTCAATGAAGAAAAAGGGATGAGATATTGTTTATGGCTTGCTCCAAGTGAAGAAGAATTGAAAAATATTTTTACTGAAATAGGTATCTCCTGGGAATCTGTAGTGGAAGTTGAAGAGACCGTACCCGACCTTTGGGGAGAAAAATGGGATGAGCACCTTGAAAAAGATGCTGCTGCTGATACTCTTGGAATGTAATGCCTGCATACAGAGTGCAGGTACAAACTTTTTGCCTGCACTTTCAATGTTTGACCTTTATCAATAAATAGTACATATTTTAAATGGATTCTTTGGTAAAGTTAAATTAACGAAGGGTTTAAATCAATTGTTAACTTGGGAGACTATTATGGATAGACAATCATTTAAAGATGTAGCAATAGTAGCATGCGGAACGATGAGCCCTGAGATTAATTTTCTTATAAAAGAAGGTTTTTTAGATACAGAACATGTTTTTTATACGACACCCGGGCTTCATCAGGATATTCCTGAATTAGAAGTGCAATTGATAAAATTCATTGAGAAAGCTAAGACCGAAGCCAGTGGAGTGATAGTTGTTTATGGTGGTAAATATTGTTATGTCAATCCTGATAACCCGACAAGATTGATGGCGAATATTATATCGGAGCAGGGCATGGGGGTTTCCAGAATTAATGCCAGTCACTGCATGGGAATGCTTGCAAGTGCTGAAGAAATGAAACAGATTACTGAAGAAATAGCCGGGGGAGAGCCTGTCTGGTTTATGACACCTGGCTGGGTAAAGTATCGTACTCAGGTATTTAAAGGCTGGGATAAAGGGATTGCAAATGAAAATTTTCCCAGGCACACCGGTGGCGCCATTGTGCTTGATGGTGTTGGCTATTTAGATAAATATATGGAAGAAAACCCGGAAGAGTTTTTAGAATATTGTGATTGGATGGGGATTCCCATGCAGGCATACCCTGTCACCCTTGATCGCTTTAAAAATCTTCTTACAGAAGCGTTAAATGGTTTGCCGGCGGGTTGATCACATAAAAGAGGTGTGAATAATCTAAAATAAAACAAAGGTCAATATTATGAGATTTGTCATTATCGGAGGAGATGCAGCAGGTATGAGTGCGGCCAGCAGAGCCAAGAGAAAAAAACCTGATATGGAAGTAATTGTTTTGGAAAAAACTCGGGATGTCTCTTATAGTGCCTGTAGTATGCCCTATAATATTGCTGACCCTGAAAGGGATATGAATGACCTTGTTGTAAGAGAGGCCAGTGTTTTTATTGAAAAGAATAAGATAAATCTCTTGACAGGCCATTGTGTTGAAAAAATAGACAGGGAAAACAGAAAAGTATCAGGAAAAACTATTGATGATGAAACATTTTCATTTGATTTTGATAAACTTATGATTGCAACAGGCGCTTCTCCGGTTTTGCCGGAGATTCCCGGCTATGATCTTCCCCAGGTAATGACCCTTAAAAGTTTGGAGCAGGGAAGAAAAATTAAGGCGTATATTGCAAAGAATAAGGTTAACAAAGTTGTCATAATTGGCATGGGCTATATCGCACTTGAAATGGGTGAAGCATTTAGAGAAAGAAATATTAAAACGACCATGGTTAAGCCCGGGCCTGACTTTTTACCCTGGATGGCAAAAGATCTTGCTTCCGTTGTCAGAAAAGAGTTAGAGGCAAATAAAGTAGGCCTTGAACTCGGCCACAAAATTAGCAGGATTGTTCCTTTGAAAGAAGGAGTGCTAATTGAATGCGACAATATTAGTTTTGAAGCTGATATGGTTTTAGTTGCCATGGGTGTAAAACCATGCAGTGAGCTTGCCAAGAATGCCGGTTTGGAATGCGAAATATCTGATTCTATTGCTGTGGATCATCATTTAAAAACATCTGATGATGATATTTATTCTGCAGGAGATTGTGCAGATGCGTTTCATCTGGTAACGGGGCAAAAATGTTATATCCCTCTGGCTTTACGTGCGAATCGGGCCGGGTGGGCAGTGGCAGACAATATTTGTGGTACTCCCGCCTATTTACCCGGTATTGTGGGGACATCTGTTTTCAAAGTTTTTGATTTGGCGGTTGCACGGTCTGGCTTGAATGTCAAAGAAGCCATCAATGCAGGGTTTGATCCTGTTGAAAATACTGTTAAAACAAGCTCCCGCGCTCACAATTACCCGGGTGCTGATATAATTCATATAAGCATGGTTGGTGACAGGCAAACAGGCCGCTTGCTGGGTGCTCAAATGGTTGGAAAAGATGGTGTTGCTCACAGGATTAACGCCATTGCGGTTGCGCTTCATAATCAGATGACTATTAAAGATTTTGTCCAGACAGACTTAGCCTATGCACCACCATTCAGCCCGGTATGGGACCCGCTTCTTACAGCAGCAAATCAGCTTGTTAAAAAAATGGATTAATCAAAAAGTGCTGTTGGGTTTATTATTCCGACGTAATTAACGGAACTGAGTGGGATCAATGGAAAATCGCTTCATGATTTGTTGCAGGCCCTGGCGATCAAGATTGCATTTTTTTGCAGCCTGGGTAACGTTTCCGTTTGTTGCTGATAAAAGAGCACCTATATAGTCATGGTTAAAATCGTTAAGGATTTGTTCCTTTGCTTCTTTATATAATAATTTCTGAAAATCTTGGTTTTTAAGAGCCGGATCTTTTTTAAAACTAGAATTAAAATTTTTATCGGGAAGATCTGCAAAGGTAATAGTATCCTCTTTTGAGTAGAGTATCCCCTGTATCAAAACATTTTCAAGTTCTCTGACATTGCCTGGCCAGGGCTGTTTTATAAGAAGATCTAATACTTCCGGAGCCACTTTTTTAGGTTCCTTGTTCAGCTTTTGGCAATTTTTTTCTATCAGGTGGCTTGTGAGAGCAGGAATATCTGTGACCCGGTCTCTTAAAGGAGGCAATTCAATGGTAATAACACTTAATCTGTAAAAAAAATCCTTCCTGAATTCATGGTCGGCCATTTTTTTTTCAAGGTTTCGGTTAGTTGATGCGATTATTCTTGTGTCTATTTTTGAAGTCTTTGTATCACCAAGCGGTTTTATTTCTTTTTCCTGGACCGCACGCAACAGCTTTGTCTGAATGGCAGGTCCTATATCTCCTATTTCATCAAGAAACAGGGTACCCTTATGAGCTTCCTGGAAGAGTCCTTTTTTATCTCTGACCGCATTGGTAAAGGCGCCTTTTTTATAACCAAACAACTCACTTTCCAGTATGTGTTCGGGTATGGTGGGGCAGTTTATCGGAATAAAAGGCCCTTGCTTTCTTGGACTGAGGCTGTGTATGGTCTTGGCTGTCATGTCCTTACCCGTGCCAGATTCACCGAGTATAAGAACAGATACATCACTTGGAGCAATGATAGAAATTTTTTCAAATACTTTTTCCATTGCCTCGCTGTTGCCCACAAGCTGAGAGGAAACCCCTTTTTTTTCTTTGAGGAGTCTTTTATTTTCTGATAATAGGCTACTTCTTTCCAGAGCCTTATTAATTTTAAATATGATTTCATTCTGGTCAAAAGGTTTTGATACAAAATCATAAGCTCCATTTTTAATAGCCTTTACCGCCAGATCGATATTGCCAAAAGCAGTCAGCATAACCACTGTAAGATCGGGAAATAATTGCTTTATGTTGTCTAATAGTTCAAAACCATCCATGCCCGGCATCTTTATGTCTGATATAGCAAGATCAAAGGAATCCTCTTTGAGTATATTAATTGCCATCTGTCCTGAGAATGCCATGGAAACTTTACAGTCTATCTCAGATTCAAGAGTCCTTTTCAGAAGCCTTGTCATGTCTTTTTCATCATCAACTGTCAGTATTTTAAACGGCATTTTTAAAAGTCCTGTCTGTTGTTAATCTTCTATTGTCTCGTGGAGGAACGCTTTTGGCAGCACAATAGTAAAAATGGTTCCCTGTCCCAATTCACTTTTTACTCTGATGCTTCCACCATATTGTTTTACAATACCATAACCCACTGAAAGGCCAAGCCCTGTTCCCTGACCCACTGGTTTTGTAGTAAAGAAAGGGTCAAAAATTTTAGAAAGATTTTTTTCTTCGATACCCTTACCATTATCTTTTATAGTAATCAAGGCGCTCACCTCGTTACTTTTTGTGCTGACTATTATTTTACCCTTTCCATCCATGGCATGGCAGGCATTTATTAACAGGTTCATTATGACCTGTCCCAGTTCCTGTTCATTGCCCAAGATGTTTAATTCGTCAGAGTCAGATAAGAGGTCAAGGTGAGTTTCAATATTTCTAAAATCAGAATGATTGGACAAAAACCCGGTAATGCTCTCTAAAACTTTATTAATATTTATAATACTTTTGATTATGGAGCTTTTTCGGGAGAAAGTCAAAAGGTCAGATACAACAACCTGGCAGTTTCTAACATGTTTTTCAATGATTCTGAGATCGTCTTTGTTTTTGGAATCTTCTTTTAAAAGGAGCTGGGTGTATCCTAAAATTATCCCCAGGGGATTGTTTATTTCATGGGCTACTCCTGCAGATAATTCACCCAGAGCCGCTAATTTGTCGGCCTGGACAATCTGTTGTTCCATCTGACGTCTTTCATTGATATTTTTAATTATAAAATGGTAAGTCCTTCCGCATCCAAAGGCACCATAATCTACGCCTCCGGTTATAAGAACTCTTAAGGTTGTTTTGTCAGCCCTTAAAAAATCAACTTCTTCATTCAATATATATTCATTGGATAATATAAGATTTTTAATACGATTCCATTCAGAGTTCAGGGCAAAAAAGGTTTTAAAAGCCATGTTGTCCAAAATAATTTCATCTTTTGTATAAGCGGTCATTTCAACACCGGCCGGGTTTATTTCTTTTATGACAAAGTGAGTATCTGTAACCATGATTGTATCCAGAGATTGCTCAAAAATCCTTCTGGTTTTGTGTTCTGAACTTGTGAGCATTTCTGTTCTTTCAACAACTTTCTGTTCCAGAGTCTGATTTAAGTTGAGGAGTTGGTTATGGGCATTTTCAAGTTGTTTTTTGCTGGAAAAAATCTTTTCATTAACCTTCCAGTTCTGTCCGAAAAAAAGAGTGATCAAGGCTATCAGCATAAAGGAAAATGTGTTGATTGATCCGGTATACGGGGCAATTGTTTCCCATATTTCATTATTCAATGTGAGCAATAGAAACTGTTGTAAAATATGACTGAATGATCTGGAGAGTGCAAAAATGGTAAAACCTGAACATATCCATATCATATATAAAAATATACCATTATCGCGGTCAAATTCCCGTAACCGCATTGCAGAAGACAGCGATAATAAAGCAAAGATAACCATGGCAATGGATCCTGCGATATCTACAATAAGGATGGGGATATAGGTAATGACCATGGTTTTTATTGTGCCTTTTTCTTTTGGATGTCAGATAATTGCTTAATTCCAATGAATAAAAGAAACATGGCTGGGACGCATAAAAGATGGTCAAGTTTTAATATATAATAAATAATGGCAAGCAAAGAAGAATCTGAAACGGTTGCCACATTGACTTTCCACAATGACAGTCTTTCAAATTGAGCCACATGTATCATATTATCTAAGAAATGGGCAGCAAGGGCATCCAGATTCCAGAGAACAAACAAAAAAGCAGAGTATTGTATTAAACGCCAGCCTCTTTCTTTACTCAGCTTTTTCCCATTGATTGTAAAAATAAGGGCTACCATGGAAAATAAAAAAAATAAGTGCCCAATTTGATGGACGATAATGCCCTCATTCCCTTTGTGCATCTGGGTGGCAAAAAGGTTTGGGGAGCCTAGGAATATTACCAGAAATATTACAAGAACAGTGGTTTTATCAAGTTTTTTTTTGGCCAATAATTTTTTAAGAATTGTTTTTAATACCGCATAAAGTATAAATGAAGAGATTAGGCATATCAGAAACCACAGAGCAGAGCTTATATTTATCTGAAAAGAAGAACCCAGGGAAAAAGAAAACACCCATTCTTTCCCAAACCTGGCCAGAAGGTTTTCCGGAGTGTAGATATTTATTATATATGCTGCCATTAGTAACATGGGCAGAATACTAGTGATAAAACTTTTTAAGAGGCCCTCAAAAAAATAATCATAGTAAACCCTGTTTAACTTAGCCTGATCAATGTTTTTAGCAAGTGCTTTACCTTTCTCCTTGTCCGGCTGATTTATAGCCTCTTCACGTACATTCTTCCAATGGAGGAAATCTTTTTCAAGGCGAATATATCTTTTTGTTACGTAAGATCGTCCAAGGAGTTTTGTAATTAAGACGATGATTAGGGCAAGTGCAAATATTACGAACCATGATCCGGCAATTTCCAGAGGCGAAAAGACTTTATCCATGAAAAGTGTTGAATATTCCAAGGAGAATTCTATATACTCCCAAATCTTGTCAAGAAAATTATCCATAATTTTTACCTAAAATAAAAACCCGTGGCTGATTTTTTCAATATATGCCATCAGCTCACGGGTTGCAAGAATCAATTGTTCTATGTTGTTAAATCCAGATTTCGATTTTAAAAAATCTGAAAAATAAGAAAAATAATGTTACTGCAAGAACAATTTTCAATGTCATCTCAGAAAATAATTTCTGGGCACGGCTTCCCAGCATACCACCGGCAAAGCCACCAATAATTATTGAAATGGCAAGGGTCGTGTCTGGGAGATATCCGGTCATTAGATACCCGATAAATGAACCAATACTTGAGAAACATGTTCCGATTAATGATATGGGGACTGCTACATACATTGGAAGTGCTGCAATGCTAGTCATAATAGGTACAAGAAGGAACCCGCCTCCAATACCAAACGATCTGGACACAACACCAACTACAATACCAAGTGCTGCAAAAAGCAGCGGGTTGATCTGGAATTCTTCTCCCCAGAATTTAAATCTATAATCCATAATACCTGTTTTTACGGGTTCAATACTTCCCATTTTTGCAGAACGTCCTTCTGCTTTAGCCGCAGCAACTTCTGTATTAAATTTTTGTGTCATGGCTTTGATATTTTTTCTTTTGCTCATTGCTTTGGGAGTCATTTCCAGCAATGTTTTTATTCCCATAAGCACAACCAATACTGCCAGCCATTCTTTATAAGACTGCATGGGGAGAATTGCAGATATGTATTTACCAAGCCATATGG
>Ga0307988_1001990_pt1 | contig 10655 bp, 11 predicted proteins | sample EllFjometagen183_FD_203166 | JGI IMG/M metagenome (GOLD analysis project Ga0307988, IMG submission 203166) | Marine microbial communities from Ellis Fjord, Antarctic Ocean - #183 | ecosystem: Environmental > Aquatic > Marine > Unclassified | place: Southern Ocean | collected 2014-10-08 | reverse complement strand
GGTGCATTTGATATGGGTATTACACACTTTGATCTTGCTAATAACTATGGCCCGTCACCAGGATCTGCAGAAGAGACTTTTGGAAAAGTAATGCGGGATGATCTGTCAGGTTACCGTGATGAACTTATTATCTCTTCAAAAGCTGGATATGATATGTGGCCGGGACCGTATGGGGAGTGGGGAAGCAGAAAATATATGCTTGCATCCCTCGATCAAAGCCTTAAACGTATGGGGCTTGAGTATGTTGATATTTTTTATTCTCACCGATTTGATCCCGAGACACCTCTTGAGGAGACAATGGGAGCTCTGGCTTCTGCAGTTCAGCAGGGAAAGGCTTTGTATGTCGGAATATCTTCATATCAGCCGGAAGATACCCGGAGAGCTGCTGCAATTCTTAAAGATCTGAACACTCCCTGCTTAATACATCAGCCTTCATACTCTCTATTGAACCGATGGATAGAGGATGGGCTTACCGATGTGCTTGATGATGAGCAAATTGGATGTATAGTCTTTTCTCCTCTCTCTCAGGGACTTCTTACCAACAAATACCTTAAGGGAATACCTGAGGACTCCCGGGCTGCAAGAGGTGGTTTTTTAAAGAAAGATGCTATAACGCCGGAGCTGGTGGACAAACTGAAAAAGCTGGATGATTTAGCTGCAGAAAGAGGGCAGTCTTTGGCTCAGATGGCTATTTCATGGGTACTGCATAATAAAACAGTTACCAGTGCCGTTATTGGAGCCAGCCGGTTAAGTCAAATTGCGGATTGTGTTCAGGCTGCAGAGAAAACTGATTTTACGGTGGATGAGTTGTCCCGAATAGATACTATTATTGCTTAATCTCAGAAGGAAATTTCCTAGAAAACCGCCTCGTTAACGTCTGGAATCATAAAAAACCCATCAACTTGATGGGTTTTCTTTCGATGTGGACTGCCGGAACCTATTTTTTCAGAGCGCGTTCGATTGCAGGTTGGTTAAACCCGATAATGAGCTTTCCATTTACATCAAGAACCGGGACGCCCATCTGACCTGATTTTTGCACCATTTCCTGTGCCTTTGCCATGTTTACCGCTACATTATATTCGGTAAAAGGAACGTTTTGCTTTCTCAGCCAATCTTTTGCAACATTGCAGTATCCGCAAGTTGGTGTTGTATAAATTGTTACTGCCATATCAGTCTCCTTAATTAGTGTAATACATTACTAAAATAGTCATGTATTACAATAGAGTCAAGAAATTTTTCTCTTATAAGATTAATTCTGCTGACGGGATATTTCATACAGCTTTTTTAACTTATCTTCAATAATTCGGTTCATGGTGTTTGGCTGGAAAACTCCTTTGGGGTTTCTGATTCCTGCCGGTCTTGATGCCAACACCTGCATCCCTTCATCAATATTTCCCACCGGATAGATGTAGAATTTTTTCTCTTTAATTGCATCAATTATATAATCCGGGAGTAGGAGGTTTCTTATGTTCAGTTTTGGAATTATTACGCCCTGCTTTCCAGAAAGTCCTTTACGGCTGCAGATTGAGAAAAAACCGGTTATTTTTTCATTGATTCCTCCGACAGGCTGTATTTCACCCATCTGGTTAACTGATCCGGTAACAGCAATATCCTGCCGGATGGGGATATTTCCTATTGATGAGAGCAGTGCATACAACTCACTTGAAGAGGCTGAATCACCATCTACTTCAGCATATGATTGTTCAAAGCAAATTCCTGAATATATAGAGAGCGGAAAATTACGGGCATACATTTTTCTCAGATACCCCTCAAGAATCAGCAACCCTTTATCATGTATTTCACCGGAAAGACCTGCCTCATGCTCAATATTAACAATACCCTCAGTTCCCGGTGCAACGGTTGCAGATATTACAGCCGGAATTCCGAAACTGTACGTTCCCCGATCCAGAACAGCCAGAGCATTTACATTCCCGAGTCTTGAACCTTCAAGATGCAGAAGCATCTCTCCTGATAAGATTTGATCAATTATTTTTGATTCAGGAAGATTTGCCAGATAATCCCGCTCTTTAAGTGTATGTTTTATTATTTCTCCGTTAATAGTCTCTGAATTCAATGTCTTTGCCCAGTAGTGGGCCTCACGGAGAATATCCGCTATCAGAGAAAATTGCGTACTTAGTTCATCACGTTGTTCCACCAAATAGGAGCCGTACCGAAGTAACTCCGCTGTACCTGAGGTTTCAATGGGAGAGAGCCTTTCATCATCAATAATCATATTAATAAAACCGATATAGTTACCGATATTTTCATCAGTAGCCGGCATGGAAAAATCAAATTCAGCATTTACCTTAAACAGTTTATAGAAATCTTCATCTTCAACGAAGAGAAAGTCATACAGTTCTTCGTTACCAAGAGCGATGATTTTCAGGTTGAAGGGGATAGGCTCCGGTCGGATTCCCCCAGGACTCCTTTGATTTGAGCCTGAAGAGTTCTGCATTATCACCAATCCGGTTCTAATTGAACGTTTTATATGATCCCACAACCCATCTTCTTTAAGAATATCCACCATATTCAGAATGAGATAACCGCCGGATGCTTCAAGAAATGAACCCCCATGTATGGATAAGAACGGTGGATAATTGTCATCTCTGTTATCAGCTTTATCATCAATTGAACCAAACAGTGTTGAAAAAGTTGGGTGATTTTCATATATCCTTGGAGCAGTGGTGGTGCTGGTATTATCAACAAGAAGATTTACTGAATAACGGAGAAAAAACTGTGCACTGCGGATGGTGTCTGCATCGGCTCCGGAAAAAATAAATGAGAACTCCTTTAAGTCTCCCTCTATGCCTTGCAAATATTCGGTAATAACCTGATCTGAAAAGCTGTCCTGAATTTCGGTAAAATCGGCTTTTAAATTTTGAACCAGCAGATCCGGATCTATAGTGATTTTACTATTTTTGCTGGTAGAGTCTTCGGTATCTTCAGTATTTTCCAACTGCTTTATAAGCTCTTCTTTAATTCTCCGTACCAACCCCTTCATTGATTGTTGAAACTCAAGACCTTTTCCAGCGGGAAGAAGTACCAGAGCAGGAATTTCCGGTCGGGAAAAGTTGTTGACGTAGAGTATATCCTGAAGTTTTCTTGGTAGTGTCTGTTTTTTTAAAATCATTCGAATTGCGGTCATTCTACCGGTGCCGGGTTCTCCGGATACAAAGATATTGTATCCTTTTCCCGGAATACTAAGACCCATTTCGAGAGCCTGAACAGCTCTGGGTTGTCCAATTATTTCTCCGTGAAATGACGAAGCTCTACATTGTTCAATTCTTGTGATATCATAAGAGAACGATGCTTCTTCCGCGGAGAGGGTTTTAATGTCAAAATGAAGGTCTGCCATGGTGACTAACTATAATTTTGCCGGGGTAGACTGTCAAGATGTAGAATGTATGTTATACGTCTCATGGAGTCAAAACATGGAGTTTAAACAGTTATTTTTTCTTGACAAAAGAACATCGGCAATGAAAACTGTTAATTGAGGGGATGATGCAATGGTTAAAAAAACAGCTTTATTTCTTATAATACTCGTATGTGTTTCCGGTTCACTATTTGCTCTTGAAAATAGTGAAATTAGAGAACTTTTGGACTCAACAACGGTTCGTATAGATATTCTTGATGAAAATAATGAGATTTATTCTTTCGGGTCAGGTTTTTTTGTTACTGAAACAGGGATGATCCTCACAAATTTTCATGTAATTGAAGATAATCTTCGCTATGATATGCCGATGCGGGTTAAGCTCCAAAACGGGTCCACGTATGAAGCAGAGATTGTACATTGGAGTGCCAGAAGAGATTGGGCGGTTATTAATATTAGCAGCAGCAGCCTGTTTCCTTATCTGGAATTCGCGGAAGGTTCCGAAATTCTCGATGATATTTGGGCTGCCGGATATCCTATAACCGGGAATTTTAAAATAACTGCTGGAATGATTAACTCTTATCAACCTAATTTCATGGATGGTGGATTGAACTATTATGATGTTTCCATGAAGTTTGACGGGGGAAACAGCGGTGGACCGGTAATAAACAATAATGGTGATGTTGTTGGGATAGTAGTGGCATATTATACAGAAGCCAGAGCCTTTGATTTTATTATTCCGATTGAAGAAGTTGCTGAGGAGATATACTGGCTTCGATTTATGATTGGAAGTGAGAGCTTTGTTCCGTCCAGGATTTCTGGTGTCGAGGCTGTGGGATTTGATGCCGGTATTTTCATGGTGACAAACAATACCGGATATGATATCTGGTATCTGTATATTTTGAGCGATGAAATGTGGGAACAGGATGAGTGGGGAGAGGATTATCTTGGTGAAGAGACCTTGTTTGTCGACTATTACGCGGAAGTAGCCCCATCAGATGTTGAATGGTTATATGATGCACTTTATGTAGATTGGAATTCCCGTATCCACATTCTAGCTCAGGATCTGGATGGGGATGTATATCATTTGGAGTGGTATCCGGATACTGATCCCTGGGATCTCTCTATAAATTTTGAGGACCTGCTGTCAAATTGACTATTGGGCTCGATAGACAAGAAAAGTTCTCTCAATAATCATACAAACCAGACTTCTCATAACAGGAAATTGTATTTATACTATCAGTATGGATATTAAAGAACTGGTAAATTGGTTTGATGAGCTGTTGAAGCCGGAAGATTTTTTGCGGGCCGATGTCTCTATGAATGGACTTCAGGTTGGCAGGAAACAGCAGGAGATTACTCAGGCGGCATTTGCAGTGGATGCTTGTATGGAGAGTTTTCAAAGAGCTGTCCAGGCCGGCGCAGATCTTCTTTTTGTACATCATGGTCTGTTCTGGGGTAAACCTATTTCGTTAACGGATGCACACTATGAACGGATCTCCTATCTTATGGAGCATGATTTGGCGCTCTATGCATCTCACCTCCCGTTGGATGCACATCCGGAAGTGGGTAATAATGCAGGGCTGGCTAACAAACTGGATCTTACGAACAGGCTCCCTTTTGGTGAGTATCATGGAAGTATGATCGGAGTAAAAGGGGATCTGCCAAAAGAGTTGTCGCTGGAGACTATTCTCGAAATTTTAGATATGCGTGATGAAGCTTCTGTATCAGTACTTCCTTTTGGTAAGAAGAAGATTAAACGTGTGGGAATTATTTCCGGGGGTGCCGCTGGCGAGGTTGTTCAGGCTCTGGATGAGGGATTAGATCTATATATCACCGGTGAAACGGCACATCAGATTTATCATCCCTGTCTTGAAGGCGGTATTAATGTTATTGCTGGCGGGCATTATAATACAGAGATCTACGGCCCGAAACTTGTTGCAGAGAAATTGTCTGCAGAATTGGGAATGAAAACAACTTTTGTTGATTTTCCGACTGGTCTATAAACAAAAATACAACAGTGAGAATAGTAATGAATAAAAAAGAGAGACTTCTACCGTTTGTACTTACCGCATGTATTGTAGCAGCTGATCAGTTGATCAAACTATGGATATCAGCAAATATCCAGCAGAACACTATTGGATACCGGGTATTTGGCGGTGAGTTTCTACGCATAATTCATGTAAGAAATAACGCCATAGCTTTCAGCATGGGATCGGGATTTCCGGATATTGTGCGGATGCTTTTGTTTATTGTAGTGCCTTTGATTTTAATTGGGTTTTTGTTGTTTTATGTAATACGAAGTGATGAATTTACCCCCTATCAGAGGTGGTTGATAGCAGGCGCTGCCGGAGGAGGTCTGGGAAACCTGATAGACAGGATTTTTCGGGCCAGCTGGGTAATTGATTATATTGATGTAAAGTTCTATGGTTTGTTTGGTATGGAACGATTTCCAACATTTAATCTTGCAGACTCATCGATTGTTGTTTGCGGGATATTACTAATAATTACTTTTTTGTATTCTTTGAGAGGGAAAAATGAATAAGAAAGTTAATACTGCACTGTTTATGCTTGGGGCCACTCTGGTAAATATCGTGCTTATGCTGGTTCTTTTGATTGCATTAATAATGCTGGTTGGCGTATTGTTTCCGGAACCCTCCAGCTCACTGGCTCAAATTCTCCTTATAGCTGCTTTTTTACTAGCGCTGGCAGGATCTTTTGGGATATACACGCTGATTATTAAATTGATCTCAAAGAAAATCGATATGGAGAAATATTTTCACCCGATTTTCAAACCGAGAAATCGGGGCGGCCAAGGCGGCGGAAGGATGCTCAAGTAGCATCTCTCTCTATAAACTCAGAAATCAACCGTTCGGTATCTTTAACTCCCTCTGCCCCAGGATATACCAGAAATCCATGAATAGTCTGTCTGCACAGATGATAGGTGACGGGTACTCCTGCACTGCGTAATTTTTCTGCATATGCAGCACCTTCATCCCTCAGAGGATCATATTCGGCTGTAATTATAAGTGCATCCGGTAGATTTTCATGGGTTGATGCAAGCATCGGAGCGAAGTAAGGATGGTTGATATCATCCTCTTTGCTACGGTATGTATCAATGAAAAATTCCATATCCTTCTTAGTCAGAATTGGTCCCTCTTCATACTGTTTATAGGATTCTGTACTCATGTCTGTATCGGTGACGGGGTAGTTGAGGATCTGTCCACGTATTTTAGGACCTTTACGATCTCTTGACATAAGGCTGATTACTGCAGCAAGATTCCCCCCGGCACTGCTTCCCATGACATATACTGCATCACGATTTATCATAAACTCATCTGCATGTTCATGTAGCCAGGCTAGTGAATCGTATGCATCCTCAGCAGCTGTGGGGAATCTATGTTCTGGAGCAAGGCGATATTCAACTGAAAGTATCGGTATCCCCAGCAAGGCTGATAATTTTTCACAGAGTCTGGTATGCATAGCTATTGTTGAGAGAACCCATCCGCCTCCATGAAAGTAGAGCATGGCAGGTGTCGTTTTGTTTTTGGTTTCCATCTTATTCTTGGGAATAAATAAGGTTCCCGCTACTTCTCCACCGTGTACGGGTATTATGCATGCATGATGTTTAAGAGGCGGTGAAGGTATGCCAAAGAATTTTCTTGTAAAAATATTGTCAGGAATATTGATGTTACTAAATTTATCTCTCTCTTTTTCAGTCATGGCATAAACAGGTTTACGCATTGCTATTTCAAGCAATCGAACCATGCGGTGCATGCGTTTTGACATTGGGAGACGATTAGGGTTTTTCATTATGCTATTTCCTGATAAAGAATGTAGATACCAGCTTAACAAAAAGTATCAGCTGGTAAAATATACAGCTCTTAGTAATAAGTTATTTCAGTTGATTCTCCCGGGAGAACAAGCTGATCGTAGATACTATCAAGTTCAATGTTAAAAAAGTTTGCAATCTGAACATCATAGTAACCGGAGGGAACATTTAGATAATAGGACTCTCCGGGTTCAATTATATCACTATCCATAACATCATCACCCCAGTTCATAGAGCTAGCGTTGCTGATGTATAGAAAGTAGATGGTATCTTCTGATTGGTTGTCCACAATGATGGTTCCCATATCATCAAATCCACCAAGTATAAAACAGGAAGATAAGCTTAATATTAACCCAACAGTTACAAGCAAAAGAATTACTTTTTGAATCTTTTTCATTTTTGTTCTCCTACATTATTAAAGTACGTTTTTTATATTTATGTGTAATTACATAGTACCCTGCTTGGCGAAAAATGTAAAAGAATTTTTATCCTTTGCACTTGACAGCTGGATTAAGCTGTATTATGGTAGGGACCACATTCGTAGAATGTATTAATAATTTTACCTTAAGGAGATAGTGTATATGATTTTATCCAGATACATCGATATGAACAGTGCATCAAATTTCCGGGAAAGGTTTGCGTAGGTATAGATTAATTAAGTTGTAAATATACCGCAGCCTTTACCGGCTGCGGTTTTTTTTCGCCATCATGCCAGGGCCCGGTGTGAGGTGTTAGGAGTTAAAGCCGTAGTGTAAAAACTACGGCTTTTTTGGTATTTGTCGCTTTCATCGATTGGTGAGGGTGTATGAAATGAGGAGAATGGTATGTTGGAGCATTATTTAATTGTCAAGTATATTGGCGATGAACGGCATACGGCATTGATCAGGGAAGCAGAGTTGTTACGATTGATTCTCAAACGAGCGAGAGGAGCGGAACCATCATGATGGTTCCATTTCCGATGCGAGTTAACAACCAAAGGTTGTTTCAGGAGTTTGCGTAAGCGAAACTCGGATCGCAAGGAACCATACACCTGACCCTTAAACAGCTTCGCAGTTTTTAGCGGAATAGAATCGCCCGGGTAACTCCGGGCAGTTTCCGGATAATTCCGGGCAGTATCCGGGTAACTCCGGGCAGTATCCATGCTGAAAATAGAGTTATATTTTCTATAAATAAAAGGGGATCGAATTTTTTAATTTATGAACTTTGTTCAGTTAACTTTTTTTCTTTTAGGAATGAAAATTGCTGCTGCAGCCCCGCTAATTACGATTGCGATAGCTAAAGCCATCAAAATCCCAAAACCTGAGGGGAAGTTAAAACGGACAAGAGAGGGTGTAGTATTTTGAATGGCTGAATAGGCTGGAGCTATTAACTTAACTGATCCAGGACGGTTAACTTTAATTATTGATACAGGTTCAATATAGGAGTGTGCTGCTGATGGTTTCAAAGGATTAAGTTTTCCCATTTCTCCATCTCCGGAACTCGTTGATTCACGGGAAGAAGATACAGAAAATATCTTGCTTTCACCGGTAACGGCAGTTTCAATTGATTTTGGTAATGAAATAACTCCGATTACTGCTGTTCTGTCCAGGAAAGAAGCGGTTAATGAATAGGTTTTTTGTCTTGTATCAAGAGCGTTCAGATTAATTGGCCGTTCTTCAACTACAACAATTTCCGGTTCAACAATTGGTGTTGCTTCCTGAGGTTGTTCAGGAACTGCTATGGCTGTTTCAGCACCGGCTGCCGGGGGTAGGGATAGTTCAGGTTGCCGCCCTGCTTCATTCAGGATTGCGAGTAAAGGCGAATCTTCACTAGTTCCTACGGCTGTTTCTAATGGTAAATTATGTTCAACTTCAGACACAACTGGAGTTACTGGAGTTGAGCAGGCAGAAAATGAGAGGAGTAGTAAAATAATGAGTATTTTTACAATTGCTTGCAGCGATGATTTTTGCACCTGATACGTTTTACTGTTCTTCATTCTAACCTATTGTAACACTACAGAGTATAATGTCAATCAACTGTAGTTATCTCCTTGTACATAACCTTCCTATGTATAACAGTATAGATGTACAAAAGTTACTCATTACTAAAAAATATTTTCATAAATGTTCCCGGAAAAAGTGGTTGGAGGTATGGGGAATTGAACCCCAGACCTCTTGAATGCCATTCAAGCGCTCTAGCCAACTGAGCTACACCCCCGGAAAATCTGCACTGAAAGAATCATCAGTCAAGATATTTGAGAATACCTATTAGTTGACTTTCTGTCAATGTGAAATAAAATCGACAGATTATCTATAGAAGAAATTCACTGTTTTATATATAAATAGAAATGGCTGATATAAATATACTACTATTGCTTGGATTTGTACTTTGGGGTGCTATAGTCGGGATCATAGTCGGATTCACCGCAGTGGGTACCGGCTTGCTGGGTGTAAGCGGACTCATGATAATTTTTGGACTCGATCCCTTGATTGCAGTAGGAACCATGGGTATTGCCGGATTTTTTCTCATGCTTTCAGGTGCGGTTCAGCATAAGAAGAATGGGAATATCCATATACCCGTTGCACTTATGACCGCTGCCACTGCTGTTCCCATGGCATATCTGACAGCCTCTTTCGCTGAGCAGATAAATGAAGTCATCCCGCTGAGATTCATACTTGGCGGAATAATAATCTTGTCTGTTTTGCTGCTTTTCTACCGATATTTCATCATGAAAAGAGAAGAAGCCCCATTTGTCTATTCCACCTGGAAGAAAATATCAGCTCCGATCATGGGAATCATCCTTGGTGGATTGATGGGTGTTACCAGTATTAGCGGGTCTATCCTGGTAGTGATGTTTTTGCTGGTTATGCAGATGCCTGCAGGGATGGCTGTCGGTACCACCAGTGCCGTAAGTGCGGTATCACTATTAGTCGCAGGAGTTGCACATGTTCAGGGTGGAAATATTGACTATCAGGCAGTTATAGGCTTAATTCCCGGAGCTTTAATTGGGGCAGCTATCGGTGCAAAGTTTTCTGATCGTGTTCCGGTAAAAATCTTGCGAGTTGGGATTTTGGTGATACTTCTTGCAGCCGGGGTTATGATTTTTGTGTAGAAGTTGAGGGATTAGAAAAAACCACGATTATTTTAGCTTAGAACAATATTGAACAATCGATTCTGCAGTGGGCGGACAGCCTGGAATGTTTTGGGTGAACCCTTCTGTACAACGACCGATTCCCACGCACGATGTAGAAAAAATCTGAGAACTGTTTTTACCCCGAAAGGCTCTGCCGATCGCGAACTCCTTCTCATCATTAATATCATCAGTACGCAATGCGCCAATTAATGATGCATAGCAGGACGAGCAGGCATCCTGCTCATCGATCCTTGCTGCAAGAGTTTCCAGGACTGTATCCCGGGATACAATGCCTTTGTGTTCAGGGTAATTGAGCTCCAGCACCTGTTTTTTATCTCCTT
>Ga0307988_1001988_pt1 | contig 10660 bp, 9 predicted proteins | sample EllFjometagen183_FD_203166 | JGI IMG/M metagenome (GOLD analysis project Ga0307988, IMG submission 203166) | Marine microbial communities from Ellis Fjord, Antarctic Ocean - #183 | ecosystem: Environmental > Aquatic > Marine > Unclassified | place: Southern Ocean | collected 2014-10-08 | reverse complement strand
CTTGAAAGGGCTAACTTCCTAAGAAGTCTTGAAAGAAACCCTTTCAAGGTTAATAATTAGACGCAAAGTGCTGCGTCTTTACTCATCGCAATCCACACATTCCTCATATTTAGCATGAGTTTTAAATCGTGTCATTCCCAGCTTACCAAATAAAGAATCAACCAGTGAATAAAGCACCGGGATTACAAACAAGGTAAGAACCGTGGCAAAAGCAAGTCCAAAAGCAATACTTACAGCCATTGGTTTGTAATCGGATGTTGTACTTGATGAAGACAGGATGATCGGCATAAATCCAGCAATTGTGGTCACAGTAGTCATGAGGATAGGACGCAAACGGATGGAACCAGCATTAATCAATGAATTCCAACGGTCAATACCATTGGCACGTTCTCTGTTTACAAAATCCACCAACACCAATGCATCATTTACCACAACACCGGCCAGTGCCACAACTGAGATCATCGTCATCATAGAAAAAGGCAAACGTGTAACCAGTAATCCAAAAATAACTCCGATGAGAGCAAATGGGATGGTAAACATTACGATTAAAGGTTGCACAGCAGATTTAAATTGTGTAGCCAAGATCGTAAATACTAACAACAAGGCTACTCCAAATGCAAAATAAAGAGAATTACTGGTTTTGCTTTGCTGTTCAGCCTGACCACCAAACTCGATCTGGTAACCGGGGAATCTGACTTCAAATCCTTCCAGGACACCTGTTGTGTTTGCAGCTTTGCTACCGCGCATCAGGTTTGTTACTTCATCAGCTGTACGCATTTTAATTGTACCATTTTCCTCATATGTAGTTACTGATCCGGTAATACTGATTAATCGTTTTCGGTCACGATGTTCTATCTTGGCATAACCTGCCCCGATCTCCAGGTCGGCAACTTCCTTCAAGGCTATCACATCACCATTAATCGTACGAATGGGAAGATTTTCCAGATCAGATAGATCACTTATCTGCTCTTCCTGAACACGCAATACAATATCATATTCGTCCATTCCTGAGCCGCGGAATTTAGAGACGTAACCTCCATAGGAAGCATATCCTACTAAACGGGAAATCGACTGCACGCTCAGACCATACATAGCAATTTTTTCATGTTTTGGAATAATACGAATTTCCTTTTTACCTTCAGCAAAGCTTGTTTCCAGATCAGCAGTTCCGGGTACTTTCTTCAGTTCAGAAATTATGTATTCACCAATTTCTTCCAGACGTGTAAGGTCATCACCTTTCACACGAATTTCTATATCTTCTCCGGTAGGTGGTCCACTTCTTCCTCCTTCTTTAAAGGTATAAGAATATAGAGCAGGAATAGTAGCTATATACTTTCTAATACGGTTTCTGATCTGGGCATGAGAAAATTTCATTTCATCCAATTCAACCAGATCTATCTTTACTTCAGCATTCTTTGTATCCACTTCATCATTATGATTTTCCCTATATTTACCGATCGTACTCACTACAGCTTCAATATCTTCTTTTTCAGGCATATTCAGGATGAAATTTTCGATCTTAGTAACGACTTCATCTGTTTTTTCCAGGGATGTTCCGGGAGGAGTTTCCAAATTTATAACCAGTGTTTTGGGGGCACCCCGTGAGAAAAATTGAGTTTTGACTAATCCCAATTTTACAACCAATCCCGATAATCCTAATCCAACAATGAGAATTAGCATCGCATAACCACGATGTCTGAGTGCTTTTTTGATATTTTTACGGTATTTTTTCACCAGCCAATCATGTAATTTGTGTTCTTTATTCTTTTTATTAAAGTTTCCTTTCCCGCCCAATTCTGCAACGTGAGAAGGGAGAATAACTAAACTTTCAAATAAGGATGCTACTAAGGCTAGAGAAATAACGATGGGAAAGAAACTAAAAAACTTGCCCATAGTTCCTTCCATAAGAAGAAGTGGGAAAAATGCAGCTACAGTTGTTGCTACAGCTGCCACCACCGGCCATGTAATCTCCTGTGTTCCCTTTATTGCAGCTTCTTTAGGGCTAAATCCCATTTCTCTATAACGATGTATATTTTCTAGAACAATGATCGCATCATCCACGATCATCCCCAGCACAAGGATCAAACTGAATAAAGTAAGGTTATTTAGTGTAACATCCAGGTAATCCATCAGGATGAAAGCTAGCAAAAAACTAAAAGGTATTCCCCAGGCAGCAAAAAGAGCGTTCTTCCAACCTATGAAAATCCATAAGACGATGAAAACTAAAAAGATCCCTAACATTGCGTTATTACCCAAGGTAGAAATGCTGTTTCTTACGCGGATAGAACCATCGTTACGCACTTCTACTTTCAAACCATCAACCCGTTTTTCAAATTCTTTGGCTTCTTCTCGGATATTTTCCATCACACTGATGATATTGCCGTCAGCTTTTTTATAAACCTGCACTGTTACAGCTTTTTGCGTATTCAATTTACTAATGGTTTCAGCTTCTTCCAAAGTATCTCGCACAGTTGCCACATCACTGATGCGCACTGTACTACCGTTATCACTCATTTTCACAACCAAATCGCTGATCTCATCAACATTATCAAATTCTCCCATTGTTCTAATCAGAAAATCGGCATAGCCAACTTTGATGGACCCACCAGGAGCATTTAAATTTCGCATATTTACAGCATTGGAAAGATCATCCAATGTAAGCCCATATTGCGTAAGCTTTTGAATGTTTGTATCCAGCCAGATCTGACGATCTCTGGTTCCGGCAATTTCAACTTTGGAGACAAATTCCACATCCAGCAATTCATCTTTGAAGTCATCGGCCAGTTCTCTGAGAGCATTATCAGAAAGATCACCCCCTAGGGCAACGGTACACATTTCATTTACCTCTCGCATCTTCAGTTGTAAAAGATACGGATCATCAGCACCGTCTGGCAGATTATTCAGCTTATCCATCTCTGTATTTAAATTTGCCCAGGCTTCATCGATATCGGCTTTTGGATCCATTTGAATATAGATGGTTGCTCTTCCTTCGGAAGCTGTAGAAGAAATGTAATCAACATCGGCCAAATCGGAGATTTCATCTTCAATTGGTTTTACAATCAGCTTCTCAATTTCTGAAGGGGAAACACCACGGTAACCGACCATGATATAAAACGCGCCAAAATCTACAGCTGGAGCTTCTTCTTTTGGCATGTTTATCATTGTCATCACACCAAAAATGAATACAATGATCATGATCATATTTATCAGTACGCCGTTTTCGACGGAAAATTTTGCTAAAGACATATCATCTCCCTTTCGACGCTATTTAGCGCTGAATCCGCTTCTGGCTTCAACCAGAGCACCTTCAGTAAGGCTGTCGATACCATCTATCACAAGTTTATCCCCGGCTTTCAAACCAACAGTAATGATAACATTGTTTGCCACTTTTTCTCCCAGTTCAACGATCCTTAACTCAGCTCTGTTTTCATTATTTATTACATAAACAAAAGTTTGATCATATTTTTCTCGTAAATTTTCGATAGAAGTATAAAGAACATTATCATAGGTTTGAGAATAAATCTGACCTTCGATAACCATTCCCGGGAACAAAACCTTTTGTGAATTTGATAGAACAATTTCTACAGGATAGTTATTGCTACCACTGGCAGGTCGAATTCCTACACCTGTTACTTCACCATCATATTTAGAACCATGATATTCAATTGAGACAGTATCACCTTTTTTCACGTATGAAATATCAGATTCACTAATTCCGGTTTTGATCATTAGTTTTTTTGAATTAACGATTCCGGCAATAAGTTTACCCATGCTCACCATTTCCCCAACTTCCAAATTCAATTCAGCAATATAACCGGAAACGGGTGCAACAAATTCTGAATTTTCATAATTTTTGCGAGCCATTTCAAGTGATGCTAAAAGACCATTATAGCCAGCTTGAGCATTTTTTTGTGTGCTCTTTGCTTGCAAAATTTCACTCTCTGACACCACATCTTTTTCATATAGATTTTGGGAAACCTGGAAGCTGATATTCGCTGATTCGAGATTTGCATCTCCTGCCATTAGTGCAGCTTCCGCCTGTTTCAATTGATTCTTTGCATCTATGTTATCTACACGACCAATTGCTTCATTTTTCTTTACCCAATCACCCAGATTTTTATATATTTCTACAACCTTACCGCTTGTTTCACTCATCAAGTTAACATCAGTAATTCCTTCCAGTTTCCCAGCGATCTTGATAAATTTATCCAAATTCCTGGGTTGCATGTCCTGAACCATTACTAAGATTGCTTCCTCTTTTGTTTCCTGTTTGAATCCATCCTTTACATTGCGCTTACTGCATGAAGTTAAAAGCATAAAAGCTATTGTGAAAATTATTGAGATCTTTATTATATTTTTCATCTTTGTCTCCCTATATTCCTTTTATAATCTTATTTAATTGTTCAAGATCTTCTGTTCCCATAAGCTGCATAAGTGAAGATTTTGCAGTTAGATAATCATAGAAACTTGTCGCAAATTGATTTTGAGCAGATGTGTACATAATTTCAGTAGAGAGAAGTTCGTTAGCTGTTATCTGACCATTGATAAATCGTTCTTTCATCTGCTTATAAGTTTCGCTGGAATACTCTAAAGAGAGTTGAGAAGAATAAACCGTCTTAGCAGCTGACACCATGTTTAAAACTGAACTTTTAATAGCAAGTTCAATACTGTTCTCGGCATATTGCAAATTGTATTTTGCTTGTTTTAAATTATGCCTGGCAGTAGCTACTTCCAGACCATTATCTACAAGTGGAAAAATCGGTAGAGAAATATTCAAGCCCAACTGACCAACACCATCAGTATATTCATCTTCAAAATCGTATTTAGACCAACGTTTTGAATATTGCAGGTTAAAGGTTGGCAAGAAATTCCCACCAGCCATTAGCATAGATTTACTGCTTGTTTTCACAGAATACTCAGAAATCTTCAAAGTGGGATTTTGTGATAATCCTAAATTCATAATCTCTTCGACGAGAATTCCTATTTCATTAATATTCAATTCCTTCAATTTTTCTAATTCAATTTCATAGAGATTTTTATCTACTTCTTCCATTTCAGTTATGTTATCTAATTGTAAAAAATTAGTTAAATCCAACAAACTTGTTTGATACATTGTTTCAGCTTGAATTTGATTTACTTCTTTATTGGCTTGTTCTGATAACAGCTGCAGAGATCCAGCTTTAGAGAGTGTTCCCGCTTCATATTTTACTTTTGCTATTTCAGCATTAGTAGTGGAATTCTGCAAATTCTTCTCAGCAATTTCTAGAAGTGTTTTACTCTTTAATACTGCAAAATATTTTTTTTCCAGATTCACAATTGTGCTAAGTTTTGTACTTGTATAAGATGCATTGGATATTTTATGAGCATCAGTTGATATGCCAGCACCAAGCCAAACTTTACCACCATTAAAAAGTGGTTGATTCACAAGAAGTTGATAACTGGAAGATGCATCATATTCGTCAATACCATTTTGCATAGTTTGAGTTTCATCAAAATATGTTGCATTACCACTGAGTGTTGCACTTGGCACAACAGAAAGGTAGGTTTTCCATAAGTTAGTTTTACTGGCTTTATTTGCTTCTTCAGCAGCAAGCAATTCAGGATTATTTAATAAGGCTAGTTTTTTTGCAATATCCAAAGTTAATATCTCTGCAAATAACCCATAGGTAAACGTTGCGATCATTAATATTAGTATTATTTTTTTCATTCTGGCTCCTCTTTAAAGTCTTCTTGATTCTCTTTTAACATAGCTGCTGTTTTTAATTCATCCAACATTTTTAGTTCATTTTTTTTCACCTCAAGCATCGAATTATGTAAGATTTTTCCATAGAAAGGAAACTTAGGCATATCACCGCATTCTACAGCATGCTTATGTTTCTCACTCATTTTTTTTGCTATCTCTTCATGCTGTTTCTCACGTTGTTCAATGATTTCTAAAAATTCTAAACGAGTAATATTCTTTTGAATGAATCGAAATGCATTCCAAAAATCAAACGGATTTTGAAATTGACCTTTTCCCCATAGGAATGATCGTAAAATTTCCATAAAATATTCTCTTCCAGATTCTGTAATTGTAAACACTTTTCGGGTTGGCTTATTTCCTTCTTGCTTCAATTCTCCAGTGATAAATTCTTTCTTTTCAAGCCTTTGTAGGGCTTTATATACAGACGGCGTTTTTACCCGCGTCCACATATAGATTCCGCGTTTTTCAAAATAGCCGATTATCTTGTAACCGTGCATGGGTTGCCTGTTCAAGAAGCCCAGAACAACTAAATCTAAACGTGACATTTATCCTCCTTAATCTTTCAATTCAGTATTTAAGACTCAAAAAGCAAACATAGTCTTCACTTTATTTTCTACTATATTCCTTTCCACTAATCTACTATAGAATAAGGTAAAAGAATTTTTAAGCAAATTATTGTCAAATATATTATTCGAAAGTAGAGTAGTTCATAGATATATATTTTATATTTTTATTCGATTATTATGACAATTATTTGAGCTATATTGCTGTTCTTAGAAGTATTATGGTTTTTATTCAGATTATTCTACTTGACACTATTAGCTACAAAAAAGTTTTTCCCCAGATATTTTTTAGAAAAAAAATTAATAAAAATATAAAAGGAGATTCAGTGTATCGTACTAAATTGTTCTCAATTGTAATGATATTAGTATTCGTTGCTTTTACAGTAACAGATATTGTTTATGCATCACAGTTGAAAAATACAACAATATTTGAAGTTGAGCAATTCACTTCAGTGCCAAATTTCTCTCATTCATTAACTTATGAAGAAAACATAGAGTCATTTTTAAGCTTCATCAGACCTATCATCAAATCAGAGAATAGTTATATCATGCATGACAGGATCAAATTGATTAACTTGATTACTAAATTTGAGAAAGAAAAACTAGATATTGAGAATATAAACTGGCTAAATAATAAAGCAGAATATTATAAATTACATAATTTCTCTCACACAAATAAAAAAGAATTATCATATCTATTAACAAGAATTGATGTTATACCAGAATTAATGGTAATTTCTCAAGCAGCGATCGAATCAGCATACGGAACTTCCGGTTTTGCTAAAAGAGCTAATAACCTTTTTGGGATGAGAACATTATCATCAAGTAAGGGGATAGTGCCAAAAAAACGTGCAGAAGGATCCAGATTCTACGTCGCAAAATATGAGACAGTAAATCAATCAATACAATGTTATTTAAGGAATTTAAATACTCATAAAGCTTATTATGATTTGAGAAAAATACGGAAAAATTTCCGCGAAACAAATGAGCCTATAGATGCCTACAAACTTGCAAATGAACTTACAAAATATTCTACAGAAGGCAACGTATATGTTCAGAAGATAAGAAGAACTATGAAAAAACATGAAAATGAATTCATAGAAAACATCTAAAACAAAAGTTAGAAGAAACTATAAATTTAAACTTAACCTTGAAGAGGATCTCTCTCAGATCAACTTCTTGTTTGATCCTTTTAGGGTTTCTCTCAGTTTGTCTCTATCAATCAACCCTGAAATTGCTAACTGCAAGAAATTATGGAAGAAGCAATTGCAGGATTTATTAAATTTTGATTTTTAAGGTTAGCAGTAGAGATTGCTTCAGCAGAATTTCTAAATAAGATTCTTCGCTGGGAATCAGTGGAGTTATAATTCTGGGAATTATTTCCGGTAGTTATCCAGCCATTATCCTATCATCTTATTCTCCCGTTGATATTTTCAAAGCAAAGCTTGTGAGTAAAGGAAAAGGACTGGTCCTGTGCACTATAATTGTAATAATTCAGTTCACTCCGGCTGTTTCTCTACTCATTGGAACTGGTGTAATCTACTCACAACTGAAGTATATGCAGAAAAAAGATCTGGGATTTGATAATGAAAATCTTCTCGTGATGAGTATGAATTCTGATCTGGAAGAAAAATTTGAGCCTTTTGCCAACTATCTCGATAGGATATAGTTTTGCTCATTCTGATCTGGGTGATGTTAACAGTTTCTCAGATTACTCTCGCGACTCACAATCCCTAACTCTTAGTGCAAGTTGGAACATATTTGGTGTAATGGATGATTTAGAAGAGGTTATTCGCAGCAGACGCAACCTTAAGATCCAGAAACTTGATTATGTGAAGAGCAAGAAAGATTATGGTCTCCAATTACTTAACCTGCAAAACGATTTGGCAACACTGAAAAGATCATTTGAGCTTTATGAAGATAAACTGGAATTAGCTACAGAAAATTTGAACATGGCACAAGAACATTTCCGTTTAGGAATGATAAGCCTGTTAGATCTTGATCGGTCTAAAATTGATTTCCAAAATACTCAGCTTGCCCGTATACAAAATAAGTATCGACTTATGAAAAAGCAGGAGGAGATTAACTTACTACTTTCTGCTAAAATACTTAACAAGTGGTAATATAATAATCTATTTGCTATTAGCCTTCCGGTGCAAATTGGAAGGCTAATGTTTAAAGAATTGATATTTACCGTGAAGTATCTTAATTATAATCAAATAATTGGCATTATACTGATGATACAATAGTTGTTCATTTTTTGGAATTCTAAAAAAAAAATTAAAATTTTACAATACCTCACACTTTCATTTTAATATTCATATATAACTGAATTTAATTCATAAACAATTTGACACATTGAACATTCACTCAATTTTTGTATATAGACTATATCATTAATAATTTAAAGGAAATAATATGGGCAAAAATAAAAATATTCTATCTGATAAGCAATTATCAAAAAAAAATGCTATCATCAAAGCTGCCATAGAAGTGTTTTCCCATAATGGTTTTCATAAAGCTAAAATATCTCATATAGCAAAGTTAGCTAATGTTGCTGATGGTACGATTTACTTATATTTCAATAACAAAGAGAACTTGCTTGTCTCTGCATTTGATGGACTTATTGAAGATATATTAATTGAAATGAGAAGTAAAATAGCTTTAGAAAAGACAGCCCTAGATCGTTTTACAAAATTTATTGATTTACATGTTGGTATATTTACAAAACAACCTGCTATCGCTCGATTTTTAGCTATTGAATTGAGACAAAGTCCAGATTTTTATGACTTGTATCCTTCTTACAATCCCCTAAAAGAATACATCTCATATATAGAAAAACTAATTATAGATGCAATTAAAGAAAATAGTATCAGATCTGTAGACTCTAAAGCTCTAACGGTAATTATATTCGGTACAATGGACTTCTTACTTACAGAGTGGTCTACAAAAAAACAATCCTTTTCATTAGAAGACATGAAAGATAAAATAGTTGATATTATTCGTTGGGGAATCCGGATAAAATAGATAATTTTGTATAAACATATAATATAAGGAGAAACTAATGGCTGTTCCATTAGATAAGAAAGAAAAAGATTTTATGCGTAAAATTTTAATGAGTAGTAATAAAGATCGAGAAAATCTAGCTTCATGATTAACAATCTTAAACTACAATTATTAGAATTAGCTAGAGATAGTATAAAATATTATTTAATAAACAACAAACAATTATCAATTGAAGAGCCAGATAATTCTATTTTATTAGAATCCCGAGCAGTATTCGTTACACTTCATAAAGAAGGAAATTTACGGGGTTGTATTGGGCACATGCATGCCCATATACCTCTTTTTAAAGCTGTTATCAAGATGGCAACAGCAGCAGCATTTGAAGATCCACGATTTCAACCAATTCAAGCACATGAAATTGATGAAATTAAAATCGAGATTTCAGTGTTGTCACCTATGGAAAAAATTTCAGATTATAAAAAGATCCGAATGGGTATTGATGGTGTATGGATAAAAAAAGGTCTTCATAGTGGTGTCTATTTACCGCAAGTTGCAACTGATACCGGTTGGGATCGTGAAACTTTTCTGAGAAGTTTATGCTCTTCTAAAGCAGGATTACCAGCAGAAGCTTTTAAAGATCCAGATTGCGAAATATATATCTATCAAGTTGAAAAATTTAATGAGTAAAAACTCATATTTATAAAACAAAGACCCTTGAATAATCAAGGGTCTTTGTTTTTATCTAACAGCCTTTAGGGAGGATATTAGAGATCGTCTTCTGCATCAAATATCTCAATATTTAAGTCTATGTTTTCCATCTCTTCTTTTACTTTTTCCAGCTCTTCATGAACTTCATCAAGCACATCTGATTTTATATTTTTGATCATTTCAATTTCATCCAGACCTTGGCGAAGATATTCAAAATCACTTATACTTTTCTCAACACCGTTTATTAATAACTTAATTTCACCGTCCTCTATTGTAACTTGAACATCCTTTTTTGACTTATCATATTCTCTTTTACCAATACTAACAACAATGTCTTGAACTCTACCATCTCTTTCTATAGTTAGAATAATTTCATCACCAACTTCCTTTTTTGCAAGAGCTTTGCCAATCTCCAGATTTTTATCACTTTCTACAGCAACAATTATATCACCTATGTGCAGTCCGGCTTTTTCTGCTGGAGTTCCTTTAATAACTTCTGTTATCTTCTTCTCTTTAGTTATAATTTTCTTACCTTCTTTCTCAGTTTTCTCTGTTTTAATATCTAACTTTACTCCTATCCATTTGTTGTGACCAGGGAGATCATATTGATAAAATAGAACATTCTCAGGTATGTTAAAGA
>Ga0307988_1001986_pt1 | contig 10676 bp, 7 predicted proteins | sample EllFjometagen183_FD_203166 | JGI IMG/M metagenome (GOLD analysis project Ga0307988, IMG submission 203166) | Marine microbial communities from Ellis Fjord, Antarctic Ocean - #183 | ecosystem: Environmental > Aquatic > Marine > Unclassified | place: Southern Ocean | collected 2014-10-08 | reverse complement strand
TCATAACAAATCCGCTGATCAAGAATAACCGGATGATATGATTTCTATCCAAACCCCTGTAAAGATTTTTAAATATCATTTATAAAATTTTTCCAAGAGCAGCAACACATCGTGAACAGGTAGTTGGATGTTCATCAAAATCACCAATTGTTGTATCAAATCTCCAGCATCTCTCGCATTTTTCTCCTAAAGCCTTCTGTACAAAAATTCTCAGTCCTTCTATTTCTTGCCCTTTATATACACTATCATCAAGGTCTGTAGATAAAGATACATGTGATACAATAAACAAATCCCTTAAATCCTCTTTAAGGGATTTGAAAATATCTTCATATTCCTGGTCAGGTAATTGTATCGTAATAGATGCATCTAAAGGATGTCCGATAAGCTTGGCAACTCTTGCTTCTTCCAGAGCTTTTGTAACTTCTGCTCTGATATTAAGAATTTTATCCCATTTTTCAGCAAGCATATCATTTTTAAAATTTTCATCCGGTGCAACCATTAACGCCAGAGAAACACTTTCTTCTTTGCCTTCATACTCAGGCATGAAATTCCAAATTTCGTCTGCAGTAAAAGCCAGAATTGGGGCCATGATCCTGACCATGGAATCTAAAATGGTATACATAACCGTTTGAGCATTACGCCGTTCAACATCGCTCTTAGGATTCACATAAAGCCTGTCTTTTATAATATCAAGATAAAAAGAGGATAGATCGACTATACAAAAATTGTAAAATGCATGATAAATTTTGTGGAACTCAAAAGCCTCGTAAGCATCTAACGAAGATTGAGCGACATGATAAAATTTATGAAGAATAAATCTGTCTAATTCAGACATTTTATCCAGAGGCATCATATCTTTTTTAACATCAAAATCAAAAAGGTTCCCCAGCATAAACCTGCAAGTATTTCTAATTCTTCTATAAGCATCAGATAATTGTTTTAAAATATTCTCTGAGATACTGACATCTCCACGATAATCGGAAGCTGCAGTCCATAGTCTTAAAATATCAGCACCATATTGTTTGATAATTTTTTCCGGTGCAATTACATTCCCAACAGATTTAGACATTTTATGGCCTTTGGCATCCACAACAAAACCATGGGTAAGAACTGATTTATAAGGCGCTTTACCCGTGCTTCCCACTGATGTCAAAAGAGAAGAATGGAACCACCCTCTATGCTGATCGCTCCCTTCAAGATACATATCAGCCGGTCTATGGAGCCCTTCCTTTTCTTCTAAAACAGCAGCATGGCTGACCCCAGAATCAAACCAGACATCAAGTATATTAGAATCTTTCTCAAATTCTGTATTGCCGCATTCTGCACAATGTGCATTTTCCGGCATAAGAAACTTTTCATCTTTTTCAAACCAGATATCAGAAGAATGTTCTTTAAAAAGATCATAAATTTTATCTATAGATTCCTCAGTGACATAAACTTTTTTACATTTTTTACAATGAAACAACGCTATAGGAACGCCCCAGGATCTCTGCCTTGACAGACACCAGTCAGGTCTGTTCTCAATCATGGAATAAATTCTTTCTTTTCCCCAAGAAGGAATCCAGCGGACGTTATTAATTTCCTCAAGGCTTTTTTTTCTTAAATCCTGCTTTTCCATCATTAAAAACCACTGGGATGTGGCACGGTAAATAACCGGTTTTTTACATCGCCAGCAATGGGGGTAAGAATGAGACAGGTTTGCGCTTTTTAGAAGCATATCAAAGCTTGAAAGTTTTTCAACAATACTTTTATTTGCCTTAAATATAAACTCGCCTTTAAAAAATTCAACATCCTCAGAAAAGGTACCGTCATTCTCCACAGGAGAATACATTTCAAGGCCATATTTCTTACCTACAACATGATCATCGGCACCATGCCCGGGAGCTGTATGGACACAGCCCGTACCGGCCTCCAAGGTGACATGATCCCCTAAAATAACAACGGAATCTCTGTCATAAAGAGGATGTTTACATATTTTATTTTCAAAAACTTTAGATTCAAAATTTCCTAAAATAGTAAAATCTTCAATGGAGAATTCTTTCATCACATTCTCACATAATTCTTTAGCAACAATTAAAATTCCCTGAGATTTTGTATCAACAACAGAATAAATAAAATCAGGGTGAAGACATATGCCAAGGTTTGCAGGGATTGTCCAGGGAGTTGTTGTCCATATTACAAACGATACTTCTTTTTCTGACACCTCAGAAAGGAGATCTGAGATATCATCCTGTAAGGGGAATTTTACATAAATAGAAAGTGAGGTGTGATAATGATATTCAATCTCAGCCTCGGCAAGGGCAGTCTGGCAATCACAGCACCAGTAAATTGGTTTTTTACCCAGAGCCATATTACCGTTTAATGCAAAAGTTGCACATTCTTTTGCAATTCTTGCCTCATATTCATAATTCATTGTAAGATATGGCTCGTCCCACTCACCAGTCACACCAAATCGTTTGAATTCATCTCTCTGAATACCCACAAAATTCTTGGCAAAATCACGACACATTCTTCTTTTATCAACTTCTGTGATTTCTTTTTTCTTGGAACCCAGTTTTAAATCGACGGCATGTTCTATGGGAAGTCCGTGGCAATCCCAGCCCGGAACATATCTGGCATAAAAGCCTGACATTTGTTTTGATTTTATGATTATGTCTTTTAAAATTTTGTTAATGGCATGGCCCATGTGAAGGTGTCCATTTGCGTAGGGAGGGCCATCATGTAGGATATAATGTTTATTATTAATATTTTTATCTAAAACTTTTTTGTATAGTTCTGATTTAGCCCATTGTTTAAGCATTTCGGGTTCACGATTGGGTAAATTAGCCTTCATTTTGAATTTGGTAGAAGGCAAATTCAATGTTCCTTTGTAATCCATCTTTCCTCCGAATAATTAAGGATATTTATTAGTGCAAATTAAATTAAGCCTGTATATATAGTGCGAAACAGGCCCAAATGTCAACAAAAATAAGGTTTTCTGGCAGATTGAATGTTTTAAAGACATCACTGAAATTGTATCTTTAGCTGATTTTAACTATAGATCTTTCTATATCTGTAAAAGGCAATTTATAAGAATGTGATTCTATAATCATATTTGATGCATTAAACTTATTCATTGATTTCAATTGTTTGATTTCTTCATTGGGAACCTGCCCCTTCATGGCAAGAATAACACCCTTTTCATTCAAAAAGGGCGTGGCAAGAAGATAAAACTTCTCAAGACTGGAAAATGCTCTTGAAACAACATAGTCAAACTGACCGTAAAAAAGGAGGTCGTTGCAAAGGTCTTCAGCTCTCACGTGCATGGCCTCAATTTTTTTCAAGGATGTTTTCCGAATCAAATCTTTTAAAAAATTGACTTTTTTCTTAGCAGAATCAATCAATACTATATCCAGGTCAGGATAAATTATTTTTAAACAAAAGCCGGGAAATCCACCTCCTGAGCCAATATCCAGAATTTTTGAATCTTTGTTGATGTGCAATATTAAAGCAATTGAGTCAATAAAATGCTTTAAGGCCATTTCTTCAGGGTCTTTGATTGCAGTTAAATTGATAGTTTTATTCCACAAATAAAGGTGAGCCGCATGACTTGAAAATAAATCAATTTGAGAATTATCAAGGTCGATTCCTAATTTTTGACTTCCATTCTTAATGATATCTTTCCATTTATCGTTAAAAAACAGGTTTTTAGATGCATCCATAGGGTACTCACATAAAAATAATGTTGAAAATTTTTTTTAAGTCTGCTATTATTCTTCTCTTAATTAAAGGAGTATACTAACAAAACCGCAACATTTTTTCAATTATTCAATTAACAAATAAGTAGTAACTGAATCATAATGAATATTGTTAGCAATTTTTGGCAATTCTTTTAAACAATTGCCTGTTAATTTTTTAAGGAAGACCTATCATGGAAAGAAATTTAAAAAGCGTTAGGAATATTGGTATAAGCGCTCATATCGACTCAGGAAAAACAACACTTACCGAAAGAATTCTATTTTACACTGACAGAATCCATAAAATTAATGAAGTTAAAGGGAAAGATGGCGCAGGGGCTATCATGGATTCAATGGAACTTGAAAAAGAAAGAGGCATTACCATTGCTTCGGCTGCAACCCATTGCCGTTGGAAAGATCATGATATTAATATTATTGACACTCCCGGCCATGTTGATTTTACAGTTGAAGTGGAAAGATCACTCAGAGTTTTAGATGGTGTGGTTCTTATTCTCTGTTCTGTTTCTGGTGTTCAATCACAGTCCATTACTGTTGATCAGCAAATGAAAAGATATGAAGTACCATGCATGGCTTTTATTAATAAATGTGACAGAAGCGGTGCAAACCCATTCAAAGTTATTGATCAGTTGAGAAACAAGTTGGGCCACAATGCCGTCCCCATGCAGATACCCATTGGGTTGGAGGAAGACCATGAAGGTGTGATTGACCTTGTAAAAATGAAAGCTTATTTCTTTGAAGGTGATAGTGGTGAAAAAGTCATAGAAAAAGATATCCCTGAAGACCTCATGGATAAAGCGTTAGAGGTCAGGGAACAAATGCTTGATCAAGTTTCAGAATTTTCCGATGAGCTTACTGATGCAATTCTTGAAGAACAGGAAATCAGTGAAGAACTTTTAATGCAAGCAGTCAGACAGGGTACACTTCTAAGGAAACTCACTCCGGTATTTATGGGATCTGCGTACAAAAATAAAGCTGTGCAACCTGCAATGGATGCAGTTATCAATTACCTGCCCGCCCCTGTTGATATTGACAATGAAGCCATTGATATTGACAATAATGAAGAAACTGTTATTCTTAAAAGTGACTTTGATTGTCCAACTGTTGCCCTTGCTTTTAAGCTGGATGACGGACAATATGGTCAATTGACCTATGTAAGGGTTTACCAGGGGTGTGTTACTAAAGGAACTACAATTATAAACACACGATCAGGCAAAAAAATCCGCCCCGGTCGACTTATCAGAATGCATTCTTCCGAGATGGAAGAAGTTAATGAAATCCCGGCAGGCCATATTGGCGCCATGTTTGGAGTCGATTGTGTTTCAGGTGACACGTTTACCAGCCCTGAGATCAATTACACAATGCTCTCAATGCACGTTATGGAACCGGTTATATCTCTTTCATTAAAACCCGTTGACAATAAGTCAGAAATTTCAATGTCCAAGGCATTAAATCGTTTTACCAAAGAAGACCCAACATTTAAAACTCATGTTGATAAAGAGACCAATGAAACAATTATTCAAGGTATGGGTGAGCTTCATCTCGAGGTTTATGTTGAACGAATGAAAAGAGAGTATAATGCAGAAGTTGTTGTTGGGAAACCAAGAGTTGCCTACAGAGAAACAATTACTAAAAAAGCTGACTTTAATTATACCCATAAAAAACAGACTGGTGGTGCAGGTCAATTTGGACGTATTGCAGGCTTTATGGAACCATGTGAGGATGATTTTGAATTTAATAACAAAATTACCGGCGGTAAAATTCCAACTCAATACATTCCTTCCTGCGAAAAAGGATTTCAAAATTGTATGGCAAAAGGACCAAAACTTGAATTCCCTGTTACCGGTATCAAAGTCACAATTGAAGATGGTGCATTTCATTCTGTTGATTCATCTGAAATGGCTTTTGTTTCAGCAGCAAGGGGTGCTTTTTTAGAAGCCTACAACAAAGCAAAGCCTGTTATTAAAGAACCGATCATGAAAGTTGTTATTGAAACTCCCAATGAATTTCAGGGTGCCTGCATGGGACTTATTAACCAGCGCCGTGGTATTATTGAAGGTTCTCAGGAAGAAGGAGTTATGTCTGTTATTGAAGCCACAGTGCCACTTTCAGATATGTTTGGCTTTTCCACAGTTCTGCGATCAGGTACTCAAGGCAAGGCACAATTCACAATGGAATTTTCATCGTATAAAAAAGTTCCTCAGTCAATTGCAGATGATATTTTCAAAAAGAAACAAGAAGAAAAAACCAAATCATAAAATAAAAGGTTACATAATATAAAGAGGTTAAAAAATGCTTAGACAAGATCTAATTCAAAAAAGCCCGGTTTGTAAAATCATAAATCCTGACTCAATTACTAATATAAAATTTGGAGCTGTTCTCTCTCGAGCAGGAGTTGGAAAAACACAATTTTTAGTTCAGATTGCGCTTACCAGATTATTAAATAATGAAAAAACTATCCATATTAGTCTTAACGACTCAATGGAAAAAATTAATTTAAGATATATAGACAGCTACCGAAATCTTATTGATTCCATAGGTTATGTTGACCCTCAAAAAGCTAAAAGATTGTGGGAAAATATTAATCAATTACAAGTCAGTATAGCATACAATGAATCATCCTTTGATCCCAAAAAAATAAGTGAGTACCTTAACAGTTTTCAAAAGAACAATGATGAGCTTCCTTCAGTAATTGTTATTGACGGGTTAAATTTTGACAATGACCTTACCTCTCTACTTGATGAGCTGGAAGCTATAGCTGAAACGTTCAAGATATCTATCTGGTTTTCCATGAGAACCCATAGAGAAGAATCTTTATGTTCCGACGGATACCCAAAACAACTGGAAAATGTAAAAGATCTCTTTGAAAAAGCTTTATTTTTAAACCCAAAAGATAATAAAATTGAGGCGACTGTTCTCAAAAATGGTGAGGATAAAAACAGGAAATATCTTCTTGATGCAGCAACCATGATGCCGGAATAAAAATTCCTTGACGGCACAGATTAAAATGCTTTAGTTATATTAAAAGAAAACAATCTTAACTGATAAAATACTTGTTTGATTATGGAGGATTAATTGTATTCTAAAATAATGATATTATATTTTCCAGCTGTTATTGCCCAAAAAGCAATTGTATGTAATCTCACAAAAAAGTTTGACCTTATTTTTAATATTCTCGGTGCAAATATATCTCATCGCAAAGAAGGCCAAATGATTCTTGAGCTTTCAGGCACTAAAGCAAATTTTAAAAAAGGCGTACAATTTCTTAAAGATCAGGGTATCAATATCAGTTACCCTGATCAGGAAATTTTTAAAGATGAAGAAAAATGTACCCACTGTGGTGCATGCACAGCTGTCTGTCCAACCGGCGCACTCTTTATAAAACGCCCCGAAATGGAAGTCGAATTTGATAATACGCTATGCAGTGTATGTGAACTTTGCATCTTAACCTGCCCAACAAAAGCAATGGGTCTTTTTGCTAAAAACACTGATGACTTGTTGGTTTAAGCATATTATTCAAAAATGACTTTCTAATTTTATGGAAATTAATTCTCAAAAGGTCGCCATTGCCATCAGCGGTGGTATTGACTCTCTTGTTTCAGCGCATCTCCTCAAACAACAATATTCAGAAGTATTTGGCATTTATTTTTCCACAGGTTATGAAGACAAAACATTTGACTTATCCTCCATCAAAAGCCAACTCGGTATGGATATTAAAATTGTTGATTTTTCTTCCCTTTTTGAAACTAAAATAGTTAATTATTTTATTAATACTTATTTATCTGGACAAACTCCCAATCCATGCATCCTTTGCAACAAAATCATTAAATTTGGTGCACTTATGGAGTCTGCCAAATCCTTTGGCGCTGATCTTTTTGCCACAGGCCACTATGCTAAAATACAAAAAAATAATGATTCGTACTCCATTTTAAAGGGAAAAGACAAGTTTAAAGAACAATCTTATTTTTTATCCTCTGTTTCCGGAGATAAACTTAAAAACATTCTCTTTCCATTGGGCGAACTTACAAAAACAGAAATAAGAAAAATTGCTCAGGATAATCATTTAAAGCCAGTAGAAAAAAAAGAAAGCCAGGATATCTGTTTTTTAAAGAATCAATCAATTGCTCAATTTATTCAGTTGAAAACTGAAATAGAACAAATTGAAGGCAATATTATTACAAGCGACAATAAAATTATTGGAAAGCATAAAGGGCTTTATAATTTTACTATTGGACAAAGGCGAGGTATTAATTGCCCGGCATCCCAGGCATATTATGTAAAAAAAATAGATGCCCAAAATAATACCCTTTTAGTCTGTTTTAAAAACGAGTTATTTCAACACAGCTTTCGTGTTAAATCTTTAATCTGGGCTGAAGATCAGCCGGAATTTCCAATAGAGATGTTAACTAGAATACGGTATAATCATAAACCCTGCCCGGCCACTTTAAATAAAGACAGTGACCCGTCTATTCTCAATGTCACTTTTGATCATGAACAATTTGCAATAACTCCTGGGCAGACTGCAGTCTTTTACGATAAAAATAAAATCATTGGTTCAGGAATAATTATTTGAAAACATATTATATAAAAACCCTGGGTTGCAAAGTAAATCGCTATGAGTCAGATGGTATTGCAATAGAACTTGAAAACAAAGGGTTAAAAAAATCAAAAACTATTAATAATGCAGATATTTGCATTATTAACACATGCACAGTCACTTCAAAGGCAGGAATGCAATCACGGCAAGCTATCCGAAAAATAATAAAAGCCAACCCCTCTGCAAAAATAATTGCTACCGGATGTCATGCCCAGATTGAACCTGATAAAATAAGAGCAATTAAAGAAGTAGATGCAATTGTCAATCATAGGGATAAGTTTAAAATTCCTGATAGAATATTCCTTGATCAGCTTGAGAAAAGCCAAATTAAAAACTCTTTTGACAATAATTTTCCCCAAAGATGTGAAGATAATATTTTTCGATCTTTTAACCACTTAGTTAATGGCGAAATGACCCGGGCATATCTAAAAATACAGGATGGCTGCAATGCGTATTGCTCTTATTGCATTATTCCTTTTGCCAGGGGAGAAAGTAGAAGCATGCCACAAAAAGAAGTAATTGCCAATCTTAAGGGGCTCTATTCTCAAGGCTTTAATGAAGCGGTATTGACTGGTATCCATATAGGTGCATGGGGTTTAGATCTAAATACTAAAACATCGCTATCTGAACTTTTCCAAACAATTATGGATACTGACAATGTTCCAAGAATACGGATTAGTTCAATTGAACCAAAAGAGCTGACAGATTGTATTATTAAATTTGCATCAAATAATGAAAAATTATGTAATCATTTTCATATCCCTTTACAAAGCGGCGATGATGAAATCCTTAAAAAAATGAAAAGGCCTTATGATACAAAGTTTTTTAAAAACCTTATTGAAAAAATCAACAGACAAATTCCTGACGTCAGTATCGGATTAGATGTTATTGCAGGTTTCCCCGGAGAAACAAAAAACCTTTTTGACAATACTTACTCCTTTATTGAAAGCCTTGACATATCATACCTCCATGTTTTTCCTTATTCTCCAAGAGAAGGTACGGAAGCTTTTAATTTTTCTCATAGAATCAATAATCATGAGACAAAAGAGCGTTGTTTTAAACTACGTAAACTTTCAGACCTTAAAAAGAAAACCTTTGAAAAACGTATGATTGATAAGAAGTTAAAAGCAATCATACAAACCAAAAGAGATAAAGATACCAATCTATTAAAAACGATCACCTCCAATTACCTAGCTGTCTTGATAACAGGAGAAGATGATATAAAAGGAAAAATTGTTGATATTATTCCTAAAAAATGGGATGAAAACAACAGATTACATGGGATATTAAAATAAACTTTATAATTTAAATGGTGGGGAAATGACTGATATTTATAAGAAACTCGCACTACATCTTGATAAAACTCCTGGAGGATTCCCGGAAACAGAGACCGGAGTTGAAATTAGAATTCTAAAACAACTATTTACAGAAGAAGAAGCAGAAGCCGCCTGCTCTCTTGTGTTAATGCCAGAACAGGTTAAAGATATTGCCAAACGACTTGGCAGAGATGAAAATGAACTTGATAAGATTCTAAAAACCATGCTTGATAAAGGACTGGTTGTCCATTCTTCACGAAACGGAATCGAAACATATATGCAGGCCCAATTTGTTATTGGGATATGGGAATATCAGGTCAACCGTTTAACCAAGCAACTGATCAAAGATTTTAATGAATATGTCCCTTATCTTACAGAGCAAATGCACAATCAAAAAACCCAGCAACTCAGAGTTGTTCCTGTTAAAGCTTCCATAAATGCGGAAATCGGAATCATGGAGTATGAAGAAGCTGAAAAAATCATAAGGGCACAATCAAAAATAATTGTTGCGCCATGTATATGCCGAAAAGAGCACAGCATGCTGGACAAAGGTTGCGATAAACCTATTGAAACATGCCTTGTTTTTTCCGGAGGAGCATATTTTTACGAAGAAAGAAACATTGGCAGAAGCATTAGTCAAGATGAAGCTATTGAAATACTTCATAATGCAATTGACCATGGGCTTGTTCTCCAGCCCGGCAATTCAAAAAAACCCCAGAATATCTGCATGTGCTGTTCTTGCTGTTGCCAGATATTAAAAAACCTTAAGAACTTTGAAAAACCTGCTAAAATTATCAATTCAAGCTATTTTGCTGAAGTTGATGAAGATAAATGTACTGCTTGCGAAGCATGTGAAGAAGTCTGCCCCATGAATGCCATTTCAATTGATGGCACAGCATCAGTTGATGTAGACCGATGTATTGGATGCGGTCTGTGTATAACCCGATGTGATTTTGACAGCATTGCCCTTAAACCGAAAGAAAGCTCTGAAAAATGGGTTCCGCCGGAAAATATATTAGGAACGTATAT
>Ga0307988_1001983_pt1 | contig 10680 bp, 10 predicted proteins | sample EllFjometagen183_FD_203166 | JGI IMG/M metagenome (GOLD analysis project Ga0307988, IMG submission 203166) | Marine microbial communities from Ellis Fjord, Antarctic Ocean - #183 | ecosystem: Environmental > Aquatic > Marine > Unclassified | place: Southern Ocean | collected 2014-10-08 | reverse complement strand
AGCAAAAGCAAAACATCCAATACCGGCAGTCAACCAGCCCAGCCAGACTAAATCAGGTAATTTGGAATAATCTACCGCAGATTTAACTTTTACAGTTGTGGGTTCAGGACTTATTTTATGAAGACGTTCAATATAAAACTTGAGTGGCCAGGTTGCGATGGCAACACAAACAACAAGGATGATATTAATCCAGTAGCAATACTGCCAGCCATTTTCTGGATATAACGTTCCCCAAACATAAGAAACTATAAAAGGACCACTGGCTATCCCGAAACTCCAAGCAAAGCCATAAAGAGCGGTGGAACGCGCTACCCCAGCGTGGACGTCTTTGTCGGAAGCTTTCATAAAGGCTTGGAATGAGCAGAAGAAAAAGGCACTGCCCAAGCCAACGATAAGAGCCCAGTATAGTTGTATTTTTGGGTCATCAAAAAATATTAATAACAAAACCCCCAAGGCAATTACGCCGCAGCCAATATTTATTAATACTGGTGCCCGATGAGAATTGTTTATTTTACCTATAAAGAATGAGAAAAATGAATGGCCCAAAGCCCAGGCTGTAACCGGAAGCGAGCAGATCAAAGCTTCTTCTCCGCTGTTGACTAGTCGAACTGTCGTTATAAATAACAGTGTCCCGATGACAACATCAACCATTGCGGGGAAAAGGAAAATTAAGAAACGTAACATTAAGAACTCCAGAGGTTAATTATTTTATATTAATCGACAGAAAGGCGATAGTGATTAATATAGGAGCTATGAAGCGAATGAAGATGCCCCAGAGAGATGCTAGAGTCAATACGTGATAACGTTCGTCATTATGGCTTGGATCATCCTTTAAGCCGGCCATTAAGGCAATTAAATGCACATCGGCAAAGTTACTTGAACCATAACGGATTTCTTTGACTGCTTTACGTGTACCCCATATCCAACCCACGAATAGTGAGATTCCAAGCCCGCCTAGAGGCAGAAGCCAGTCAGCAGATAAATGATCCATAGTATCGAGGAAATTTTCAGATTTTACATTGAAAGCCGTTACCAGCCAGCCGTGAAGCCATTCAATGTTTTCCCAGTTTGCAATACTGACAGCAGCTAAAAGTCCGGCGATAATGATTGCGGTGGTACAAAGTAATACTGCTTTATGACGACTCCATTTACGTTCATCAACAAAATAAGATACCGCGACTTCCAACAAGCTTACTCCTGAAGTCAAAGCGGCTACGCAAAGCAACATAAAGAATAATCCAGCCCATAACCAACCCATCGACATAGAATTAAATACCGCTGGTAAAACATGGAATACTAAGCCGGGACCTTCTTTCGGGTCAAATCCCATTGCGAATACTGCTGAGAAAATCGCGACTCCAGCAAAGATTGCGACTAGAGTATCCAGAAAAACAACAGATAATGCTGATAAGAAGATATTTTGTTCACGAGAAATATAACTACTGTAGGTAATCATTGCTCCCATGCCAAGGCTCAAAGTGAAAAATGCGTGACCAAGAGCTTGTAGAACTCCATCAGTACTAAGTTTTGAAAAATCAGGTTTGAGGAAAAATGCTACACCTTTTTCTGCACCAGGCAAGCTTAAGCCACGCAACATTATTACAATCAATAAAACGAATAATAAAGGCATCAATATATTTGACCAGCGTTCAATGCCTTTTTTGATCCCACCCCATACGATGAAAGCACAGAGTAGCGTAAAAGTGATATGCAAAGATATCATTGCAGTTTTATTTTGTATAAAATTGTCAAATATGTCTTTTGCCCCTTTTACTGTGGAAACATTTAATTCCTGAGCAAAACTCTTATAAATATAACCGATAGTTATGCCCCCGACTACACTATAGAAAGATAAGATTACAAATGGAGTGACAATACATAATATACCAACTGTTGACCAGCCTTTGAACATCACCATCAAGCCTGTAGAACATATTACCGCTGCCCAGCCATATTGCTTGAAACACAAAAGCGCTATGCCTGAAAAAATCAGACTTATTCCAATAAGATTAGCTGTATGTGAACTTTTTGGACTAAGAGCTTTAAACGCGCCGACTGGGTTTTTCTGTGTTGCGCGTCCCAAAGTCATTTCGCAAAGCATTACCGGCATGCCGACAAGCAGAATACATAATAAATATATAAGAACGAATGCGCCACCGCCATTTTGTCCTGCGATATAAGGGAACTTCCAGATATTACCCAGGCCTACTGCTGAACCTGCTGCAGCAAAAACAAATCCTAAACCGCTGCTCCAGTGTTCTCTTTTGTTTAGCATGGTTCTACTCCTGTATTTATTATAAGATACTTATCTTTTAAGTTGATAATGATAACGTAAAATACCTTGAACTATGCCGCGTGCAACTTTCCATTGATAAGCATTTGTTCCCAATAGTTTTTCTTCTTTGGCATTAGATAAAAATCCCGTCTCAATTAATACCGCGGGGCAGGGGGCTTCCTTTAAAACCATGAAACGAGCGCGTTTTAAACCGCGATCTACAGCTTTTGTTTTGGCAACCAGAGAACGCTGTATCCAATATGTTAATGCTGTATTGTTGGCATCATTTTTATTGCCGGAATAAGATGTTGAGGAAGGTTTTTTTGAATAAGTTGAACTCGACCCGGCTGGGGTCATGGTAAAAGTTTCGATTCCAGATACTGATTTTGTGCCAGCTTTATTGGCGTGAATAGAGATAAACATATCCGCCTTAACTCGTTTTGCCAGTGCCGGGCGTTTTTTCAGTTCTATGAAAGTATCGGAATTACGAGTAAGATAAACTTTATATCCGAGCTTTTTCAAAAGACTGGCGACTCGTCGTGCTAAAGCTAGAGTAATATCTTTCTCTTTAAATCTTTTTCCTAGCGCTCCTGAATCTTTACCACCATGTCCGGGGTCAATTACAATCGTTTCCGGTTTATGTTTGCGAAGCGCCCAGTGGCGCAGGATTGGATCAAGTGTTTTGAGGAAATCCTTACTGCTTATACAACGTTTTGATTTTTTTGTTATCGCTGGCAGCAGTAAATCTACCTTGATACCGTTTATATAACAGAATTTTTTATCTGTAATAAAAATCATGAGCGAATATTTACTGAAGAGCACGGTTTTATTATCGCTGACAGAATCCTGCATGCCATAATATTTTGCCACATCAGATAAATAAACATAATTATGACCATATGCTTTAGTATAACGAACGTAAGAAGAAGCAAAGATATTTGAACAGACAAATAAAAGTGTAATTAAAAGAAAATATCGTTTTACAGTTATATTCAGCATTAACTATTCCTTAGTGATTAAATTTCAATTCTCTCGAGCAAAGTCTTTGCCTGATAAGATTCCCCTGGCGGATACATAGCTTCAATTCCTGAACCAATATCTATAGATTCATTCAAGGAACCATAGACAAAGCCTTTTGCCATTCGCAAAGCTTTTTTCCATGGAATATCCAGAGCCAGTGCCGCGACCAAAGCCGACGACAATGTGCAACCTGTACCATGAGAGGCTTTGCTGTTACTTACTCGCGGTGAACTTAATTCATAAACTTTGCCGTCATGATATACGATGTCAGCAGCGATACTGCTTTTTACATCGAGGTGTCCGGCTTTGAGGATTACGCTGCAATCCCAGCGATGTCCAAATTCTACAGCTGCTTTGATGGCGTCCTCATTTGTTTTTATTTTACGCCCCAACAACAACTCGGCTTCCGGTACATTAGGAGTTATCCAGCTTGCTAAAGGCAGTAATTCATCCATCAATACAGCGATGGCGTCTTCTTCGAGTAAACGCGAACCGCTGCTTGAAACCATTACCGGATCAACAACTAATGCTAAATTTTGTCCAGCTAGATTTTGTGCTGTAACTTTAATTATTTCAGCATTTAAGAGCATGCCGGTTTTTATTGCGCGTATTTTTATTGCTGATAAAATGGCCTTTATTTGTGCGTCAACTCCGGTAGCGGGTATGGCATCAACGCGTGTGACTTCTCGTGGGTTTTGTGCGGTCACGGCGGTGATTGCAGAAGTTCCGAACACTCCGAATGCAGCAAAGGTTCTGAGATCCGCTTGGATTCCAGCTCCACCTCCGCTGTCACTGCCCGCAATTGTTAAAGCTGCGGGATAAAATTCTCTTTCGCTACTTTTCACTTAATTTTCCTTGTCATTAATGTATTATATATTATATTTATAAAGTACACGACAAAGTATAAAAAACAACTTACACGGAAGGGCTATGTGCTTATTATTTGAAAAATATTTTTGTTCTTTTAGAATATGCTTTATTATTTCTGCGTTCTTGATGCTTTGCTCCTTTTCCAGCTTTGCCCAAATGAGTAAGGACAGCTTCAATACCAAGTCGGGTACTATTATAATGTTTGAGCAATTTGATAAAGAATATTATCAGACACTGCAATATCTGAAATACGCTGATCGGATGATCTCCTCTTATCTTAATTCATCCAATATTGATAAAAAATACACATGTCGAATATTAGTCCTCAAAGCTAAGGTGAGAGGTGGTATAAATCTTATAGAAAGCTCTAAAATAGTTAGTATTTACCTCAATAAAGATTTTCGTACAGCAAAAAATAAGTTTGATATTATCGGCAAGATGATAAATGCTATGCTTTTGACAAAAGCCGGCTTTAAGCCAAATGATGTCAATATTTCTTTGCCACCGTGGATTATTGTTGGAATATACGGCAAGCTACAACAGCGATTTACTTCTCACAGTATATTACCAGTATCTTATTTTCCTGGACTAAAAGCCCTTTCTCAAGCTGAAAAATTGCCTAATTTTAGGGTGTCCATTACTAGTCCTTTGGACCCGGAAAAAGATGGAACAGCATATCAATTGTATGAAGAGCTTTGCAGATTTATTATGCTTGAACTGAAAGTTTTGTCTTCACGCACAGACAATCCTATCGCTGATTTAATTTTTCTGACCGCACGTAAAAAATATTCTGATAATGAAGTATTTGATTCTACTATTGTCAGAGCAATTGTAAAAAACTACGATAAAACACATAGAGTTTTTGATGGGAAATATAAAAAACAAGTAATGCCTTCAGGTAAAAAAGTACAAGCATGGTTTGTTGAACTTACTTCAAAACGCTTGGTGAATATGCATTCGCCGATACAGACAAAATTTTTCAGACAAAGATTTAAACGTTTCCGTAAATTTACTTATTCCTATCAAGAAAAAAATAAAGCTCCTGAAAAAATGATTCGGGATATAAGCAGACTTGATGTTATTTACTTGAAATATGACATGAATGAAGGCTTCAAAGAGATGATGAATAAAAAGTTTGTTGAACTGGATGCTTTGATTTTTGCCTCTCAGCCATTGGCTAAAAAAAGTCTTGAAAAAATTCGCAAGACTTTACAGCAATTTGACAAAATGTCTTCTATCGTAATAATTATTGAAATAAAAAAAGCTCTAGTTCAACTTGAAAAAGATCTTGATAAACAGCAAAAAATTGAAGACTATCTAAGAAAGATAGAATATACAAATATAGCTCCCGCTAAATTATATCGTAATGAATTGATAGAAAACAAACGCTCTAATAGGAAATACTACACTGGTATAAGCAAATACCTTAATAAAGTAGAAGAAAAATTCCTGCAAGACTAAATAAAAAAACGCCGGAATAAAAATTCCGGCGTTTTGCTTAAATCATATGTTTTACTTCTTTTCTTCATTTAAATAATTATTTTTCCAAGTTTTTGAACCCTGGAAAGTTGCTTGAAGCACAAGTCCGTTTACTGTGACTTTGTAGAGTTTTACCCCCGTCATTACTTCGGCGGCTGCTGCGGCTGAACCACCAGCGCTACCAAATTTGGCAGCGGCGTTAACTTGCCCATGTCCGCTCCAACCTGAGTTAACGAACTCTTTGATACTTTCCTGAGTTTTAAATACCAGAATGCTCCGAAAATCTCTAAATCCAAGTCCAAGTCCAAGCCCAATGCTAAACAATTTCATATATGTGTCTTTGCCAGTGAGATTATTATGTATAAATCCCCAGCCGCTTTCGGTAGAAGGCACAAACCAATGGATTCCAAGATTTTTATAGACTCCATAACCGGCAGCTCTTGTAAGCTCACGCTTTAAGCCAGGATTCCTTTCGTAGATCATATCAAGCCCAGCGGTTGACATTTTTGCTACATTCGCTTTCTGTTTACCGATGCTGTTACCATCCGGACTAAAGCATCCTGTTAATACTACGGCGGTTAATGCTGCGGCGAAGAGTGTGGTCATGTGTCTCATGCGAAAATTCCTCTTTAAAGTTTACGATTGAAAAACGAAACTATAGATTTATTATAGGGCTTGGATTACTCTTTTTCAACTCTTAACTAGTAATTTTTGTAATTCATCCACAGTATCATTGAATAAATCCAAAGCGACATGGACAGGTTCCGGCGTTGATAAATCTACTCCGGCATCTTTCATTATATCCAGAACTTCTTTAGAATCACCGGCTTTCAAGAAACCGAAATAATCTTCAATCTTTTTAGCATCTCCGCTAAGGATATTGCGTGATAACTGTACCGCCGCCGAAATCCCGGTCGCGTATTTATAAACATAGAAATTATAGTAGAAATGAGGAATTCTTGCCCATTCCATTTCAATACGCTGATTAGGTTTGACGCTTGCGCCGTAGTATTCAGCATTCAGTTCGAAATACTTTTTACTCAGCATATCGGCATTCAAAGGAATTGATTGTTCAGCTTGCTGATGCATCCATAATTCGAATTCGGCAAACTGTGTCTGACGATAAATAGTGCCACGCAGTTGATCGAGTAAATGACATAATAAATAAGCTTTCACATTATCATCATCGCAGTTCTTTATTAAATGATCGTGAAGCAGCAGTTCGTTGGTGGTCGAAGCGACTTCCGCGACAAAAATTCGGTAGTCGGCATAATGATATTCCTGCTCTTTATGCGAGTAAAATGAATGCATTGAATGGCCAAGTTCGTGTGCCAAAGTGAAAACATCGTTGAGCGTACCGTTGAAGTTCAATAACAGGTAAGGATAAGAATCATAGCAACCGCTGGAATATGCGCCGGAACGTTTGCCTCGGTTTTCAAGTACGTCCACCCAGCGTTGTTCAAACGCTTTATTCAGATTACCACAATATTCTTTGCCTAGAGGTTTGAAAGCTTCCTGGACTAATTCTTTTGCCTTGTCCCATGATACTTCCTGCTTGCACTCAGGAACCAGCGGATTGAAAATATCGCACATGTCAATTTGTTCTAAACCCATGACATCGCATCGTAGTTGCATGTATTTGTGCAGGGCAGGGAGTTTGTCATGAACAGCTTGAATCAACTCCGTATAGACCTTCTCAGGAACATTGTCCGAAAACAGAGCCGCATTCAAGGCGGAAGGGTAATTGCGTATCTTTGCGGACAAAACGTGCCGTTTGACTGTACCGTCAAGGGTGGTTGCAAAGGTATTGCGTAATTTAGTATAAGTCGTATACATTCCCCGGAAAGCTTTTTTGCGTACCTGGCGTTTGGGGGATTCGAGAAATTTTATGTAATTGCTGTGAGTCAATTCAATTCTTTTTTTATTTTCGTCAGTGATTTTAGGGAAACGCATGTCGGCATTATTTAAAATGCTGAAAGTTTTTGATGCTGTACCCATGACATCTGAGGATAAACCGAGAATTCGTTCTTCTTTTTCCGACAAAGTGTGAGGACGTGAGCGCAATAATTCTTCAAGGCTACGTTTATAAAAACTCAGCTCAGGAGCTGCGAGCAATTCAGCCATTTTCTTTTTAGAAATCGCCATTATTTCAGGATCAAACCATGCGGTTTTGCCAGATATTTCAGCGAATAATCCCTGAACACGGTCAACGCGTGAACGGTTTTCTGTATTAATAGTATCTTCGTCGGAACGCAAATGCGCGTAAACGTAAACCTTTTCAGCTAGTCTTTCCATGTCGTCGTCAACTTCAATCGCTTCGCGCAGAGAGCTTGCGGAATCAGCGAGCTTTCCTTTAAAGTTCACAAATTTATCAACCAAAGCAGGGATGGCGGCAAAATCTTTTTCCCAGGCTTCGGGGCTAGCGTATATTGTTTCAAGGTCCCAGGTCATTTCTTCAGGAACTTGTTTCCGGTTCAAAACTTTATCATTACTCATAATCTAATCCTTATATTTTTAAAAAAGTTCAAGCTGATTTTCTTTTATTATTTGTTCATTTTCGAATTCTGTGTCAACTGGCAGGTCGGAAGCTGAACATGCTTCCACTGCGAGTTCATCACAACGATTGTTTTCTTCATTTGACGCGTGTCCTTTGACCCAGATAAATTCTATTTGATGAATCCCACATAAACCAAGCATTTTTTCCCACAAATCAGAGTTCTTGGCCTTTTCGCTTTTAGTACGCATCCAGTTTTGAGCTTTCCAGCGTTTTGCCCAGCCTTTTTCAACGGCGTTTACCATATACTTCGAATCCGAATATAATTTTACTTTACATGGGTATTTCAAAGATTCCAGAGCTTTTACCGCTGCAATAATTTCCATTCGGTTATTAGTAGTCTTTTTAAATCCCCCGGATAATTCTCTGCGGTTTTTATTATATCGCAAAACGCAGCCATATCCGCCCGGTCCAGGATTTCCACTGCAAGCTCCATCAGTATAAATAATTATTTCTTTCAATTCAAGCACACTTTTTAGTTTTTGATTACAATTCAAATATATCATAAAGCAGCATGGTATCAAGACTTGAAAACAGATGCTTGATAATTTTCTTATTACTGTTAAATTAATTTGTAATATAAATGTTAAAATTGGAGACTAAATGTATATTCAGGCACATGTGATGTCGGGGTGGATTGCCGGTAATTATTTAAAGCTTAATGCTCGTGAAAGATTTTTTTGTATGATTGCTGGCGGTATTCTTGATATTGACGGACTTGGGATTTTAGTTAGTCAGGACGCTTATGATGATTATCACCATGTTTTGGGGCATAATCTACTCTTTGGAGTGATCGTTGCTCTGATAATGACGGTTTTTTCCAGTCACAAAAAGAAATGTTTTTTTATCTATCTCGCACTTTTTCATCTGCATATATTAATGGATTTATTTGGCTCTGGTGAACTTTGGACGATCTCTTATCTTCAGCCTTTCTCCAATTATCAATTATACAACGAGTTTAACTGGGCTTTGTATTCATGGCAAAATATGATTGCGAATGCTTTTGTATTGATATGGACGATTTTAATAATAATAAGAAAAAAGCGCAGTCCTTTGGAATACATAATGCCGAAGTTCGACAAAAAATGGAGCGAAAGGATAGCAGATATTTTTCGAAAATCAGAGAAAAAGGATTGTACTTAGGAATCTATCTTTTCGATTCGGACTTTTTTGAAGAACCTTTGGATTATATCTCGGCATTCGAGTTCTAAAACCCCAGATTTCACCTCGACATTCCACAACATTCCCTTGAAGCCGGTAACATCTAAAGCCGAGCCAGCGGCTCCGCTGCGTGGGTCGGACATACCGAAAATCACTCTCCTGACACGTGAGTTAACCATTGCTCCAGCACACATGGCGCAGGGTTCTTTGGTGACGTAAATATCCACTTCTCCCAAACGCCAGTCCTTGAGGACGTTGGCGGCTCCGGTGATGGCGAGGATTTCCGCGTGAGCCGTTGCGTCATGCAGCATTTCGACTTGATTGGACGCTTTGGCTATAATGCAGTTGTCTTTGACCGCTACCGCGCCGACCGGAACTTCTCCGGCGGCAAAAGCTATTTCAGCCTGTCGCAGAGCTTTACGCATAAAATATTCATCGTCAAAAATAATCATATTATTTTATTTGGTCAGTGCATTCTGAATGAATTATTGAATTGTTGAATCTTATGAATACAAACCTGACTCTTTTGTTTTTATAGCGATAAAGGAAAATAATAGTCTGTTTTTCATAGTTTACTTTGCTTAAACGTGCATCACGCGCGGCAAATATTTTTTCCAAAGTGGAAACTTCTCTGGCATATGTAAAATCTATGTTCTTATATAATGTTAAAGCCGCTTCGTATTTGAGTTGTGAATCAGTACGTAAAGCAGGGTTGTGCAAGGTAGCTATTTCAGCTCTATATCGTTTGTAGATATCAATATCGCCTGCGGGTAGTTTTTCTGAATTTGAGCTTGCGCATCCGAAAAACAGCATAGCTGCTGTCAACGATAGAAAAAGATGTAATTTGATTTTCATTTGCCTGTTCCTTATTTTTTACCGGTACTGCCGAAACCACCAGCGCCGCGTCCTGATTCAGAGAGTTTATCTACGCATACCATTTTTACGTCAGGCAATTCACAAATTACCATTTGGGCGACACGTTCGCCGCGTTTGATGGCGAAAGTCTCTTTGCCGTGATTGTACATAATGATCCCGACTTCCCCGCGATACCCGGCATCGATTGTGCCGGGAGAGTTAGTCAAAGTTAAATCGTGTTTGAGAGCCAGTCCGCTTCGTGGTCTGATTTGCGCCTCAAAACCTATAGGTAATTCAATGAAAAGTCCTGTTGCAACTAGCATGCTGCGACCGGGTACTAGATCTATATCAACACGAGAACGTAAATCAAATGCGGCATCGTCATGATGAGCTTTTTTAGGCATTAAATCTTCACATCCGGCTTCCATACTGAAATTGACTGATACTGTTGTTTTCATAAATTTTT
>Ga0307988_1001982_pt1 | contig 10690 bp, 11 predicted proteins | sample EllFjometagen183_FD_203166 | JGI IMG/M metagenome (GOLD analysis project Ga0307988, IMG submission 203166) | Marine microbial communities from Ellis Fjord, Antarctic Ocean - #183 | ecosystem: Environmental > Aquatic > Marine > Unclassified | place: Southern Ocean | collected 2014-10-08 | reverse complement strand
GGTAAAAGCAGACCCAATGCCTGGATGGTGGAACTGGTAGACACCCGAGACTTAAAATCTCGTGGGCCTTGCGCCCGTGTCGGTTCGACTCCGACTCTAGGCACCAACAAACAAAGGCTTTCAAGAATTAGCCACCTTGGAAGCCTTTTTGGTTCTGAGACTACGGAGCGATCCCGTCATTTACCGTATCTCCTGATCTAGGGGCTTAAACATGTTGTCCTGTCTTACTCAAAAACTCGGCCTTATCTGACATTTCTGTTCGTCGACCACATCGTCACTCTTAGGGTTTCTCCAAACAGAACCTCGCGATAATGCTCTTGCTATCGGTTAGTATTTCATGTTAAGTGTATGACTTAACACAAGATCACATACAGGGGACTTTAACCCCATTAGTTCACATCCATGCCGGGTGCACACAAGTGTTTTCAGCTGACGGCACTTACACACTGCAGCCAAACCGTGTCGTTATGCAGCATAATACTCTTAGGTAGAAATGAAAATAAAGACAAAAATATTTAGCTTGGTCATTACGGCTGTCCTTATTTTCTCTTTATTTATCGTAGATAATTATCGTGATGGGCTTAGAAATAATGCATTACAATCCATTAATGGTGGTGGAGCAATAATAACATTTGATGACCGCTCCATACTTGATTGGTATGAAGTTGATCAGGTATTGGACAAATATAATTGGAAAGCGACATTTTTTATATCTCACTTTCATTCGCTAGATTTTCAGGATAAGCAAAGATTAAAAACACTACAATCCAAAGGGCATGAAATTGCATCACATGGAAACAAACATATAAACGCTACAAAATTTATCTCTACTAACTCTATTGATGAATATATTGACGTTGAAATTTTACCTTCAATAAATGAAATGAAAAAAGAGGGATTTCTTGTTAGTTCATTTGCGTATCCTTACGGAGCGAGAAGCACGTCAGTGGAATTATTTCACAAGATTACTTGTAAAATAAAGACGGTACTGTTTGGACATAAGATTAATGCCTTAGATAGAAAATTGTTAAGTAATTTTGCAATCATAAGAGGGACAACCTATGGCAAAAAATATCCCTCATTACATAATAATTTTGCAAATGGTTCAAGAGTCGTTTTTGGTTTAGGTATTGATGAAAGTTATGGAAATGATATCGATTATCTCTATAAAGTACTTCGACATGCTAAAGAAAATAATAAAATAGCAATTTTTTATAGTCATCGTGTTTCTAAAGATATTAATCCCTCCGTATATACTAGTACATATAAAACCCTTGAGGGAATTACCAAGTATATAGTGAAGAATAATATGCACTTCATGACCATGAAAGATTTAGTTAATTGAATTTTTCATCATCAACTACGACTGAACCACGAAATTGTTGCGTAATCGGGTATCCGAGGGTTTTTCTCCCTCATCCCCCCAAACACCTACCATGCGGGCCAACACTAGGTATTTCACTAATATTACCTGGCCGTAGCCGGGTAGTGAACCCTACTCCACAATTTTTTGACTGACACAAGACCCTGTTTTTCTAGCTATTCGTTCGTCGTTCCTGTTTTATGTTGCAAAGAATCTCGAAATATACCAATAACTTTTCCGACTCAATGCGGATAGTGTGGCATTTCGCTTATTGGTATATAACTTCAAGGGGGGGGGCTTACTTTTGTAGTGACATATCGACTGTTTCCAGATGCTTCTGGTACAATTTTCCCCGAGGAATTGTGTGAACTTCTGATGAGTGCTCGTGTCATTTACCGTATCTCCTGATTCAGGGGCTTAAACATGTTGTGCTGTCTTACCCAAGAACTCTGCCTTTTATGACATTTATGTTCGTCGACCCACATCATTTCACTTAGGCTTCCTCCAAACATCACTTCGCGGTAATGCTCTTGCCATCGGTTAGTATTTCATGTTAAGCATATGACTTAACACAGGATCACATACAGGGGACTTTAACCCCAATAGTTCACGCCATGCCGGACGCACACAAATGGCCCCTCTATTTTTAGACAAGAGGAATAAGCTTTACACAGTACAGGATCTTTTATGATTGTCATTATATGTGATGCCACAAAAGAGATTGGTTATGGCCATCTGAAACGATGTCTTGTTCTGGCCTCTTTTTATAGGCAGCTTAGCGTTTCGGTAACATTCTTAATGCGACATGATTCTAAAATAATAAAAGATATTTTAAGCAGTGAGAAGATGGGGCTGGTGGTAAGATCAAATCATAAAAAGGCACTGTCATATTTGGATAAAAATAAGATTCAAATAAAGCTTGTGATCATTGACCATTATGAAGTTGGTCCAGATATAGAAGAAGAAATTTTTAAAATGTTTCCTGTGCTTGTGATTGATGATTTATGCAGGCCCCACTGGTGCAATTTACTAGTTGACCAAACCTTTAAACGAGATAAATGCCAGTATGATAAAAAACTTTATTACCCTTTAACCAGGACATTGCTTGGAATTGAATTTACACTGATTGACCCGATCTATGAAACAGTACGCTCCAATGGTGACCAAAGCAATATTTTGATCACTTTCGGAGCAACAGATCCTGAAAATAGGGCATTACAGCTATTGGAAATTCTAGAAAATAAAATGTCAAAAAAGGATGTCGTTTTTCATCTTCCTTTGTCTTCGTTGTCACCATGTCTGGATGAGGTTAAAAAATTTATATGTCAGTCCAAAATGGATATCAGGCTTTACCAGGATCTATCAGATTTATCTTTATTGTATGAGAAATCTGGTATTGCCATTGGAGCGCCAGGCACAAGTCTGTTGGAACGGATCTATTGTGGTTTGATTAATATTACGGTAGTAGTCGCTCAAAACCAGGAGGAAGTTGGTCAAAAATTTTCAGACCAAGGAATGACTTTACATTTTGGAGGCATCCACAACCTTGATTTTTCAAAGCTGATAAAGACACTTGAACATCTAATAGATTCTCAGTCATACAGGAAAGAATTGCAAAAAAAAACTTTAGGGCTGGTTGATGGGAAAGGAGCACTTAGAATAATTAAGAAATCGATTCCCTTAATTGATTCTATTAAATTACGATCAGCCAAAAAAAATGATTTAAAAGTTTTGTGTCAATGGCAGCAGAATAAAGGTGCAAGGCAACACTTTAAAAACACAGCAATACCTTCTAAACAAGAACATCAAATTTGGTTTGGCCATGTTTTATCAAGTAAAGATATTGTCTTAATGATTATCGAATGGAACAATAAGCCTATCGGATATATCAGATTGAACATCCAACTTAAAAAAAATGAAATCTCCATTTTAATCATACCTGAGTTTCAGGGGTTTGGTTTTGCTAAGGCCGGTCTTAAAAAAATAGTTGACGATAACAGCCAAGACTATATTGCATTTGTAAAACCGGAAAATAAAGCATCCATCCAGTTGTTTAAATCAGTGGGGTTTCAACACATAGGAAAAGGAGAATATATCCTAAATGCAGTCTCTTAAGATTCTAATTACGGCAGGAGCTTCTCCTGCGGCATTTAATATAATCAAACATCTTAAATCATTGGGACATTATGTTGTGGCAGCGGATGCCAATGAAAAGGCATTGCCCCTTGTTAGAACCATGGCTGATAAGATCGTAAAAGTACCTTTCGTCAATCAAACAGAGTATATGCCTTTTATGACAGAACAGATTCAGACAGTTGATTTGGTTATTCCATTTATTGATGAAGAAATTGCTCAATTGATAAAACATCTGGATACCGGCATGTGGCAAAAATGTTTGCTTCCTGAACGCAATACAACTGAGATATGTTTGTTTAAAAATAAATTCCAGACATTTTGTAAAGATAATGATTTGCCTATTGCACCGGATGTTTCAGTTTCAAAGAAACTTCCTGCTGTTTTTAAGCCCAATCTTGGCAGAGGGGGAAAAGGGGTTGAAATAATAAACAATCTGGCTCTATTGGATGATAAATCATCAGATAATGGTATTATCCAGGAGTTTATTAAAGGGGAAGAGTTTACAATTGATGCTTTGTTTTCAAAAAACGGACAGCTCATAATCATTTCTGCCAGGCGCCGGGATACATCAAGTGGTGTTTCAGTCATTGGCACCATCGTAGATCCGGAACCATTTTTCCCAATTGTTGAGCAAATATCTAAGGTATTAAAATTTAGATATCTTATAAATATACAGATAATAAAAGATGACCAGGACAGGTTGCACATAATAGAAATCAACCCAAGAATTGCTGGAAGTATTATGTTTACAGTTTACAGTGGCTTTGATTTTTTAAAGGCAGCTATGAATACATTTATTGGAAATAAGGTAAATTTCTTAAATAAACAAAAAAAAATAAGGATTATTCGTTACTGGAACGAGCATGTCGAGGATCTATCAACATAAAGAACTTTTGTCCAATTATGATTCAATTGTATTTGATCTTGATGGGACGCTTTACAATAGTGAACAGTTTTATTTGGGATCTTTTGAAGATATGGCCCAATGGCTGACCCACAAAGGTTTGCATAAAAATGAGAAGGTATGGATTGATTGCGTTATGGGATTAAAAGCAGCAAGGGGTAATGATTATAATAAATTGATTGATGATTCACTATCGCTTTTAGCAATAGATTTAAAATTCAAAAAAGAACTGCTACAGATATACAAAGATCATGATTGCAGATATCTTATATTACACCATAATGAGTCGGAAGTTCTGGAATATTTAAAAAGTTGCAATAAAACAATGTTTATTATTACCAATGGGACCAAGTCAGTTCAAAAAAGAAAAGTTACAAAATTGGGATTAGATCCATATATGGAAGAGATCGTTATCCTGGATGCAAAAAAAAATAAAGACCAATTAAAACCAGACAATGAAGCATTTTATATGCTATCAGAAAAATATAATTTGGGTGAAACAATAATGGTAGGTGATCGTTTTGATGTTGATGGTGTGTTTGCCCAAAATTCAGGCATTGATTTTTTAGGGGTTGGATTTCATGGAGATTGAAGGGAGGAAAATAGGTATAGAGTTCCCTCCATATATTATTGCAGAGATGTCAAACAATCATCTTGGCAGTATTGAAAGGGCCAAAAAAATTATTGAATCAGCCAAAAAGGCAGGAGCCGATGCTGTAAAGGTCCAGACGTATGATGCAGATTCGTTGACCATAGATTGTAATAAACCTGATTTTATAATTAACTCTCCTTTATGGAAAGGCAAAACTTACTATCAACTGTACAAAGAAAGTGCTTTACCTTTAAAACACACAAAGGAATTGTTTGATTATGCACGGGATATTGGAATAAGCATATTCAGCTCTCCTTTTAGTGAAAAAGCGGTTGATTTGTTGATGAAACTGGATTGTCCTGCTTTTAAGATTGCATCTTTTGAAGCCATAGATCTTCAATTTTTAAAGTATGTAGCCCAAACAAACAGACCTGTTTTGATGTCAACAGGTATTAGTAATTTTGATGAAATCGAAATAGGCGCGAGGGTTCTAAAAGAAAATAATGTAAAAGATATAATGCTGTTTCATTGCATCAGTCAATATCCTGCAGAAATTAAGGATTCAAATTTAAGTGCAATACATAGATTAAAAATGGTTTCAGATTATGTTGGATTGTCTGATCACTCATTAGATGAAACAGCGGCATTGTCCTCTGTTTCCATGGGGGCTTGTGCCATAGAAAAGCATTTTACCTTGTCAAGAAAAGATGGGGGGCCGGATGCCGCCTTTTCAATTGAGGAAGATCAGATGAGACAATTGAAAATTAAATCTTTAGATGTTTGGACAAGTATAGGGTCTTCAAGAATTTTTGAATCAGAAAACAGACCAGGCAAAGAACATGCCCGTTCATTGTATATCATCTGTGATGTAAAAAAAGGAGAACAAGTCAGTGGTAGAAATATTCGAAGTATTAGACCAGGATACGGGCTCTCGCCATTTTATTATGATCAGGTATTAAACAAGTTGTTTCGACAGGATTTTGAAAAAGGTACAGCATTAAAATGGGAGTATTTATCATGAATGTTCTTGCACTGGTTGCCCATAGTGATGATGAAGTGATTGGCTGTGGAGGGGTATTGGCAAAACATGCTGCAATTGGAGATGATGTTTATTTGATTGTTATGGCAGATGGGGTTTCTTCACGGGAAAATCAAAACCAAGACCATCGTGATCAGGCGCTTTTACAAAGTTGTGATATTTTAGGTATAAAATTATTACAGCAATTTGATTTTAAAGATAACCAGTTGGATAGGTATCCATTGCTTGAGCTTGTAAAGTCAGTTGAAAAATGTATGGGACCAATTCAGTTTAATACGGTTTATACCCATAGTAAAAAAGATCTTAATATCGACCATCGAATTGTTCATGATGTAGCTTTAACTCTTTTCAGACCATTACCAGAGCAGACTGTAAAATCGATATTTGCTTTTGAAACGCTTTCGGCAACCCACTGGTATGACCCCCAAAATGTATTTACTCCCCAGCGGTTCGTAGATATAGAAAGATATTGGCCAAAAAAGATCAATGCAATCAATGCTTATGATATAGAAATGAGAGAATTTCCCCATGCAAGATCCAGAAAGACCATTACAGTACTGGCTGAATTCAGAGGGAGCATTGCAGGTGTAAATAAGGCAGAGGCATTTGAAATCTTAAGAATGGTGGACTAGGGACGTAAAAATGCCCTGTTTGCAGCAACCGACATCAAGTGATATGCGATACGGAAAGGGACATGAAGAAGGGAGAACCTTTGTTAAAAACAAATTTTAGAGCACCAATTAATGGTTGATCCCCACCCGTTAATCACTGTTATCATTCCGGTCCGCAACCGCTCGGGGCGTCGACTCATAAATTGTCTAAAATCTTTGCGATACCAAATTATTGACGAGCTTACCACCATTCAATCAAAATCAGCAATTGAGATCATTATATGCGACTTCGGCAGCAACCCTAACCACCGTAAAAATATTGCTAAACTAGCTGAGTCAGAAAGGTCGACAGTAATATTTGTCGAGACTAATACGATATGGAATCGATCTCTGGCTTTGAATATAGGCATCAGAAGAGCACGAGGTAAGTACGTACTCTGTACAGATGCTGATATGGTTTTCCTGCCAAATTTTATCCAGTCAGCTCTAGACGCACAACGAAAATATGCAGAAACTGGCGCTATGGTCTTATGCCAATGCCATGACCTCCCAGAATATACAAAAGAATTTCATCTATCCATCGAGACGCTATCGAACCATCTTAACAAATCTACTATCCGTCAATACGGGGGAACGGGCGCATGCCAGTGTGCTCCTCTTTCTTTTTTCAATTACGCTCGAGGGTATGACGAGGGTTACGTTTTCTGGGGATCAGAAGATAAGGACATGGTTGCACGCGCCGAGAAATACGGTCTTAAATTGGTCTGGGTCGACAATTTAACAGCTATGGCCCATCAATGGCATCGGTCACTGCGGGAGGATCGAAAATGGTTGGTTATGAGAAATCGAATTCGATACAAACTTACCAGACATAAAGTAGTAAAAAATCCTAGACACTGGGGGGGGAAATCCTCAAAAATAGTGCGAAATAACATAAAATGAACGGGAATTATGCGCTAATCTCATCCAAAACCCTAGCTAACATGGCTGAGGCAGTAACACTATCAAGATTAATAGCTCCTCTATCAATTGTACGTCTTCGACCTCCAGCAATGGCTGTTTCCATGGCGTCAGCTATTGCATTTACATCGTTTAGAGAAGAAAAAGTGATCCCGCTCATATGCTGACTACTTACAATTTTTTCTAGCTCAGGATTATCACTGATGGAAAGAATCGGTCGATCTGAAACCGCATAATCAAAGAATTTGGATGGAATACGTTGGATCGATTTACTACTTACAGAGATCAACATATCCATAGTTCTCATAAAAGAACCGACCTGAGTGTAAGACACAAAAGGATGATCAACGATCATATCCTTAATGTCCATGTTTTCGATAAGTTTCTTAGTACAACCCCAGATATTCCCGGTAACTAGAAGTTGAACCTGTGTACCATCGTACCCTCGTCTCCGCAGCTCTGCGAGTGCCATAAGGAGCTGCGTCCCTTCAACAAACCTTCGAAAACTGCCGAAATAGAGCATTGTAAAAACCCCTGGCAAAGGAAATTGCCCTGAGCATGATAGCTCCACGTCTCCATGGTTACGGATTACGGTGAAATGATCAGCAGGAAGATCCCTGTAGTGGTGCCGGTATGCATCCATTGCTTTGTCTGTGTTTAAGATTACCTTTGATGCAGTTTCTACCACCCTCCGCTCTAACAGGTCATTGATCTTTCTTTGCGGCCAAAAGCGAAGTTTACGACGCACATCACACACTGTCCAGGGATCTCTGAGATCCAATGCAAGGGGTAAATTGAATTCTCTAGAGATTTGTGCTCCGACAAGGAGGGATGCGTAGGGGTCAGCATTGACTAGAATTGCTTTATAATTTCCTCGTCTGAGCAACTCTCGCGATGCCTTAATCGCGTGAAGAATATTCAAACTGTGAGATCCTAATGGTATAAATTCAGGACCAAAAGGCGAGTCATTTGGCAAAAATTGCACAAAGTTACTCCACAGCGCACTGGGATTAATTTTTTTTTTCTTGACTAGTCTAGCCTTACTCCTTCGATCGTTGCGCCCGTTTGTCTTCCTATCAAAATAATACTTACTTTCGGCCTTTCCAGCATGACTGCTATAATTACGCACGACCTCAACTTTAGACGGAATAGCCTTTTCCAACTCTGGGTCTATCTCGTCTGAAGATGAGAGATCTGCCAGCACAACCGGCAGCCAATGGTGGTCAAGAAGGTGTTTTACAAACTTGAGCGGTCTGAGAGCCCCGACCCGTGACTGAGGGGGAAAATAAGGACTGATATAAAGGAATTTGCGTTCGGGCATCTATACCCACAAGTTCTTAGTCAAAGAGAGAGGTTCTGCGCGTTTCGTTTGTTGTTAAATAAGCCCGAGATACTTAAGTCTATGTGAACGAATCGGAACCGGTGAATTTTCCATCAGTGCCCCGAAACTCTCACAAAGTCGAGCCTTCTCATCAGGATTATCAAGCAACCATTTTGGGATCGCCGACATGTCAAAACCAAATTCTACACGATCGAATCCCATTTTAGCTGCCAGGGCAGGAAATTTGTCTGCTTCTCCAATATTTTCCTCGACTATAGTGTAATGGCCAACCAGATCGATATCAGAGTCATAACATTCTCGGGCAGTTAACATCCTACCTAGATTACGGGTGATCTGATCAAGGTTTCCACCGCGGTTTACTCTTTCAAAAGTCTCTTTTGTAGCTCCATTGATTGAGAAATAAAGCCAGGTAGAACCGTTAACGATTCGCTTAGCCCATTCATCTGTAATCAGAGTTCCATTAGTCAGGAAATTAACCTTTTTCCCCATTTCTTCAGTAAGCCAGCGATAAGCCTCCTTGCAGCCTTTCATTGCCATGGGTTCCCCCCCCTTGAAACTCAATATCTTCTATATTGGTCCAATTAATTTTTTCCCGGAGAAGTTCTACGCTGAGTTGTTTCTTGGATCGATGATTTTGATCGCACATTATACATGATATATTGCATAGCTGACCAAAAAGAATTTTGATCCTCCGAAGCTGCCCGTACTCAATCAATCCTTTCTCCGCTTCTGTACATACCGCCTGTCGCTCCATCTCATCCAACAGAGTACAACGTTCATAACAATAGAGGCCACGGTGTCGAGACAAATACCGAACCAGCTTTAGAGGCCCGTCATTCCAAATTTCCTCCAGACTATCCTTATAAAGATTGCCAACCTTCCAGGGTAACTTATGGCAACAAGGATAGACGTCGCCATCATCAGTGATAAAAGCCTCCTTCCACAATCGAATGCAAAAAGTGGATTGGCAAAATGGAGTCCTCGGAATACGCTGTTTAAGTATCTCGAGTTGGTGGCGATATTTGTCAATATTCAAATGCATAATATTCATCAAGGAAAATTGAACACAGTTAACTTCGCTGTGCACGGACTTAACGGGTGAGAAATCGTTATTCAAAAGGGGATAATTGAACCTCCGGAACAGTTTCTATCATAGATATTGGAGCCAAACAAGTTTTTTGCGAAACAAGTGGTCTGCTTATTCTAAATTTGATGATATGATTGCGATTTGTTATAATGAAAAAAATTATAAGAAGAAAATTCTCAGGTAACAGAACGGCTCCGTAAGGAACCGGATGGAAAAAACTTTTTGAGCAATATTCATAATGGAAAAAATATTTACAGAATTATATCAGGGTGTTAAGTTTGGTCATACACAGACAAGCAGATCATTTAATTATGATCAGAAGTTAGAACTACTCAATCGATGGGTCTATCTTTTTACAGAACTCGGTCTTGCTCCCCTCCACAGTTCCGGAGCATATGGAAATCAATCCTACCGAACATCTGATTCTTCTTTTATCATTACCCGATCGGGAATGTGTCCGCAAAACAGCTTTGATGTAGAAGATTATGTCCATATCAAAGGATTTAATGATTCAAATGGAAAATTTACGACGGAAGGTACCGCCGATCCATCTTCAGAAAGTTTCCTGCACTATGTTCTCTACAAATCAAAACCACATATACATTCAATCATGCATGGCCACTCATCCCTACTCTGCAGCTATGCATGATTGAATG
>Ga0307988_1001981_pt1 | contig 10693 bp, 11 predicted proteins | sample EllFjometagen183_FD_203166 | JGI IMG/M metagenome (GOLD analysis project Ga0307988, IMG submission 203166) | Marine microbial communities from Ellis Fjord, Antarctic Ocean - #183 | ecosystem: Environmental > Aquatic > Marine > Unclassified | place: Southern Ocean | collected 2014-10-08 | reverse complement strand
CATCTGCGTAGCGAATGATAAAGCACCGTCCCTTCATACGTGGTTTGACCTCTTTCACAAACCAGTCATCAAGTACATAGTGAAGGAATATATTCGATAGCACGGGTGAAATCACACCGCCTTGGGGAGTCCCCTTCCCAGGATAGGAAAGATTGCCCTCTTCCATTACGCCTGCATTTAACCATTTACCAATTAAGCGCAGTATCCCTCCATCATTGACTCTCCGCTTAATCATGCTGCGAAGATGGTTATGTTCGATGTTATCAAACAGTCCTGAAATATCCGCACTCACGATCCAGCCAACGTTCAGCCGCATGCACGACTCCCGTATTTCAGAGATCGCACCGTGCTGACCATGATCCTCCCGAAATGCATGAGAGAAATCGTAGAAATCTGCGTCGTACACCGCATCCAATATGATTGTCACTGCCTTCTGGACGATTTTGTCCTCCAGTGCAGTTATCCCTATTGGTCGCTTTTTCCCTCCTTCTTTGTCGATCCAGACTCTTTTTACCGGTGCGGCAACGTACTGACCTCTCAGCAGTCGCTGATGTAAATTATAGAGGTTTTCTTCCAGGTTAAGGCCATACTTCATGGCCGTTACCTTGTCCACCCCGGTAGAGTCATTCTTGCGGATCTTTCTAAAGGACTGTTTAAGCAGATCCAAGTCAATCCTGTGGGCCAGGGACGTAAAGACCATCTCCGGCTCTTTCCTTGCCAGCATCCTAATCCATTCAAGTGAAGACTCCCCTGCTAATACCAGGGGCCTGTTTTCCCATGAAGAGACCGAACTCTGTCCGGTTTCGCAAGCAGCCTGCTTTGCAATTTCCTGGTTTTCTGTTGATATGGGTTGTGATCTCTGTGTATCTTCCATAGTTCCTACCAGTAAAACGTTATACCCGGCTTCACCTTCCCTTAAATGGGTCCCTCGGACTAGGTTCCCCATCCTGTCAGTCGGGGAGAAAGCACATCGATCCCCGACCATCGGTACTATGATCCGCTAAGACCTCCAAATGTCCATCTCAGGCTTGTTCGCTATTCGCTATCCGCCCCTGATACCTTGACTGCTCCTTTGATTTCGCTCACTGGTAGGGATTGAGCGACCCTTTCCAGTGCCCGGGCGTTTGCCTAATCGTGGCCGGTGCCCAAATTCCGCATCATTATCAAGGAAACATTTGGATCTCCCAAGTTCCCGAGCTACCCCTGTGAGCACATGCCCTGGTCTAAGACCCCGGTGGAGTCGCTGAATACTCACCATAGCGCATTCAGGACTGTTGCCTTCCAGCACGTCGAAGCTGTCGGCTTTCCCTCCTACAAATCAGAAGGATATCCTTTCGGTCCACAACAATCATTATTTCGGGGCTCAATACAGAGCCTGCACCCTTGATCCCGTCCGGCTTCGGACTCCCGTCACCGGGTTTGCCCTCGGACTTCACTGCTGGCCTGGTGGTTAACCTTTAGCCAGATGGGAATTGGATCTTTCAACCCTCACCCACTGGGTAACAACAACCAATTTCATTCCGCTAGCGCGGAACTCCCAAGGTTTCGGATTTACCTTGGCACGACAACGTATTTTTGTTTCCTACTTATATCCATTACCTTATTTGGAGTTCCATTCTCTTTTGCATCGGAAAAAGGACAAGAAAAATATATAGACAACCGTGAAATACTTCTGAATGGACCTTATATCGGAGTTTTAGGAATAAAATCCTGAGCTTGACTTCCAAAAGTCTATTTGATAGATTTAAATAATTACTAATTGGGTTAGGAGAAATTCTGATGCAAAAATGGCTTATACCGTTCTTTTTGATGTTTGCACTCATAACAACACAAGCAATGGCGGAAGATGTTGTAAATTATGATTTTACTGTAAATACTAATGCGACATATTCAGCACCATATATCAATTCTTCTGTGTATAATGATACCAACTTGGATAGGAGTGTAATTCAAGATGATGGCTTTGGAGATATCCTTCAGACCTATCCATCTGCTGGATCAACAAGTAGCGGAAGCGCATTTACGAATAACTCACATTACTCGATAACAATAACACCTCAGATTGGAAATACTATCACTTTATCTCACTTGGTTTATGAGGTTGGAAAGGGTGGTGACTCAGACCCAAGAGGATATTTTATTCGTTCCAGTTTAGACGGATTTGCTACCGATATTGTTTCAGAAGTTCTGCCTGCTGGAGTTATTGCTGCTCCTGTTCAAAAAAATATTTCACTTGCGGGTTATAATAATTTAGACTCAGTAATATTTCGATTTTATATCTGGTCGCCTACACCTAATAATAACTCTATAGATTTTAGGAGTATGTCCTTTAAAAAATCGACGACGTTAGGCACCGGGAACCCCTCTTCTTACAAGGTTACGGTCACCAAGGTTGAACTCTGGAATGGAACCTCCTGGGTTGAGGTTTTTTCCGGGACGGCACAGCTCGACATTGTTAAGAACCCAGGAGCATTTCCGGGTATCAATAATGTGGACCTCCCGTTTGGCACCTATTCCAAAGTAAGGGTCACCTTCAACAACTCTTTTCCCGTTACATGCATGACGAACTATGGCGGAACAAACTATTATACAACGGCCACAACCTTTGGCGGGCAGACCAATATCGCCAGTACTCCTACGACCACGGCAGGCAGCGCCGCAGAATTTATATTTCGTAACCCCGCCTGGAAGGCACTCAATGCGGATGTGATGCAAGAATTCGATATTACACCCATTACCGTCGGTGGGGCCACGGATTATCAGCCAACCTTGCGGTTCACTATCACCACCACCGCTGTCTTGATGGGAGCTGCGGGTAGCCCTACCAGTTATTATTTGACCCTGGGTGCACCGACCGCGAGTCTTGTTGAACCCTAAGTTTGGAAAGGAAAAATATGAAAGAATCATCTAAGCCAATAGCGGATTCCATGGATCGCCGGGATTTCTGCAAAAAGGCGATCAAACGATCTTCAGTCGCAGCAGCGGTGGGTGTAGCGGGTTATCTTGCCTACAAAAAGCCTGCTATCAGGAGTTTCTTCGGAGCAACCGATGCCTATGCGGCAACCACCACAGCGGCCGGGAAGTTTACGCTAAAGGGTGACAGTAATTAAATATCACCCGGAGCTTGTAGAAAAACCTTACTCCCTTCCCTCGGCAACCCCAGAGACGACCTACCTAACAGTTGCCGTGACCGGTTGCGGACCAACGCCACTTCCCATCATTTTTCACCATTAAATCGACCTAAAATTGAATTGTCGTAACCTAATCTTGGATGCAAGATGCCTATATTATACTTCCGTCAAGTAATTTCCAGCCCACAGAAGAATACATCTGGCACTCTTCCGTTGTAGGAAACCAAAACGGCGTTCTTGATGTCGGCAACATCTGCTTCCATTTAGGTCATCCAATCCAAACAGTGTGATATCATTATTCTGATGGGCGCACGGAGGGTTGAGATATCTCCAACATACATCAGGCGGCTAACATACTGACATAAAGGCTCAATTTCACCACCACCCATGGTTCAAAGCATCATCAGACCTGAGACCAAACGGTTCCATATATTGTGGTCGCCCACCTCTTGGAAAGCCAGAACGGGACGGAACCTTTCCTGCTACCACGACATCAAGGAAGGTCCAGGCCCCATAAGTTCAATTCGCCTCAGCAAAGCCCCCAAAACCGCCGTCAATGACGAAAACCACCCGTATACGGCCACTTTAAAGACAGAAACCCTCCAGCGAATAGTCTGGGTAGGGTCTACAGGGCATTCAATTTAAAACGCTTCTATATGGTGTTTTTTAACTTCTGGCGGATTCATACAACACACCCATCAGCCAACTGCTCAAAGAAAACTCTTGCATTAATCCCCCCCCCATGTGTATTATTATTATTTCTGCTGGGAAAATCGTTGATGAAATAATTATAAAATAACCTCAACAGAGGACCACATGGATATCAACCGCAACAGCCCCGTATCTTGAAATCAGGATATGGGGTTTTTTGTTTTGTCCGGAGGATGATTTGTCAGAGAAAGAAAATTCAGTATTAGAACACATTGCGGCACTGGAACGTGTTAACGACCAGTTGGTAAAGACTCTGAGATTCTGCATCAACCTCCTGACTGAATTCAAGAGCCGGGTTCACAACCCCGAGGGGTGGCAAGAAATGTTGGACGTATTTGAATTGACCTTAAACGAGGCAGAAACGACCCGTGAAAAAAAGACCCTTCATTGAAAATGATCCGGCCATGGAAGACAATTGCCAGCAGTTCGTTTCTCAGAGTCGCCCTATTGTCGGCGGTGCTCTCCAGCATAGGCGGCTTAATCGTTTGGGACTACAACCGGGTCAACAGAGATTTCGATCAACTGAAGGCCCTGCTCACGGACGTTCGATGTCAGGCTATTGGTCAACAGCAGGTATTGGTTGCTCGGTTTGCCGGTGACAGCGTTTCGATTACGGATAACGATACGGGCACGGTCATCAACACCTTGGTCATACCTACCATGAACAACAGGATAAGATTGTGGTTCGCTTCACTCACACAATCTATCCTTATTCGTTATATCCAAGAAGCCAAATTATTTGGAAATTTGAATATGTCTATTTTGAAAAAAATTGGTAAATTTAATTTTCGGAGGTCTCTTAAATGAAGAGATTAATATATAGCTTTGGTATTTTACTAATATTAATAGGACTAACTGGATGTGCTGGTGTATATTATAGTGTACCAGTTAAAACAAATATCTCAAATGAAAATAAATATTTTATAGCTACAATTAAACCAACGAATCCATCAATGGTTGCGGGTTATTCTGCTTTTATTTTAAATATAAAAAATAAGACTGATAAAGATTTAGAAGTAGATTGGAACAAAACTTATTATATAAAAAATGGACAATCAAAAGGTACCTTTATGTTTGAAGGTATAATATTTAGAGATAGAAACCAACCCAAAGCACCTGATGTTGTTTTTGCAAATAGTGAGTTTTCAAAACTTATTTTTCCTAATAATTATGTTCATTATGATAAATATGGTTGGACACATTGGGGAACTGGCACAGGTAAGCAAGGTGTCTATCTCACAATTAATGTTGACGGAAAAGCTGTTAAACAAAGAATTATTATTGATGTAAAAGAGGGAAAACAAAAATAATATTAAAGCCTTTGATAGATAAAAAGATATAACAAATCGTAGCAACAAAAATATGTTCCATCAGTCGAAAGTATTTAAATTGTTTGAAAACTTTGGTATCATATTAAAGAAAATTGAGTTTGAGAACAAGGAACATATTTTTGTACTCAAACGTTGTACGTTCCCGCGAAGCGGAAACGTACAACGGGGGCGCGGGTTGAACACCCACTGGTCATCTGTCGCACAGCGCCAGATAACAAGGCTAATTCAGCCGATGCAAAAGAACGCGTAACTAACTAGCGAAGTTCACAGTTGATTCAATAATTCACCAGGTTTAGAAGAGATTTTCATGAAGAAAAATACAAAAATATTAATCTATTTATCAATTCTTGCCTTATTCGACATGATTATCCCAATACCTTTTACTGCTCTTATGTTAATCTATGTTGCTTTAGAAAAACCTGCATGGTTTAGAAATTTAGTTACTGATATTTATAATTCCTGATATGAATTAAGGAAAATTTAGATATTGTTATTTTAAGACCCTCGTTAGGAGCACAGATGGTTTCAGAACACAAAATTATTCAAAGTGATTTTGAATTTAGAGTATTGCCGGTAATTGAGAAAAAGGTCTTCAGGATGGGTATTGCTGGCAACTATGGAATAGATTCTTCTGATGTCAAATGGGCTGCGGAACATGGAGCTAATTACTGGGTATGGCCAGAAACGAAATTCCGGGGACACCTTACTTAATTCCAGCAGGTTCCCTCAAAGATAAGTAAGGTGTCCCCGGATTATGCCTTCAACAATAAAGATTCCAGAACATAACCGATTTCACCCTTGTCCTTCAACTGATCAATCATCCACCTGGGGAGCCGGATCGCGGCGTTCTATCGCCTCAAATGATCTGGTTTCTTCTTCCGTCCGGCCCCTGGTCGTTTCCCACCCCTCATTTGGGCCTTATCCTTTGAATTTCGTAATACGTTAATCTAATCGTTTCATGGACACAGGGTTTATGGTCCTGATCCATCGTTTTCACTTAAATACGAGCGGAAGTTTTACGGGTAAAGTAAATGGTATTGCGGACGCCGATATTGGAATTAGCTCATGCCATTGATTGCCGGGCTCTTCTCCGGGCCAACACTCCCAAGAAGTCTGAAGTCCCCTGACTGATTTTATGGTTACATCCTTAGGGGTTCCGATTGCCGCAAATGATCCATCGTGTTTTTTCACCATATAAGGATTGATAACAGCGTTGTCACCTGAACCTGTTGAAAAATATGAAGCACCCGTACAGTCTGTTGTTGTAAAAAACTCGTAATATGATGAATACATATCAGCATATCCAGGAGTATCTGCAAAACTCGAAATGTAAAAAACCTTTCCTAACGATGGATTAAATATTTCCGTAGAAGTGAAACTTGCGTCGATCAAGGAACCCAAATACTCTCCATCATTGCTATAAACACCCAGACATCCAGGTCCAGGAGGACCTTGTGGTCCTGGAATACCTGTTTCTGTTGCCTTAGTCGTCTGTAATGTACCATCAGGGAATTTAACGCCCTGGGGTGTTAGGCGAGTTCCTTCAGCAAACGCCAAAGTTGAGAAAATAATTCCAAGAAATGAGGTCATCAAAACCAAAAACACAATTTTTATCGTTTTCATTATTCCACCTTCCAAGTTTCTATCCCGGGCCGTAATAACCAGAACGGGAAAGATATTCTTGCAGCTTCAGCCCTTTGTCGTCTTCAATCAATCTCTATTGCTGCATTTTGACAATAGAACCATTTTCCGCATGAAAACCGGGTTCAACGTTTATCTTAGGAGCTTTGAATGTAACGTTAGCGCCACTTGGAATATTGACTCCGGTACCAATTGTGATGGATATTGTACCGATGCATTCACACGTTCCTCCAGGAGGAAATGTTTTGCCCGTGATTGTGACTTCATCACCAGAACAATTTGGGCATGGTGGTATGAATTCATATGCCCCCATATCATAACCACTGCCAAGCGGCCTCGGATTACCATCGATGTCTGTATTCGGTGCACCTGAGGACGTGCCTGTGTCAATGCATGGGGATGATGCTGTAAGATGGTAATTTCTGCCACCTACGAATAGAGGATCAGAGTTGATGTTGCCCGTGCCTGAATGGCCTCCACCCACATCGGAGTACGTGACCATTAAGATGCTCTCATATGATTTGATTTCGTTTGGACAATTCCCCCAAAGAATGCAATTATTTATCATAACAGAAGGACACCACAAAAAAGCAATTTCTGCTCCGTAATCGCTATAAGTGCATGTATTGCCACTAATAGTACAATTTGTAATATTTACAGAGGAAGCCGATGAAAAATCCAATCCGCCAGCTAATCTTCCGGTATTGTTGCAAATAATGCTGTTTGTTATGTTCAGAGAAGCACTCCAACAAGCAACGCCACCACCATCTGAGTTGGCAATATTATCAGTAATTTGGCTTTTATCAATGGTCACGGAGGATGAGTTGTCACAAAATATTCCAGCACCAAGGCCAGCATTAAAATGCTCCGCTTTATTCTCCGTTATAAAATCAAATTCCGGGGACACCTTACTTAATTCCAGCAGGTTCCCTCAAAGATAAGTAAGGTGTCCCCGGATTACGAGTACGAGGATTACGAGCATTTATCCAACAGTTCTCGGGTATACCCAGCGACATCCGCCTGGAGGTCAGGATTCGGCTCATTATATTGAAACTGCGCCACACGGCTCGGCCCAAGACTATCTGGATCAACAAAGTCACGGGTCATGATCTCTATCGCCTTTTTTGTTTCTGCCTCCCTCAGTAAAGGGCTGAGGCATTTGAAGACATCATCGACACCATTGCCATAGTTTCGAATCACGAAATAAAGGTCGTACGCGTCTTTATTTTCACCTCTTTGATGAAATGCCAGGGCTTTCAGCACGATGAATGCACCAGGACCACATACCCATATTTCACGCTGAGCCTTTTCACCCATCAATGTGATACCTTTCAAGGGGACTTTCTTTTTATCCTGGAAAGCCAAACGAAGGCCCGGCGTTATGACGGCGGCAAAATGCTTTTCAATGTGGCGTAAATCCCCGCCCTTGTCAGCATCAAGGCTTGGTGGTATCAGAAAATCCACAGTCACCTTCAAACCAGACGAGGTGCTAACCTTCCACCGTTGTAATGTGGGATTGCCTTCCTCGTTCTCATCTGGCTCAAAACCTGATCTGTGAAGCCTTTGGGTAAGATCCTCATATCGTTTCCTAGCAAGGATCGCCAAAGAAAGGCCAAGATCCAAATCCATGGTACCGATATGGACATCTTCACCTGTAGGAAGGGTTTCATCCGGGATCAGAAGCGAAGGCACCAGTCCACCAACAACTACTAGATCATCTAACAAATCTCCGAGTTTTGTGGAGACGTAAAGGCAGGTTTGGCGCACCAATTCTACATTTTCTTTTTTGTAATCCAATGCGAATAAAGGTTCAGGCATCTCACCTCCATTTTAGTTTCTCCTGGCGGACCATCAAAGCGGCCTCTTTCGCCCGTTCAGGATGCCCCTTGAGGTCAAGATATACTTGCACAGGATGTACGCAGACAATACCATCCTGATCCGACGATCCATGGAAAACGCCTTTATCGTTGGGAACTACCAACCAGGTATTGGCGCCACGATCATCCTTTTTAAAATGGAGCTGGTCAAATAGGTTTTTTCCAGGTGAATCAGTTAAAAATAGAGTGACCATACGGAATTTGGTGAAGTGGGTATACTGCCAGGCTCCGGCCAGTCCAGTTGCCGCATAATCGATTTTTTGATCAGAAAGGATCCGGAGCATCTTTCTGAGTAGTTCCTCTCCTGATCGAGCGGCGATGTGTCCTTTGATGATCCGATGCTTTGAAAAATCGTAAGCCTCAAGCCAGGCCTCAAGAAGCTCATCCGGATTTGATGGCTTCAAAGCTCCCTTAATATCTCTATCGATCAGATTGAGCTCTTCCAGTCTTCTGACAATCCGGCTGGTATATCCCTCATCCAAACCTGTGATTTGCGATAGCTCTCGCTGGTTGAGGTCTTGTTTCGGATCAATAAGCAACTGCCGCACGATTCGGGCACCTTTTGGCGCAAACACGTTGGCCGGCCGGCCGGCTTTTTTAAATTTGTTTGGCCGGCCTTCGATATGAATCAAAAGCCTTGGGGCTTTGATATGAGCGTTCCCTGATAGATCAATCCAGGACAAACTATGCTCTTTACAGAAATCCATTCCAGATCTTCCCATATAAGGCATGACAATCAAAGGAATGTCGTCCTTATCAAAAGAATTCCTGAGCTCCGTAATTTGACGTAGTGCCATAAGCAGTGGCGCTCTGGAGGACGAGCTTTTACATTCCACCTGGAAATGGTAATCTGCTGCTTTCACAAGAAAATCCAGACTGGAATTGCTCTCTTGGGAAACAACAAACACGTCTTTGTCCGGCAACTCAAGCAATTTCGCCAAAATCTCGGGGACTTTTATAATGGCTTGTTTTTCGATTGAATCTATCATGACTTGATTAAATAGCGTGACTTGAAAAATTTGTCAAGCATATACATTTAGACAAGTTTATTGGCGCTGGTTTCCCAACTTGTTTAAATCTATCGACTTGCAAGACTTAACAAGTTTGAACTATTACACAAGTTGCGATAGCAAGATTGAGATCTACAGTTTGACTTCCGGTGATTCTTCAAAAGCCTCAACTATTTCATTAATCCTGGTTTGATGTGCAGATAGGAGAGTCGCATCGTTGGAGTCCGAATAAGCTGCTCTATGTTTTTGCGGGTGCTGGCGTTGAATTTCGACATAATCCAGATGAACTCAAAAGGGGCTGAAAAAGAAAACCCCATGATCCTTTGTAAAGATCAGGGGGTTTATAAACTTCATTGGACTCTTTTAGGGTACTACCATTTGGTGGAGGCGGCGGGAGTCGAACCCGCGTCCGAAAATATTCCACTTAGACATCTACATACTTAGCTCGGTATCAGAATTTCGCCTTCGGGGTCGCTACTGAGCGTGCCCGCCCAAAGGCTAACCTGTGTTCGTTTTCGCCTCACCGTTTCACAGGTTCAAGGGATCGGCTAGCCCGCTAGTCGACGCCTTCATCCAGTCACGCAGGCAAAAACTGGGAAGACGCTAGCCATTTATGCGGCTAGAGCATACGCGTAATCGTCTGCGTTTGTGTTTCAACCCAACCGTTTAACGAGCAGTCGGAACCTCGGTATGCAATCTAAGCTTCAACTATCCCCGTCGAAACCGTTTCGCCCCCTTAATTTGGATTTGATAAATGCGTTATTTACAACAGACCCAAAGTAACCATGGTCAACAAAAAGTCAATAGCCGCCTTCCTTATGGGCCTGTTCCATGTCCCGTTTCATTTCCTTTTCTTTCAGGGTTCTTCTTTTATCGTATTGCTTCTTGCCTTTTGCCAACGCAATTTCCACCTTGGCTTTGCCCCGCGTAAAATAGACTTTGGTGGGAATCAACGAATATCCCTTCTCTTCGGTTTTTCCGATCAGCCGTTT
>Ga0307988_1001979_pt1 | contig 10698 bp, 4 predicted proteins | sample EllFjometagen183_FD_203166 | JGI IMG/M metagenome (GOLD analysis project Ga0307988, IMG submission 203166) | Marine microbial communities from Ellis Fjord, Antarctic Ocean - #183 | ecosystem: Environmental > Aquatic > Marine > Unclassified | place: Southern Ocean | collected 2014-10-08 | reverse complement strand
GAGCATGGGACTCAAAATTATCCTATTGTTGATGCTCATAGGCGAGAACAACCCCTGTACGACTATTCCGCTTTCAGTTACGATATCTTCAGGAAATACCTTTGCTATAACTGATTTTAATGAACTGTCTAGAACTAGCTTATCTCCTCTTTCCATACTAAGATCATCTTTAATATAGAATTTAACCAATACGTTATCATCTTCTAATAGATCACTCCCTATTCTATTAGTTGATTTAATTTGATCTATTGGTAAGAAGTCATCCCAATTCTCACTATCCTTAGCGTATTTGGATTTTTTATTCTGAAGCCCGTTATATTTCTTAACTAACTTAAAAACACTATCGCTCATTCCAGCTGGATCGCATTTATAGAATAATTCTATTTTAACTACCTCACCAGAATACTTAGCTTTAGGAGTAGCTCTATTTATTTTCTGTAAAAGCTCTAACATGCTACTATCCATTTCTTGACCAAACGAATCATCCATATCACTCTCATCGAACGTTATGAGTTTATCCATAGCGGAAAGCTCAGTCCCTATATCAGCAATATGGTGAACAGTAGTACTCTTATTTAAATTTATAGTTCTAATATGAACTGGTTCAAACCCTAACTTATCTCCTAAGCTTCTACTTAAAGCACTACTATCTTCTAAGGTATTATCACATTCCATTATGCAGAAGTTAGCTAAAACTCCTATCTTCCAATTCACTTGAGAACTATAAGGATCTGGTGAAAAGAAATCTTCATTGTAAATAAGGATATCTCCCTTTTTAAATTTAGATCCTGGAATGATATTATTAAGTCTTATATTCTGAGTAGCATAGAAACCTTGTCCGCTATTATTACTATATTCTTGACCGTAACTTAAACAGATTTGATCTCCGTTTTTATATTTTAATTTGATTAGTTTACTGGAGTTATTTATATCTAAGATTTCCCCATCATCTAAAGCACTATATGCGAATGGAGGATTTACTCTCTGAGCTAATACTTTTTCGAATCCAGTTCTAACTCTACTCAGTTCGTAATTCTTCAAAGGGACATATTGCCCTAACTGTATATTTATAAAATTTGCACGCTTGCCCTATTTTTCCATTAGAATTCAATGTCAATAATTAATATTACGAACATCTTTCGTATGTACAACTATCGGAAAAGACAGTTTTCCCGTTTGATTTTAATCTATTATTAAGAGTCGTGGGTAAAATGGCGTTATCCCTAGCGCATTCTATCGCGTAACTATAATATTTCTCTTCGCCAGTTTTTATATTTATTCTTTTAATACTTTTACGTTTATTAGTCGTGTTATACATCTTATATAAATCTTCAACCTTAACCCAAGGTCTTTTATCCCAAGACCACTTAATTTGGACGAATCCTGGAAGTAAAGCTGGGTGAGTTTTAAGACGAACGCTTATAGTCGATATAGCCCATTTTAAATGCGCTGCTAGATCAGTTACCTTATCGAACTCTCTAGTATCTCCTGAAGGAATATGTTTCATAATAACACGTTTATGGACTCTATTTTGCATCATACACTTCTCGACATCATCAGGGGTATACCATTTAACGTTCTCAGAAGCATACCGATATTGTTTACGCTCTGGGAATATTCTTTTTTCACCAATAGCTAGTCTATATTGTATCTTATGGTGAGACATCCCCATCGCTTTAGCGCATTTCCCAATACTCGGATATTCTACTATCTCACCAGTGTCTATATCTTTAATTAGAATAGGTTTAGCACATCTAAGAGTTCCTAAGGTAATTGAATGGTTAGAATTTTCGCTGTACGTTGCCCATTCTAAATTACATTTCAATCCTTTTTCGGGGTCGTCTATAATATTATTATTATCCTTAACGGCATCAATATGATGGATCACTAGCTTACCCATTGAGAATTTTTTAAGATAATCAGGTATTGCTATAAACACTATGCCTAATAATCTATGTAATCCTACGGCACAACTATTTAGACTATCGGATAGTAGCCTTATTCTCACATACCCTTGACTTGTTTTAAAACCAGCTAATTCCACATCTGTTGTTTTATTTCTAATTAAACCACTTTTACTTATCTCGTAGTTAGTAAACCCAGGTATAGTTTTAAAATCTTCTAAATATATTTTCTTTTCTTTAACTATAGGTATTTTCTCTGGACGGGACTCTCTCATCTTCTTACCAGTACATAGATTCTGTTCTGTATAAGTCGCCCATTCGATATTCTCAACCACATCCAATACTAAATCTTTATCTATATATCTCGCCGTAGGTTTGTTTTCAGAATTAGGTATAAATGCCATAGCGATTAACTTACGAGTTCTAAACTTTTGTCGCTTGTTATTATCATTTCTTAAAACGTATGTGTAAATACCATGACCATCTTTATACCCTCTAGATATTTGACCATTGCTAAGTTTCTTAACATAACCATCTCTACTCACCGCGTATTTACTATACTTTGGGATAACCGTAAATGCGCGTTCAGAACCATCTGGCATAGTTCCAAATTCTTTTATATTCTTTAATTTATTTTCCTGTCTTTTTCTCTGTCTTATTGTACTCATCTAAACTCCTTTAATTGTATTATTATTATACTATAGTTTAAAGAAGTTATTTATTACGATTCATTCTAATGAAGCCTTCAACTCAGTTCGTTATTTTTATGGATTCCCATAAATGTCTTGATATACCAAGAACTCTGAGCCAGCATAACTTACTATGCGTCTATAGCTGTTAGCTATATGTTGAGACCATATCAATCCTTCACCGTCACGTGTTAAGGCTCTCCCGTTTCCACATCACTGATGTGTACACCCTGATAAGGGGTTGGTCGTTGAGCACATCCCATATTTTTCAACTTAGGGACTTCGCTGCGGGTAATGCGATCACATTGAATTTTTACCATATCCAGATAGTTACTCTGGCCCTATGTCAGTATGTTTCCACGCATAGTTGGTATCAATGAGCTCTAAGCTTATTCCCCGCATTAGAGAGATTTCCTCTATATGTTTCTATATAGAGGGACAGCAATTATCATCGTTAGTAGCTCCTGCCATAAGTAATGCAGTCCCACTCAATAGTTCAGTAGGGTTCACATCTTTAGCAGGTTTACTTATTGTCAATCCTCTTAAATTTTTAATAGTTGGATCTACAGACATCATTGCATTCATAGCAACTCCACCACTGTCTAAAGTAGCTTCACTTATTATTCCAGTCCCATCTTTAGGAAATTTTCTATCGTCTATTACAAAAGAAGCACTAGATCTTCCTCCATCGCCGACATGAGTAAAAGCATGAGATTGCTTCATATCATGTATTGGATTAAGAGTATCTGAATTATTAAATATCTGACTTTTAGATATTTGTTTTTCTATCTCGTTCGGTTTCATTGAGAATTTATTAGTAGCCGACGATGTTTTATTTCTATATCCATTATAAGCTCTAACCATTTCTCTATGAACTGTTGCTGTGAACGTTTCGTATGTTCTAAACCTAAAATTCTCAGAAGATGAACTTTCATTATGATCTGTTGTTAAAAGTAAAGAAACAGCTCTTATTAAAAGATCTTTAAAATTAGTAGGTTCATTCATTTGAAATAATATCTCTACAGTTATTGGGTCCATAAAGAAATCAAAGAATGTATCTATCCCTTTAAGTATATTAGGGGAAACGTTTTTATCCACTAAAAGATCAAAATAAGCATCTCTGCCTTCCATCTCTTCTAGATTAATATCTTTAAACTTAAAGAAATTCAATCCGCTAAATATCAAAGAGTTTAAAACTGGAACCCTTTTAATAATTAGAATCTTATCCATAAACTTCACTTTGATATCACTTAACTTAACCGTATTAGGAAGCTTAGTTCCTTTAGTATAAATCTCATAAGGAGCATTTAGATATTGAAGCATTTTAATTAAACCAAAACGATATCCTAAGATAAATGCTATAGGTATATTCTTATTCAATACTTTCACATTACAATACTCATTAAGTGGAGTTGGTGTTACTTTAGATAGATCGCTAAATAGGTCTATCAATGTTGTGGTTGATATTGCTGGATCTTCCTTTTTATTTTCAATTATATTAACAGAACCAGTCACGTCTAGGAAGTAAAAGTTATTATCTTTAAAGAAGAATAGAACTCCATACTTATTTTCATTAACTAGAGCTTTCATTAGAGTTGCTTTAGGTATCAACTTAGCTCTCTTTTCAAAGTTGAAGATTAAAATATCATCCCCGATAGTGATAGTAGATATCTTATTCCCTATCGCACAATACTCAGCACATATCTTTTTGGGATTTAAAGTAGGGAGAACTTCTAAAGCTTCTCCAGACTTAATTACTAATAGGAATCCAAAATTAGTTTTTATATATTCCCCATCTTTAAAATCTAAATTCTTCTCTAACTTGAATAGAGCATTGTTCTCAAAATACTTTTTATATTTATCATCGAGTTCTATCGACGGAAAGATCAATGAATTTATAACTTGAATAGTATATTGAATATCTACTTTCTCAGTACTCTTAGCTAACATCTTAGAGATGTATCTAAAGAAGTCATTCGCTACATTAGTGTTTCTATTAACTATACATTTATTGTAAATACTATTAAGAGTTACTCTAGTTGGGGATACTTTAACTATAGGATTATTTAAACGTTGAATTTTTAATTTCTTTTTATTCCCATTAACTAAACAAGTTCCATCAGTATCTACTTTAGGAACAGTGAATTTAATAATATGATTTTGGAAATTAGTATCTTTAAAAGTAGCTCGGTACGTAGTAGTCTTATTCATAAAATCAATATTGTCTTCTTTCTTAATATCAGTTAAGAACATTCCAACTTTATTGAAGTAGACTAAATTACTAACAAGATCTTTTTGATATTGCTTTTTTAAATAACTATCTCCTAGTTTACTAACAGATGATTCTAACATTGATTTATCTACTATAGCTGGATCGTTTTCTAAGAATGGTAAATCGCTAGGTAGTATCTCTTGATTGACTGGTTCATTAAGTATATTCTCAAGAGACACTCCATCTATCTCTATCTTTTTATATTTCTCAGCAACTTCAGATAATACTTTCTTTTGAACTGGAGTTAAAGTTCCATCGTTATCTATAAGAGATAATCCTTCTTGCTCTATCTCTTTTATATTTTTCTTGAATCTGGCAGTTGAAGCTTCGTTACTTGGACTTTCTCTAAACGCAGGAGAGTTAGGTAAAATAGTATTGGGTTTTACTTCCTTAACGGAATCGGGAACGGATTCTAATTCTTTAACATGTTCTCCTATCTCTGCTAAATTATTGAACGCTGCTATTATCCTAATTTTAATATTCTCTTTTTTACTAAGAGCAAGCATCTTTTCTAGATTGAAAACAAGAACATCCTTTTCTGATGACATTACAAAATTTACTTTAGATAAGACTTCGGAAGAGAAGTTAGAGAAAATACTTAATTCGTTTTCTTTTTCTAAAATACAAAGAATATAAAGAACAAAGATATAATAACTAGATTCTTGATACTTCAAAGTAGAAACAGAAATTCTCTTCATAGCCATTCTAAAGTCAGTCTCATTAAAAATTATATTGTCTGTGGGAATATTAATAAAATGTTGAGTTTCTGGAAGGGAATTAATAACCGAAATTAGATTAGCAAAAATAAAATTAACCAACCTATAGTGTTTAAGAGCTCCAGTTACCACAGTATTGAATAAACTATTATAAGAAAAGATATTTTGAACATTACCGGATGGAGAAATATCATTCGGGTTATTAGAGTATTTTACATTCTTATTAGAGTTTTTAAATTGCATCAATGCACTAAGAACACCTTTGGATATTATATTTATCTTATTGGAATATTTATCAACTAAAGGAGTCTTTTCTTTATTTACATTATAGATTAATTTCTTTTCTGGTAAGAGTTTAAAAAGAATATTATCTTTATCTGGAGAGATGAAGATATTCTCATTGAATTTAAAGTTATCAAGAAGATGTAATACGCTACCGACAGGGAGCGAATCGATCTTCTCAATATCTATGATTCTATTGATTTTGGAAGAATTCCTTATCATAAAATCTTTTGAAAATTTATCGTATCTAATAGCCATTTAATTTTCCTTTTTATTTACAAATTCTAGATACTGTTGATTGACTGACTTTATATTGGTGAGCTATTTTTTCCTGAGATAGCCTACGTTTAGAGTTTTCTTTTCTTATGTTAAGAATATCGAGGTCTGTTAATTTTCTATGGTTATCGGCATTTTCTTTCCAGAAATAATCAGTAGAGTGGATTAACACATGCTCTAGATAAGTGCATCTAATTAAATTTTCTAGTCTAAAGTTTTTCTTATCTCTATCTTTATGATGAATTATTAGTTTGTCTCCAGGATTTTCATAAGAGAAAGCATCCATCATAATCACATGCGTAGGTCTGTTCGTATGACTACCGTCAGTTTTTAAGAACGAATGCTTAGAGTACCCGTTCACATATCCTAATTTAAGAAATTTGTTATCCTTGTAACTCCATATCCCAACATCTTTCACTACCGCATATCCTACATATAAATGATATTCTCTTTTAATAATTCGTTCTTTATAGTAAAGACTTTTTTTATCATACTTTTTTGGAATATCGACAAGAAGACAAATATCTTCAACTGGGTAATCTTCAATAAAATTTTCGAAGACCTTTCTATATAATCTATCTAACCCAAATTTCTTACCTTTACAGTTTTGAAAAAGAGTTACGCTTGTAGTTGTTCCTTTAACTAAAGCTATCCATTTTTTATTAATATTATTCCATACCTGTTTGTCTTTTGTGATGAAATGGTTAGGATATCCTATAAAGTCTAAAGTTTTAATATCTTTAGAATTGTTTAAAACTAACGGACTATTAAAATATTTATTATATAAATAGTCCACACTTATCGTTCTTTCTCTATCTTCAAAACGAAGATTAACCTTAGGGATAGAAAATCCTTTTTTAATTGCGGTCGCGACCCGTATTCCATTTTTATAAAAAAAATTATCTTTAGTTATTACATGATTTGGAAAACCTTCATCTTTAAGACTATACTGCTCTATTTTCAAATCTAATAATTCGTTGGGTTTAAATAAGACTTGATACATTTTATAAATAGATTTATCTGCAAATTTATGAGTTTTATCATTCTTTAAACGGATAAGTTTAAAATTTATCTGTTTAGGTAAAATTAATCTATATTCACCATCTACCATACCAGCTGTCCAAACATTTCCAAACGTGTCCATTTCATATCCAGAAAAGTCAAATATCGAAAGACTTTTTCTAAAATATCTTGCAGGACTATCGGTTTCCGAAAATTGTTTTTCAAATAAATATGGATAATTGACCTTCTTCTTTAATTCTTCTAATAGCATAACGACCTCTTATATTTTTAAATTATATAATATAGTAGTTATGCATAATTTACGTTTGTCATTTAGAAGAAAGTCCGCTATACGGAGAGAATCTTCCAACAAATTTAGCCAAGTTTGTATGTCCCAAACGGAGCCCCCAGACTGAAGTAGAACCTAAATTATTCTTCTTCATCAGCAAAAGAGTATTGACTTTTCTCTCAAACATTTTTAATGCGAAGTTTCTTTCCATTAAGCCAACACCCGACAGGGTTGTCAAATACTCGTGTAGGTTATCATTCCTAGCTAGAACGCTCATAAACCAGTCGTCAGCCAACGTTAAGTGCATAGTTGGACTCATATCCCTTATTGTTAAATTAACGTCCACAGCGGTTGGTAGGTTATCGTTATTCCATCCGAATTCTGGCAACCCTCTTTTAACTCCCATATTAGAAATCATCCCTAACGGTATAGCGAACATCCCTTTACAATAAGCATTAAGGATAAACGGAGAAGTATACATATTAGATCCTACTGATCTAGGCATAGCTCCAGCTAATAAACAAGCTAATGGAACATATATAGATTGGAATATTGAAACAGGATTCCCATAGGGAGATCTCAATTGAATAGTTATACTATATGTCTTCTGAGCAGAGCTATTTTTCCAAACGTCTTCTATAGCAAAATACCCTGCTCCAGTCATACCACTTAACATTTTACTTATATTTAAAGAATCGGCAGCTCCTCCCACTACTCCTTTCATAAAACTAATTACTGAGTCCGCTATCGCTATGCCAGTTTTTCCTCCAGCACCACTAAACTTTTTCTCAGTGGCTTCACCGACTTTCCCATTAAGTCGTTGAGCTAATTCTGATTCTCCTATATTATTTTCAAAAGATTCAAAATTCTCTAAGGATTTTTCTATTTTAAATCCAATAAAGTCAGTAGCTCCGATAGCTGAAGCTGTGAAAGCACTAGTTAAATTAGAAAGCCATTCGGGCATCCACCACCCGTCGGACTTAACATCAGTATCGGTATCTTCCATTCTCATTTTACCAGTTAAGTCATCGGTGCGCCTCAATCTAGCATTTATATTAGATTTTCTCAATCTTTTATCCAGCATTGTAAAAATATCGGGACCGTCTAGAAGTATAGCGGGTAATCCGGATTGTTCTATTTGCCTTTCAAAGTTTAAAAGAGCAGCGCTCTTAGAAGTGTCTGTTAATTTAATTCCAGAGTATAATTTCATCCCTACTGATAGATGGGATAGTATAGTATTTACCATTCTGTAATAGATAGGCATGTAGTTTCTAAAAGCGACATATCTAGTATTTTGTTTAACATTACCTAAATCTAAAATACTCACCGCCCATCTTAATGGAAGAATAGGTAAAGCGATAGCTAATCCTATCGCGTTCCCTAAGAGTTTACCTAAGGTGAAACCGATGCACCCATCTGACATTACAGAGGCTAGTTTATTGATGTCTTCTCCAAAAAAGAAGTTTACGATTCCGCCATATTCGGGAATGCCGAATTTAATCCAAATGATCTGCTGTTGTTGATCATACACCTCACTATACACTCTACCCATACCGCCTCTATTTAAAACAGGAACAATATCATCATCTTCACAGAATGCAGGATATGGATTGAGAGCGTCGTTGCCTCCAACAGTAGCGCTATTATAATTAGGTGTTAAAACATACCCAGCTAAATCGCTAATAGTCGCTAGAAATTTATCGTGTAGTTTAATATCTTCAGGACTTTCGTTTTCCCAAACCCATTTAAGATACTCTTCTTGAGTAGTAAACGGTTCTCGCATCACTACGGAATATGGGTTCTTTTCCCACCCTCCATTATCGATAGCTATTTTAGTAAAATTAAACCTAGTAGGAAAATTATCCAGTTTAGGTATAACTATTTTCTCTTCCATGTTACCTCCGTTAAAGAGCGGGTGTTCGAACACCCGCTCTTATATTTATGAGTATGCTTTTACTTCACTGTTTAATAATGGAACTATAGTCTCGATATTTCTAGTACCTTTAGAAGCCATAACGTTGGTGATAGTGTCTCCAGGTTTAATGTTCTTCAATCCCTTAATAGTACTTCTACCACTATCGGCTATAGATTTCAAATAATCCACCATAGAATCTAATTTAATTCCGAGCTGTTCAGTTGCTACCACCTGAGCAAGTCCCGCTTCTTTAACAGCTGCGGGAGTTTTAGCTAATTCAACGAAGTCGTTTTTCTCCGCTTTATCTTTTTTAGATACGATTTTAGATTTAAAGGTATCTTTAGAAATGATTGGAGTATTCATTCTAACCATTGGATTTTTAATACCAGTGGTTGGGGAATTGCTAATATCTTTATCGGTGAGACCATACGATTTGATTACTTTCATATAGCGTCTTCTTTTATCTTTTTCATTTTTAGCATTCTTTATTGATTCAATATCATCATCCCATACGCCCAATTTTTTTAATTTAGCTAACTTCTTATCGATATTAACTATAGCAAGGGGAGCGTTTATAGCAGAACCTACTACATCTTTTTTAGTACCGCCTCTAATCTCATCCATTAGCTTAATTAACGGTTGTTGTCTTTCATACATAACCTTTCTAGCGTATCTAAACGGATCACCAAAAGCGGTTGGTAAACTAGTAACTGCCTTCCGTTGTTTTTTGATAGATTTATCCATCTCTTCTAAAAGTTCATCTTTAGTTTTGGAAGAGCGCTCTTCTCTAAATTTAGCTATATCGAATTTCTGATTATTAGCTTTCTTTACTCCTATAAGAGCTTCAATCATTCTATTCTCATCTCCCCTATCACCATTATACTTTTCACTATCTCTTTCAAATTCCACTCTAAGATCGTCCATGGCTTTCTTAGTATTTTTAGAAGCTCTCTTTTTAATTTTAGCATTAAGCTTTTTACTTAGATGCCAGAAAGCTATAGCTCCGGCTCCTATACCGATAGCCGCTATAGCTATAGGGACAATCATTGGAACTACGGCTGTTAATACTGGAAGTAGATATTTAGCATACGCTGCCGCTTTTACTTTTCCAAAAATACCCGAAGGTGCTTCGGGAGCATTCTTTTTATCTTTCTTATCTTCTTTTCCTTGTTTAGGGACCTTTGGTTTCAGCCAACCGAAACCTTTAACTTTAGAAGCTTTTTCTCTCTTCTTACTAAAATAATCCCTTACGCTATTATCTCTATCGCCGTCATCGTCCACGTCTCCCTTTTTTCTAGGTTTCTTCATACGACTGATGATAGCATCCATTTTCTTAATAACTTTACTTTCCCA
>Ga0307988_1001978_pt1 | contig 10703 bp, 7 predicted proteins | sample EllFjometagen183_FD_203166 | JGI IMG/M metagenome (GOLD analysis project Ga0307988, IMG submission 203166) | Marine microbial communities from Ellis Fjord, Antarctic Ocean - #183 | ecosystem: Environmental > Aquatic > Marine > Unclassified | place: Southern Ocean | collected 2014-10-08 | reverse complement strand
CCGCTGGGCGGATGTTCTCGCACGTATCATGAACAATCCCGCAGAATATCCTGAACTCGGAGAAAAGCTCAACGCCTTACTCGGCGGTGACTGGGCAACTAAGCTCCACCTCGTGAGTTACGAGGGAACAGTCAACCCTGAACGTATACTTCCCGCTGTCATTTTGTTTAACATCCCTATGGGTTTCAGGGGCATGATCCTGGTGGCGTTGATCGCGGCATCCATGTCAACATTTGACTCCACAGTGAACCGTACAGCAGGATTCTTCGTCAAGGATCTTTATCAGCGTTACATGCGCCCGAACGCGTCAAACAAAGAGCTCATCCGTGCCAGCTGGATCTTTATCGCAGTACTCGTCTTCACCGGTTTCCTGCTCGGATATTACACCAAGAGCATCAATGATATCTGGGGCTGGATCAACATGAGCCTCGGCGCGTCCATGCTGATTCCGGGTATGCTCAGATTCCTCTGGTGGCGTTTCAATGGCGGCGGATTCGCAACAGGTATCGGTTTTGGCCTCACATTTGCATTTTTGCAGCGTATATTCGCACCTGAGCTCGATGAGCGCTCACAGTTCCTGCTCGCCAGTTCGATCTCTCTTGCGGGATGTATCCTCGGCACCTACCTGACGAAGCCGACCGATAAAGATGTCGTTGAGAATTTCTATCGTAAAACACGCCCCTTCGGATTCTGGAAACCGCTTAAGGGATCTCTTTCGCCTGAAATGAAGAAAGCCACACAGCGCGAGCACAGATTTGACCTTATGGCGCTTCCCGTTGCGATGCTTTTCCAGGTGACACTTTTCATGATGCCAATGCAGATGATAATCAAATCATGGGGCGCATTTGGGAAAACACTCGGTATCTGGAGCACCTGCCTTGTGCTGATGTATTTCCTCTGGTACAGGAATCTGCCAAGTGACAAAATCGGTGAATAGCAGATAAAAAAATTATTAACCACAGATAAACGCAGATGAACACAGATAAAAAAACACCGACTATGCGACAGGTGTGAGTGCTTTGCATCCGGCCTTAATTCATCTCCGGCCCCCTCTCTGTGTCTGTGGACACTTTTGAATAGAAAAGAGAGGGGGAGCATAAGATAAATTTTAGTTTTTATTTCTATTCGTGTTTATCTGTGTTATCCGTGGCTAATTTTCTTTTCTTTTTCTCTTTTTTCTTCGCGCCTTTGTGAGACATTAATTCTTTTTTCGGAGTAAGTATGAAACGACGTGAGTTTATAAAGACAGGTGCAGCCGGCTCAGTCCTGTCTGCCACAGGATTGAATACTGGCAGTGAAGAAGCTGTGGCGGCTCAGTCAGATTCCACAACTGAAATGCCGCTTGTGGGTCTTGCAGGTTCAAACGATACTGCCCTCTCTCAGCCTGTTGCACTTGATGAAAAGCTCACGACTGAACAGGTCCGGGAACTTGTCTGGCTTGCGCTCGACCGTGACACATCCCCGAAAAACCTTCACGCTATAATCAAAGCCGATCACTGGGTCGTGGTGAAACCGAATCTGGTCACCTGTCCGGTCACTATGAAAGACTTTCATGCCGAGGGCATTGAGCACTGGTGGCTCATGACCGATCTCAGGGTGGTCAAGGCTGTCGTGGAATACATAGTCGAGAAGATCGGTCCCAGACGTCTTTCAATCGCCGAAGGGCCGCCATGGAACTCATCCGGCGGCAGGCTCAAACCGGAAAGTTTCGTCGATGGCTGGCACTGCAAATGGCGTGAGTTCGGCGACCTTTCATACGCTGAATTTGTCGAGGCAATCAACGATTCCCAGTCACGTACAACTGTGGATATTATCGACCTCAATGAGGACGAGCCGGTCTATGTCGAGAATTTCGACCCCAACGGCACCTCAATGGGAGCGTATCAGGATGTCAGGCCCAAGGATTCTGATGGAACATCTGAAACCGAGTGGACTCAGCGCAAAGGTATATACTTCCCGAAAACACTTATCGACAGCGACATACTCATCAGCGTTCCGGTGCTCAAGACCCATTCGAGCGCAGGAGTGACTCTCGGTATCAAGAACCTTGTCGGCTGCATACACTCTCAGGTCTATAATAAGAGTAACGGCAAAGCGATGATACATCAGGGCAGCCAGTTCGGCCTGGTTCGCGGAGTCGCCGATCTCGGAACATCGATGCCTATTCATTACACTGTCGCTGAGGGAGTCTGGGCCACTGTCCAGCAGCACCTGGGTCAGAACGGTGTCGGTATCAACCACAATGTCATCGTCTGCGGCGGAGATGTTGTCGCAACCGAGGCGGTCTCGATGATGGTGATGGGTTATCATCCGCTGGATGCCGATCTTTTGCGTCTCATGCACATGAAAAATATGGGTGAATGGCGGCCTGACAGAATCGATATCGCGGGCCCGCCCGTACGGAAACTCAGACGTAATTTCGCCCGTGCGGCAGACACCTATTTCGCACGTGGAATCAGGAAATGGCTGACGCTCGGTCCACTGAAAGACCGTCCTGAAAAGATAAGTGATCTGAAAGCTGTTGAAGGCGCACAATTCGGCAAAGCACGCTGGGAATATCTTGATGGTGACGCTATCCTCGATGCAAAAGTAAATGTCTCCAAGCCCTATCGCTATAACGAATGCCTTTACTATGAAATCCCAGGCAGCGAGAAAGCGCGTACGGGTACGAAATTCTATCTGGCGCTTACAGCCTCGACCGAACGGAAAGACCTATGCGGGCAGATTCTTGCCGGATCACGCGGCGGAACGATCACAGTATTTTTCAACGGCAAAGAGATCAGCTATCCCAGAGATCCACAGAGCTACAATCCAACACCTGCACCCTTCCTGAAATTCAGGGAAGGCGAAAATACACTGATCCTTGAGCTTGAAAAAACTGCAGGCAAAAATGAGCCGGTCAAAATCGCGGCAAATCTCTGCGACCTGGACGGTGACAGGCTCGAAGACATTAGTCTTGCACCAGACAATGAAAAACTTGTACTGCCATCACGCTCATAAGAATGCATTCAGATAACCTTCGGGAGTCTTCAATGAAACGACCGATACACACAGCGCTGAAAATCCTCCTCCTGCTCGTTTTACCTGCGGGCCTGGCTTTTTCCATGTCACAAAACAAGCCTGTAGTTGACGCTAAAGGTTCATCATTTCCCCGTATCGGAAATTACGCCGATCTCTATCTGAGGGGCTCCTACGACCTTTTACACATGATGAAAATTCGCGAACTCGACAAAATCGGCGAGGCTACAAAAATTGCAGCCGAACGGAAACTTGCGGGCGGCACTATCTGGTCGAAAATCGGCACACCGCACATTATGTATGCGGGGGCCTGCGACGAGGATGTTCCCGGTAACCCGAATATTGCCCCGGAATATAACATCAATCATCCGAAACACACCCGCTCAGGCTTTAAGCTCGATCTCGGGGAGGGTGATTTTCTCATAACAGCAGGCACCGGTAATCAGGAGTTTCGCGAAAAGGGATGTTATTTTCTTGGCGTTGGCTACCCAATGTCTACCAACCGCTATTCACCAGCAAGATTCAACGATCACGCCAATATAACGATGGAGTCGCAGGTCGACGCCATGATCTACACCTGGGGCCCGAAAGAAGACGGCATCGTAACACCGCGCCTGACACCCCATCTAAAAATACTCCCTACCAGCCCAATGACAGTTGCCGCCTACTGGACTATCATGGCCCAAATCGCCCATAATCTGGCGTACGAAGACCTTTCCGGCGGTCATGATGCTGCTGGACAGTACCTCGACATTCTCATGGAGCGCCTCGCAGAATTCCATCACCGTCATATCAGCGATGTCAACGATGCCGGCACAGAAATCGCCGAACGTGTGCTCAAAGGCGGCAAGCTCTATGTCTGGAGCTCACGCTGGGAATTCTATTACGAGGCTGGCGGAACAGCTGGCTCGCTCATGGGTGTCTACCCTATCCACAAGGATGGATTCTACACCGAGACAGGTTCCTACTCAAGCGATGTAATCGCGCCCGCACCATTTGTACCGGAAGAGCTTAACGAAAATGATGTGGTGATCCTCGCCATGGCGGGCGATACACCTGAAATTGAACTCGATCTTGCCAAACGCATCAGGAAGCAGAATGCCATGCTTGTGGGGATTTATCCTTTCGAGCGTGAGGACGGTTTTGATACCACCCCCTTTGGCGCACTCTGCGACTATCGGCTTGACAGCATGAGCGGCGATAAATGGGGTGTGCTCGACATAAAAGGCTATGACACAAAGATCATCCCGACAATGGCAATGATGAACAATTATGCGTTCTGGGCGGTCATCGGCGCTTATGTAGAGGAGCTTGAAAACCGTGATGTCGCGCCCTACTACTGGATGAGCTGGCATGTTCCCGGCGGCAAAGCCTACACCGATTCGATACATCCGCTTTTCATGGAGCGGGGATACTGAATTCAAGATTCAAGGTTAAAGTTTCAAGATTATTTTACCAAAGTCAGGCATCAGGTTTTGGATATAGATGCTGAAACAAGCTCAGCATGACGGGCTTCACAGTCACCCTGAACTTGTTTCAGGGTCTACGTAACCACCAGGTCATTTTTTTATTTTGCAGAGTTATAGTCTAAAAATAGTTTATTCTCAGGAGGTTACAGTGATTAAAATGAAATGGGCAGTCTCCTTTGCGGCTGTTCTCATCACAGCATCAATATTTCTATCCTGCGCGGAAAAAAACGAAACACTTGATAACGTTGAGAATGAATATTTTCCCCGGCTCGGCAATTACACCGACCTCTATCTCAGGGGCTCATACGACCTCCTGCACATGATGCGCGTCCGTGAGCTCGAAAAAATCGGTGAGGCCACGAAAATAGCGACACAGCTAAAACTCGCAGGGGGCACAATATTCTCAGGCATCGGTACGCCGCACATTATGTATGGCGGCGCCTGTGCTGAGGATGTCCCCGGCAACCCGAATATCGCTTATGATCATAAAGGCAAAAACACCGGCTGGCTGGGTGATCCGCCCCTTGGAAAAGGCGACTTCCTCATAGCGGCAAACCCCACAAAACCGGTTGAAGAGGCCCACAAAGATGGACTATATGTCCTCGGAGTCGGTTTTCCCATGACCACGAACCGCTATTCGCCGCCACAGTTCAACGATCATCCCGACTATTTCATTGAGGATATGTCGGACAGCTTTATCTACACCTGGGGCCCAAAAGAGGACGGCTTTGCAACTCCCGCGCTTACACCGACACTTCACCTGAAATTCCTGCCGGCGTCCCCGATGACTGTGGTCGCCTACTGGACTATCATGGCGCAGCTGGCGCATAATATTGCCTACAAAGATACCTCCGGCAGCTCTGACGCCGCAGACAAATATCTCAGCACACTCATGTCGCGCCTCGACGAATTTCATTACAGCTACAGCGGAATCATACAGGATGCGGGCGAAGAAATCGCGAAACGTATCCTCGCAGGCGGCAAAGTCCACCCCTGGAGCGGACGCAATGAATTCTGGGTAGAATCCAACGGAACGGCTGGCGGCCTTATGGGTGTCTATCAGCTTAATCCCGATTCGCTGAAAACTCAAGACATTGTCATTCTCGCCACCGCGAATGCAACGCCGGAAGAGGAAATCGAGATGGCGCGCAAAGTGAAGGAAAAGGGTGCTTGGCTGCTTGGTATCTATCCCTTTGAGCGTGAGGACGGTATTTCAACCGCCGAACTTCAAGAGCTTTGCGATGTCAGCCTTGACAATTTCAGCGGTGATCTTCACGGTGTGCTCGATATTCCCGGCTATGATACGAAAATCATTCCGACAACGACCATGATGAATAATTTCGCTTTCTGGGCGGTGACCGGAGCCTATGTGCAGGCCATGGAAGCTCAAGGTGTGGCGCCCTACTACTGGATGAGCTATCATGTTCCCGGCGGCAGGGAATACGATGATGCGGTCAGGCCACTTTACCTGGAACGGGGATATTGAATTCAAGATTCAAAGTTAAAGATTCAAAATTGTTTCAGAAATCAAAAATCAGCAAAAAGAAGATAAGAAGATAAGAAGAAAGACAGCAGAATATTTGCCACAGAGAACACCGTGAGCGCAGAGAAAAGAGAGATGAATGATTAATTCGTCATCTCGAACTTGTTTCAGGATCTATTGACACTCGACACACTTGAATCTCAAGCGAATACAGAGAAGAATCTCTTTTGAAATGAATGCCATAAAGATTATACTACATTCCGAAACGAACTTAGTAGCCTAAAAACACACAAAATCATAGACAGTAAGCAGGATATTCAAATGCCAGATAACACATTTCCGGAATCACAGAAAGTACTGAAAATCGGCTGGGTCGGCACAGGGCCGTTCTCATTTTATGGCGATTACATGCGTGCAATCAACAATCATCCCGAACACAATCCGCTCAATATGCGGGTTACCCATATCTGGGGTGACAACTATGCCAGAAACCATCGCGGTAGAAAAGAATGGTTTGATGAGCGCATGGAATACTGGAACGACGAACAGTCAGCGAAAGCTCTCGCAGAACGCTATCACATTCCCAATGTCTGTGGTGATTTCAGTGATATGGCTGACGATGTCGATGCTGCGATGATTATGGATTTTGACCGCTCGCACGAACTGGCGATCCCCTTCATTCAGAAGGGAATTCCGATTTTTCTCTGCAGCCCGGTTGCGGTCAATATTCCGGCGCTTGAGAAAACACTCGATCTCGCAGAGGAGTATGGATCAGCTGTCTACACCGGCTCATTCACCGCTGGTATGTCAGAGAATAAAGTCATGTATCACATGGCTAAAAAAGACGAAATAGCCACCTTTTTCGCACACACATACTGCGGCTTTTTCAGCTCTTATGCAAATGACGGACTTGAGCCGATTCATCTTATGACCGGCGGCGGTGTCAGGAAAGTTGCAATGCATGGCTGGGACGGATCCAAAGGCTTCGATCCCCATGGAATTCCAATCTCGAAGATTCATCTCGAATACGCGCCTCGTAAAGATTATGCGCCAATTCAGGGCGTGCTCAATCTTGGCGGGCATGAAAAGGCCATGGAATGGTATAAGGTCTACTATCAGGATCACACATCTTTCGAGAGCAGCACACACTGGACACAGTACCACATGAATTTCAGGGATTTCTGCCTCGACCTTCAGCAGGTATTCGTGCAGAATAAGTCAATCGAAACCCGCGAAGAGATCATCGAGAAAATGCGTGTGGTAATCGCAGCATTCAAATCGGCAAATGAAGGCGGACGTGTAATCGACATAAACGAAATTGGCGATTACAGAATGCCGACGGTCCGTATTGAAAAGTGGAACGAAATTCCAGAATAGGCGTTAATGGACGCATTTAGGACGTTCAGGGCGACCGCAAGGATCGCCCCTACAAAAAGAGACGTGATATGTTAAATAATTTGATCAGACTATCAAACGTCAGTTAAATTAAACGTCGACATTTTGGCCTTAAAATCAAAAAGCCCTCCCTATGCGGGGGGCTTTTTTTATTACCATGTTGTACAAATCAATTTATTCATCATCTACAAACAATTCCATCACGCTCTCCCCCAGTGCTTTCATGTCCACACCGCGCCTGTTAGTGAGAACGATGACGGTCAGACGCTCATCGGGATAGCGCTGGATAACCGTACTGAATCCGCAGGTCCCACCTGTGTGCCAAAAGCGTTTGTGACCATTATACTCATCAACTCTCCAGCCAAAACCATAGTTGCTTGAAACGCCATCTTTAAGCAGCCCTGAGGTAAATGCCTTCGCCATCATGTCTCGCTTTACAAGTTTCTCCGTATAGAGCGCCTGATCCCACAGATACAAATCCTCAAGTGAAGTATATATGCCGCCATCTCCAAGTACCGCGCTTGTTAGGCTCTGATCGGAAAAGACAAATGAGCCATCATCTTCCGCATAGCCGAATGCCCGTGTCGGCACGGTATTGACACCGTCCACAAAAGCAATTGAATTATCCATACCGAGCGGCTGGAAAATGTTCACCTTCAAATAATCCGGAAAAGCCCTGCCGGATAGTTTTTCGACTATCATAGCAAGCACAGCATAGCCGGAATTGCTGTAACGGTAGACTGTGCCTGGCTCAAAATATGTTGAATCCTGTTGGCTCATCATGCGAAGAACATCGTCATCATGCAGCTGCTCGGTCGCATCCTCTGACATAAGTGATTCGTATGATGGCAGCCCTGATGTATGCTGGAGCAGATGCTCTAGCGTAATCGTATGCCCGTACGTTGGAAATCCGGGGAATATATCGCAGAGTGTCGATTCAAATGTAAGCGCACCCTTTTCTACAAGCTGCATGATGCTCATGGCAGTGAACTGTTTTGACACCGAGGCCAGACGGAAATTCGTCGCGCAACTTACAGGCGTTTTTGTATCCAGATCAGCGAGGCCATAGCCTTTCACCACTACTGGCCTGCCATCCCTAATCACCATAACAGCAGCGCCGGGGGCATCTCCTGAATAAGCCTCAAAAAGGGCATCAATTTCTGACTCGTGTTCCATACGGCAGCCGGAAAAGGCAATGATACAGAAAATCAAAAGCACACACACGCATAGTATATTTTTCAATCCGCTCTCCTGTGAATTAGACGAATCATTCAGTATTTGATTAATCATTATATATATACTCTGATTCTCAGGCAAGGAATCTCACAATTTTAACCTATGTTTTCAGGCAAAATACTTGCCTACAGCCTCAGCGGCATAGTATACTGTTTTGATACATTTAACTCAAACTATAGAGCAGGATGATCCTTATGATGACCGGATATGAACTTGTAAAAAAAGCGATTGAATTTGACAAGCCTGAACGCCTGCCGTTTTTTCAGCATGTCACAAAAAACGCTCCTGATGATGTCTGCGATTCCTGGGAAATGGACCGTCAGAAAGCGGGCTGGTTTTTCGACAACGCCGAGCCGGACGACTGGGGTTGCATCTGGGAACGCACCGATGTCAAAAACATGGGACAGGTGACCCGCGGGCCGCTTGCTGACTGGGAGAATCTCGACAGCTTCATCCCGCCCGATCCGACCGATAATTTTTATTTCGACAAAGTAAGCGAGGAAATTGCTGATGCCGGTGACAAATATGTCTGCATCACCTCTCATTTCGCCTTGTTCGAACGTCTTCACATGCTTCGCGGTTTCACCGAGACAATGATGGATTTCTACCTTCAGCCCGAAAAAGTCGAGAAAACACTCGACATGATCCTCGATTTCAAAATGCGTCAGATCGACGAGGTTCACCGACGCTATGGGGACCGTGTGCATGGCGTTTTCCTCACCGATGACTGGGGCACTCAGACCGCACCGTTTATCTCGCCCGAGCTTTTCGACAGCTTCTTCCTTGAACGATACCGCACACTGGTCAACCGCTACCACGAGCACGGCTATCATTTCATTCTCCACTCCTGCGGCAAGATCAACAATCTGGTTGAAAGTTTTATCGATGCCGGAGTCGATATGATGAATATGCAGCAGCCACAGGCCTACGGCATCGATGAAATCGCTGAGCGCTATGCCGGAAGAATAGCCTTTCTCGCCACTTGTGACATCCAGTCAACTCTGCCATCGAACAACGTTGAGGCTATTCGGAACGAGGCCTATGAATTGGTCGACAAATGGAGCACTCCCGACGGTGGTATGGTTGTTTTCAACTACGGCGATCCGGAAGGCATCAATGTCAAAGACGAGATGAGCGAAGTGATGTTCAGCGCGTTTGTCGAGAAGATGAGATAAAATCGTATTTTATATTCATATATATTTGCTATAAAAAAGAACAAATTTTCTGAAGCACTGCTTATGAAACATGAATCTTCACCCTTGGACATTGATTCATTGAGGTATTCATGAGCAATCATATTGATTCGACCAATTTGCTGTTTATTTCGATTAATTGATTGCTTTTTCAGCGTTATTTGACCTCATGATTTTGCTATGGGGAATCCTGTCTAAAAGTGTATGAGTTCCTGAAAAGGAAGGATGAATGATTATATGAAAGTTAAATTGTTCCTTTTTGCATTTGCCGCAGCGATAGGCGGATTGCTGTTCGGATTTGATACTGCGGTTGTTTCCGGAACGACAGAAAGTATCAAGACATATTTTGAAATGACTGATGCAAGGCTCGGCTGGGCCGTAAGTTCAGCGCTTGTCGGCTGTATGGCAGGCGCATTATTTGTTGGTAAGCCGGGTGATGTATACGGCCGGCGTAAGATGCTGTTTGTAACAGCAATCCTGTTCTTTATTTCAGCAATGTGGACCGGAGCGGCCCGCTCATATACAGGATTTATTATTGCCAGGATCATAGGAGGTATTGGTGTCGGAGGAGCCTCGGTAATGGCGCCGATGTATATCGCTGAGATTTCACCGGCAAGACTGAGGGGACGCCTGGTTTCCACGGCACAACTGGCTATAGTTACCGGTATAGTCGCAGCCTTCTTTTCAAACTATCTTCTTGCCGGGCTGGGTGAGAACGCGTGGCGCTACATGTACTGGGCTGAAGGGATTCCAGCCGTGGCATTTTTCTTCATGCTATTCCTGACGACGCCGAGTCCGCGCTGGCTGGTAAAAGTTGGACGAGTGGATGAAGCCCGTAAGGTTATTGATCTGGTTGACGTAGAAGAGAACAGCGATACGGTCATGGCGGAAATCCAGGACTCGCTCGCA
>Ga0307988_1001977_pt1 | contig 10705 bp, 9 predicted proteins | sample EllFjometagen183_FD_203166 | JGI IMG/M metagenome (GOLD analysis project Ga0307988, IMG submission 203166) | Marine microbial communities from Ellis Fjord, Antarctic Ocean - #183 | ecosystem: Environmental > Aquatic > Marine > Unclassified | place: Southern Ocean | collected 2014-10-08 | reverse complement strand
TTTTTATTTTATATTGTTTTGACGCTATATAAAATAAGAGATTGAAGATAATTTTAAATATTATAACTGTAGAAAAAACGAAATTAAACTTGCGAGGGGCTCAGCCTCAAATTAAATGAGTTCTGTAGCATAACTTTTCTGGAGAAGTTTCAGAGCTTCTAGATTATCACCTTCAATGAAAATATTTTTTGTTGTATCCCAATCAACACTTTCATCTGGACAAGGGAGCAGTGTACCTGTTGATGGTGTTAAAGCAATTTGTAGAGCTCTTTTTTTTCCATGCCAGTTCAGACCGAACTTCTCTTCACTTTCATCAACAACTTTTGCATCACCTAAAAGCTGTTTCAAAGTATTGAAATTCACCTTTCCCTCAGCAAAAGCTTCCGGAAAGATCTCTTTAAGCTTTTCTATATTATCCTTTACAATATCTGTACTCTGTCCGTCCTGAAGATTTACTCTTTCCATATTCTACTCCAATATTTTAAAAATCTGAATTATGCTTATTTTTTAAATTATTTATTCGTCAGCCATTTTTCCCAATCATCAGGAAATCCCATTGCCTTTATATCAACAAACTTATTTTCATCTAACAATGCATTTAAGCTTTGAATAAAATTATTCCAATCAAACGAATCTGATACGAGATATTTTAGTACAACCAGTAAACTAAAAAGCTGTTTACTCCAAATTTCATTTTCAGGTAGATTTCTAGGCCTGGTAGGTGCAATTTCAAGTTTACGATTCCACAACCGAGAATGATGTGCACACATATTTCTAAGATAAGTTAATGAGTGCAGCCATTGCCCAATAGTCCTATGAGGGAGGTTGTATAATTTTGCAATATTCTGTTTATTCTCGCTGTTTAACCCTGTAAAAAGTCTTGAAATCTGTCCTAATGAAACTATTTCTGTAACCATCCATAATGGTAAATATTCATCAAAGTATTTAGTTCGAAAATGACGTACAAATACTTCCTGAGATTCAATTACTGAATTTGCAATATGTCCCATAAAAATATCATAGGGAGACTTATCAAAACATTTATACACTGCTTCTTTTTCCTCAAGAGTTATATTATCAATATTAACATTTTCTATTTGAGAAAATCTTTTCTGAATATTTCCTTTTTTTGTGATATATCCCTGTTTTCTTAACTCTTCCCAAATGTAAGTAATATCTGTTTCCGGCAGATGCCTGCATTCACGTATTATGTCTTCTCTTGCTAACTGCTCACCAAGGAATTTGGCTGAATAAAGATTCTTATTTAAATAGCAAAACGCATCATTGTGTTCTAAAGATAGATAGTAAGTTAATCTAGTTCTTGCCTGAACTTCAGCTGATTCTATTGGATTTATAAGCAGGCATCTAAGCATACAGTCAAATTTATACATATTAACAACTTGCTCAAATTTCACATTAGAATAAAATAAGTGTTTTTCTTTATCTTCTTGAAACGGCAAAAAATAAGCACTTAATCGATAGTACCCAATTGAGGATAGAATAGATTTTGCATATTCTAAATCATTTAGAATTAATCCGCGGTCTTGAAGTCTTTTACATTGTTCATTAATATGTAAAGGAAGTTTCTCATATTTTACTTTTTCACACATAAAGAGAGCTCCTTATGCGGGCAAAAAAAATACCCACCAGAGATGCGCATGCAAGCAGAGGCGTGGCAGGTTTGTTACTTATATAATAACGCTGAATGATAATATTATCAATACCTGTTATATAAAATATTTTATACATAATGTAATTTCCTATAAAAGTCATAATTGATTTAGCAGATTTTCTATCTTCAGCGTTAGCTCTCTAATCTTTGTATTCAAATCTACCTTTCGTCCCATTTGTTTCTCTTTTTTAAGCTTATTTTTAAGTTCTAATTGTTCAGTTTCTAATTTTTCTATATTATTTAGCTGCTCAAGAGTTTTATCACTTTTCTCTACAAATTTACCAGTATCATACTTTCCTGTTTTTAATGAACTTAAATGAGCTATAATTCGAACTTTAATATCCTGATAAAACGAATAATAGTTTACAGTTGAAAGTTTTTTTACATTACAATCGTCAATAAATTTTGAATCAATGCCTGAAGGTGATTTAAAATCAATCCATTCTGTGGCAAGAATATCTTCTACAACCCACTTATGTTTATCTGCCTGATTAATACGTTTGTTTGCAATACTTATAGATATTTTATTTTCAAAAGAGAATAATATCATAAGTGGGTAAGGAATAGATTTATGAATTAATTCAGATAAACATTTTGTTCTATTAATTTTATTTAATTCTATTAAGAGTACAGCTATTTCAAGATATTCTCTGGTCTCATCGATATATTCATTAATATTTATTGTATCTGGTTTCAATGTGTATAACCATTTGATTTTTTCTACATCTTCTTTTAAAGCTTTTTTCTCTGTTACATTCAAACTGGCATTATCAAAAAAGAATTTTTTATAGATAACTTTATTAAGTTCGCAAGTTTTAGGAAAATCAAAAATTGTTATAAAATCTGAATACATATTAATCCTGTACCTGAGTTATTATAAGATAGGCAATGATCTCAAAATCATTAGTTCCCTTGAATGAATCTCTACTTATTGAAGTTCCTCCTTTATGAAACAAACTCTCTATTCCGTGTTCTTCTGCCTTTCCAGTTATTGCAGTAACTGCTTTTGAAAGCAAATTTTCATAATGAGTCATATTACTCCCATTATTCGTAATTTCGTTAAATACATCCAGTGATTTATTATCTGGAGAAGAATGTCCGATTGTAATTTTTTTTAGAATATCAAGTATTTTTTTAGAATGTGTAAAATTAAGAATTAACTGTCCATTATCAGAAACATAGACAAGATAATAAGGTGCTAATGTGTATGTTGAATCAGTACGTACTTTTGAACTAACACATTCAAGGCAGAATATTACACCTGGCTCTATCTCCAATTGAGATAAACTATCTGGAGCAACAGAAGCGTACATACCTTTAGGCATCAGCTCTAAATAAGATGCATTTTCTTTAAAGAACTCTCCCAGGTCCATGCGGAAATCATTCAAAGTTAAGTCCGTTATTGAAATTCCTCCTCCAATGTCTTCAATATCAACTACTTCATTCTGTAGTTTCTCTAATTGTTTTCTTCTATATTTTAAATCATTCATTTTTCCTGCATCCGAAAATTCGATTACATTCTCTTCTCCAGTTGCAGAAATATCAAGAAGGACCATTCTTCCAGAAACTCTTGCCTCTAGATTTATGTATTCATCAAGCTCCATATTTGGCCAGAAATTAACAAGTTGTATAACTTTATTAATCGAACCAAGCCTGTCTATTCTTCCAAAACGCTGAATAATTCTAACTGGATTCCAATGAATATCATAATTTATCAAATAATCACAATCCTGAAGATTTTGTCCTTCCGAAATACAGTCTGTAGCTATAAGAATGTCGATCTCTTCTTCCAAACTTTCATCAATCTTATTTCGCTCTTTAGATAAAGGAGAAAAAGATGTAATTATAGATGCCAAATCTTTTCTTATTGCAGGCATTGTCGTCTTATTCTTACCTGAGCCTGTAATTAATGCAGAATAGGATTTTAGTTCCGTTTGTGCCCAATCTGAAATATTAAAATATAAGTATTTAGCAGTATCAGCAAATGCAGTAAATATGATTATTTTTTTATTATCTGCATTAAGCGGAGAATTAATTTTATTTTTAATCAATTCTTTAAGTTGAAGAAGTTTGGCATCATCAGCTGCAGTTACACGCCTTGCAGCTCTTAGCATTTGAACAAGTAAATTTTCATCTTCCCGGAGTTCCTGCTTCCACTTAATACAGTCAACATCCTGAATTAAAACTTTTACTTTTCTTCCAATAACAAAAGGAATTAAATTTTCATCTTCAACTTCAATATTCTCTATGTTTAACTCTTCTATCTCCATTCCTTCATGTGCTTCAATTTTTTGAATAATAAGCTGTACATTTCCCAAAAGTTTTTCTAAAGTCAATGCAAAAGAATTAATTGAGCTTTCCATCCTTTTAAGTAAATTTACCCGCATCAAATGTATCAGATTTTGTTCTCGGTCTATCTGCTTGAATACTGAGCCACCAGCTACCTGCATATCATACTTTCTGCTGTATTCTTCTCTCTTATTTGGTAATACATATTTTAATGGTGCATAAGCACTAAGATTTAATCTTCTTATATCTCGATTTATCTGCTTTAAAGGAGGAAATGATTTATTAATGTCAATATCAGCTTTTATGTTAATAGGAATCAAACGCTCAGGAAACTCTCCAATTTCCTTTATGTCATAATATTTCTGAATATGTTTTCTAGAACGAGCTATTGTTAACATATCGAGCAATTTAAAATATCCAAAATTTAATGATTCTAATAGAGCTTCTGTAGTTCTATGTTTCTCATCAAACTTCAACCAGGAATTAAATTTTGTCTGAGCATTTCTTAAAGTTTGCTCTATACTCGTTATACCTTTATTAAATAATGCATCATCTTGACCTTCTGTAATAAATGCTACTTGATTCTTGAGATCATTCATTCTACTATTAACAGGTGTAGCAGAAAGCATTAGCACTTTAGTTTTTACGCCTGACTGAATAATCTCTTTCATTAACCTTGAGTATCTTGTCAATCCATCTTTTCGGGGGGGATTATTTCTAAAGTTATGAGATTCATCTATAACGATTAAATCATAGTTACTCCAGTTCAGCGTTTTTAAATTAATTTCACCAGAGTAGCCGCTTATACGTGTAAGATCGGTATGATTAAGAACATCATAGTTGAAACGATCGTTAGCTAAAAGATTCCTTTTGTCATTTACAGTATATAAAGTCCAATTTTCACGAAGTTTTTTAGGGCAAAGCACTAATACTCGATCATTCCTTAATTCGTAATATTTAATAATAGCCAAAGCTTCAAATGTTTTCCCTAATCCCACACTATCAGCTATTATGCAGCCATTAAACTTTTCTATTTTGTCAATAGCTCCTAATGCACCATCTTTTTGAAATTTATACAGCTTACTCCAAATTAAAGTATCTTTAATGCCTGTCTTTGTTTTAATAATTTTTTCTTCTTCTATTTCATCAAGAAAATCCTTAAAGATATTATATAGGAAAATATAATAAATTAATTGAGGAGACTTCTCTGAAAAAATCAGTTCAAGTCTTGATAATAATTCTTTTTTAAGATATGAAGTTCCGTTTTTATTATTCCATATATTTTCAAACCATTGAAAAAGTGCATTTGTTTCTGAATCAGAATCAAAACATGCATTCATGTGAAATGATTTAGATGGTGAAAAGCCCAATCCTTCAGTAGTAAAATCAGAACTGCCCTGAACAACTATGCTTGATGAATTATTTTCTATATGAAAGAGATTTTGTGGAACTGGATGATTAGTAGATTTTATTTCTGCTTTATTTTTAAGCCATTCAGCACACTCTTTAGCTACTTTTTTTGTATTCAGAGAATTTCTAAACTTTCTGTCCGATTCTGATCCAATTATAGACTCTAGGAATTTTCCATCGTCGATATTTGTAAAATTGGGTATTAAAAGACGAAATTGTTCAATTTTTTCTAGTTCTTTTTTTAACTCTGCAAAAGCCCATATTGAAAATAGTCCAGAAATAACAGATAATTTAGAGCCTTTATTTATATTCTTTTTAAGTTCTTCTCCAACTGTACCATGAATTTTATTGTCAATTATTTTTTGCATAGTATTATTATTTGCTTTTCATCCATATTATAGATTTACAAATACAAAATTAATCCAAATCCCTTTACTGATACTTAACGTATAAATATATAAGTAACATATCACATTAATTCATTTTATACATCATTCAATAGTATTCAATAATTATAAAAAGTATTCTGTCGCAACATTTATTCCAACTACATTAGTTATATTTCAAGACAACTAATCAATCAACGATATTATATATTTAATTTAAGGAGTAGTAAGTATGAGTAAAAAAAGACCCAATTATTCAAACCAGGATATTAATTTGATTAAAAAATTTATTAAACTATTAGTCGATACGTGCATTTTAAGTGAAGACAGTTTTAATTCTATTATATATACACTTCGATACAGCCTAAAATTTCGTGATATTACAAAACCTGAACCTTTAACTGTTCAGGAGGTATGTGCTTTTTTAAAAGTAAGCAGACCTACAATTTATAAACTGATCGATGAAGGTAAACTTAAAAAGTATAATATTTGTGGTACTGTCAGGTTTCTTATGTCAGATGTACTGAAATTGTTTGCTGATCGTGAAGAATAATATTCTTACAAGTATTTATTTCAAAAGTATGATATGAGTATGATAGAAAGAATTAGTTTACTATTTTGCAAGCACTTGGATAAACATAAGTCATTGAGGGGTAAATGGTGGAATATGCCGGGTTCGAACCGGGACCTTTTGACTGCCAGCTATATGACCGCGTTTGCTTGTAAGCATTGCTCACTGTTGATAAATTACCTATCAACATGTCTTTGGAAAAGTTCTTCGCCACAGGCTTTGTCAAGCTCTTTTAGGAACTCCATGAGTGATCCCTTTTCTATTAACTATTGTACCAAAGTTGTACCATTTTATTCTCTGGAAGTATGCTCCTAAAAAAGACTGGATAGTTATACCGATTACAATAGAAATTTGTTTGTGACTGGATTTGTGGCTGGCAAGGTATAATATCTTTGGTACAGTTTAGTACTCCCTTTTAACCTAACTTAGGTATGCAGGGGATAACTTAGATATTGGTGTTATTTAGAGAATTTAAACAAAGTATTAGTATATTTGATGCTAAAATAGGGAAAAAGGCAAAAAAAAATGGTGGTGGGAGATGGATTCGAACCATCGAACTCGTAGAGGGCAGATTTACAGTCTGCTGCGTTTGGCCGCTTCGCTATCCCACCATAAGGATATAAAATAAATGGAGCGGGCGGAGGGAATCGAACCCTCCTAATCAGCTTGGAAGGCTGGAGCATTACCACTATGCTACGCCCGCATTTCCAATGTGCTTAAAACATACTAGTAATAAATTCTTTTTCAAGAGAGTATCTGTAAAAAAAATAAAATATTTTATTTTTTAGAGATTTTCATCCCTGGTGTAGAAACTTCTATATAGTCAACTAATATATTAATGCTCTCTTTAAGGTAAAGATCTTCAGAATCTTTTTTCTTGTCAGTTTCTTCTTTTTTGATATCTGAGTCTACTGATGCTTCATTAGTTGAGTTAAGACTATAAAGTTTTTTCTGATTATTTGAAATTTCTTTTTCTGTTATGTATTCTTTCCAACGCATTTTTTCATTAAGTGAAACTTCTTTTTTTGACTGGATTTCTTTAAATAGTTTTACGAAATCACGAAGTTTATGAAATTCGGGATTCTTGTCTCGTCTAATTATAGAATCTTCCTTGAGTTTAGGGATAAAGTTATCGATGTTATTTTTATGTGAATATTCAGCAGGTTTGATAGAATCCCAGGGGAGAGCATGATCCAGTTTGCTTTCACCAATATCCATATGGTTAGTAAATGATTCAAAAACAATATCAGGAGTCACACCTTTGTTTTGTGTTGAACTGCCATTTATTCTATAAAATTTAGCATTTGTTAATTTAATAGCTCCAGGGTTAAATCCTAACTTGAAACGTGAAAGAAGGTCTCCAAGATCTAAAACAGTTTGGATGGTTCCTTTACCATGTGTGCTTTTATCTCCCACAATAATACCTCTACCATAATCCTGTATAGCTCCTGCAAAAATTTCGGCTGCAGATGCACTAAGCTTACTTACAAGAACGATTAAAGGTCCATCATAATAGCATTCAGGATCATTATCACTTTCTATTAAAACTTTATTTCTTTGATTTTTTGTTTGAACAACAGGACCTTCTTTAATAAATAACCCTGTAATGTCTATGGCTTCTCTTAGACTTCCTCCGCCATTTAGTCGTAAGTCTATAATTAAACCATCGATTTTATCTTTCTTAAATTGTTTGAGAATCTTTATTATATCTTTTGTAGAACTTTTAAAATCTTTTTTACCCTGAAATGCAGCTTGGAAATCAAAATAGAATGAATGTAATTTAATGATACCGATATCTAACTCTTTACCATCATCCATTTTAATTATTTTAGTTTCAGCCTTTGCCTCTGAATCTTTAAGCTTTACAATCCCTCTGATAATAAAAACTTCCTTTGGGATAGCATTTGCACCCTCTGCACCCTCTAATATGGTGAGATACACTTTAGAACCTTTTTCTCCTCGAATTTTATTAACAACTTTTGAAAGAGGCATATCAATTATATCTATAGGTTCTGTATCCTCTTCTCTAACAGATATTATTCTGTCAGTTGGTTTTAGCTTTCCGCTTTTATCAGCAGGCCCTCCGGGGATTAACTTTTGAATTTTTGTATATCCATCCTCAGCTGAAAGCATAGCTCCTATTCCTACAAAAGATAACTGCATCTGAATGTTGAAATTTTCTTCTGCCTGAGGCGACATATATGATGAGTGTGGATCATATGTGTGAGCAAGAGTTGATAGATAAATTTCCAGCACATCGATTGGTGTATTCTCATCTAAATACCGACGATAGGTTTTAAGTCTGCTTAAAGTTCGCTCTGTGGGTGTTCTTACATGTGTGGGTTTTTTGATTTTCTTCTTTTTTTTAATTTTGTCTTTATTCTCTTTTTCTTCCTGTTTTACGATTTTATTCATTAAACGATATGTGAGAATATCATTTTTAATTTTCTTTCTCCAAATTATATCGAGCTCTTCTTCAGATTTGACCCATTTTTCATCTTTTCTGTCGTATTTAAAACTTTCATCAATAGAATAATCGAAACCTGAATCAATTAGGGTTTTAGAAAATTTTTCACGATCTTTAACTTTATTTATGAGTTTGTTGTAGACAGTATAAGCAAATAAAGTATCTCCCTGTTTGAGTTTACTGTAGAGAGGCCCGGCCTCTGCTTTGAAAGAATCAATGTCTACTTGAGTAAAATAGATATGATTTGGATCAAGAACATTTATGTATTCTTCAAATAATTGTTCGCTTATTTCAGTATCATCTGTTTTATTAATATAATGTTCATTGCCAAGCACAGAAACAATTATTCTAGATATTATTCCAAAGTGATTTTCCGGTTGTACTTCAGCAATTGAATTAGTGGAAAATGATAAAAAGGTAAATAAAATAAAAAGACCACATCTGTTAAAGTAAAATCTCATGTGCTAGCCAATCAGTTAACGTTATTAAATTTAGTTAGATAATTTTAATTATTAATAAATATAAAATAATTTATTAATATTATTATGTGTTTTTAAAAGTATAATCTTTCAATAAACTTGAAAAAGAAGCTATGTATTATATAACTTAATATAATCATCACGAATTTAAAATCATATTATAGGAAAATTAATGAAGAAATTAGCTCTTTGCTTAGTAATCGCCCTTGGATGTGTCGGATTGTTATCCAGTTGTCGGACTTCTACTGTGTACAATGTAGATAAACACCCAATCGTAACAAAAATTATTGGGGAAAACATAACTCAGCAGGAAGTAACTAATGCTTTATTTGATGCAGGTGCCAGTTTAGGCTGGATTATTCAGCAGGAAAATGCATCCACAGCTAAAGCTTCATTATTTGTGCGCAACCATGAAGTTAAAGCACTAATTAATTTTAATACAAAGGAATTCAGTATTGAATACCTTTCAAGTAATAATCTACTTGACTCAAAAGGAAAAATTCATAAAAACTATAATAAATGGATTATAAATTTGAGAAATGCAATCAATAAGAATCTAAACCAAACGACTGGAAATAAAGCGGAGAAATCCAGCTAGGACTTGTCGGGTGTCTTATCCTGAAATATATTGACACTTGTAGAAAGAAAGGCAAGTGGCAATTAAGAAAATAATACGTTATAGTGAGGCTTTTAAACTTCAAGTAGTAAGAGAACTTGAAGAAGGAAAGTATGAGTCCTGTTTTAAAGCCGCGCAGGTTTATGGAATAGGTGGAGGAGATACAGTACAGAAGTGGGTCTGTAAATATGGAATGAATCATTTACTGAACAAGGTGATCAAAGTGGAACAACCTAATGAGAAAAATGAATTAAAGAAACTTAAAGCAAAAATACGGAAGCTGGAATCAGCTCTTTCAGATGCGCATTTGGATTTAATTATAGAGAAAGAATATATTAATATAGCCTGTAAAGCTGCAGGTATAGACGATGTTGAAAAGTTTTAAAAAAAACACGGTACACATTAGTTCATAGTGTAGTGGAATCAAAGATTCATAAATTAGTAAATGTTACAGTAGTTTGTAATAAAGTAGGGATGACTCGTCAGAATTATTACGCAAAGCATAAACGTAGGCATAAAGAACTGACTTGTCCGCCGAAACTCGAAGAGTGCAGACGTAAGAGCGTAGGAGGAAGTGTGAAGATTGATTCCTACCAAACAACTGTCAACCAGCAACCAATAACTTAGTTTCAGGAGAGCGTAGCTCTTATTGTAATAAGTTCTATCATGGTGAAACTATTTTTTAAAAATCGTTATCGTTATCGTTATCGTTGAACTAAGTCGCTTGCAGCGACGGTTTTTTAGTGTTATAATATATTCAAAGGCATGTTTTATCACTCATTGAAAAAACAGCTCCAGAACATATTTGCATTATA
>Ga0307988_1001976_pt1 | contig 10706 bp, 5 predicted proteins | sample EllFjometagen183_FD_203166 | JGI IMG/M metagenome (GOLD analysis project Ga0307988, IMG submission 203166) | Marine microbial communities from Ellis Fjord, Antarctic Ocean - #183 | ecosystem: Environmental > Aquatic > Marine > Unclassified | place: Southern Ocean | collected 2014-10-08 | reverse complement strand
TCTCCATGCCGTTCAACCGGATAGACACCCCGCCGCTGGGCATGGGACTGCTGTCCGCCGCCGCAAAACAGGCAGGAATGTCCACCCGAAGCATACATGCCACCTTCCGGCTGGCGGAAATCACCGGGGTGAAAACCTACAAACTCCTGGAACTCCTGCAGACGACACCAACCTTCTACGGGGAGTGGCTATTTTCCGAGGCTGCGTTTCCCGGCACGGAATCGGACACTGACTGGTTTTTCAGGACAAAACTGCACGCAGATAAAATGTTGTCTGTTCTGCTAGAGCAGGATTGGTTCAAGGATGCCTTTGTCGACCCGGATCATGTCTTTGATTTATTGGTCAAGGTTAAAGAAAAAATTCCCGCATTTGTCGAAGAAATCGTTGATCTTATCCTGGCTATGGAACCGGAGATTGTCGGGTGCTCCTCTTCGTTTCAGCAGCAGCTGGCCTCCATTGCCCTGCTCCGCCGTATCCGGGAGAAGCAACCCCGGATAGCAACGATGCTGGGCGGTGCAAACTGTAGCGGAACCATGGGGGTCAATATAAAAAGACTTTTCCCTTTTATCGATTATGTGGCCACGGGTGAAGCCGATACTTCATTTCCAAGGCTTTGCAGCCGGATACTGGAAAAACCGGACACCCGGACCGATGACCTGCCGATAGGGATTGTGTCCCAATCAAACCTGCGGCAACACATGAACACTGTGGACACCTCTTTTCTGCATACCAAAACCACCGACCTGGACAGCCTGCCATATCCTGATTTTGACGATTATTTTGCCCAGCTATCTATATTTAAATATCGCCATGCCCTGAAAAATCCCACCCTGATCCTGGAAACATCCCGGGGTTGCTGGTGGGGGGAAAAATCTCCCTGCAGCTTCTGCGGGCTGAACAGCGGCGGATTTGCATATCGGAAAAAAAATCCCGACAGAGCCCTGTTGGAAATTGAACACCTGTCAAACAAATACCGGGTCAACAAGATTATGATGGCGGACAATATCCTGGCCATGGATTATCTGCATTCCGTCATGCCCGCTTTATCCGACCAATTTCCCGCCAGGTTTGTCTTTTTCTGGGAGGTGAAAGCCAACCTTGCCGCCAGCCATGTCAATGGCCTGAAAAAAGCAGGTGTCAGGATTATCCAGCCCGGCATTGAGCATCTTGACAACCGGTGTCTCAAGTTGATGAACAAGGGGACAACCACCCTGGTCAACCTGGCATTGCTTAAATATGCCCTGGAAAACGGGATATGGGTGGCATGGAACATGCTGCTGGACAGTCCCGGCGAAGAGGACGTCTGGTATGAAGACCTGTGCCGATGGCTGCCCTCTGTTTTTCATCTTCAGCCACCCTCCGGGATTTCACCTATTCGGTTTGACCGGTTCAGCCGGTACGGCAAGGACCCCGGACAATATGGCCTGGATCTGATTCCCAGGGAAGAATACAGCTACCTTTATCCATTTTCCGAAGAGGATTGTGCAGGCATGGCCTATTTTTTTGAGGACAGGATCGAGAAACCTGCATACAGGGGAGGACCCTGGAAAGCCCGGCTCCGGGACCTGGTCGCCCAGTGGCACCAGTCTTTCAACAAAGATGATGCCGCAAACGGGTCCACCGGCCTGAGAGTGAAACAGGGGCAAGAGGAATCCATCATTACCGATAGTCGTCCGTGCAGTAAGCTGCCCAGGGCAACTACTATAAAAGGGGCTGCCGACCTGATTTACCGCCGCTGCCATTCACCCCAGTCTAAAACTACTTTGTTCAAAGAGGTATCAAAAGAAAACCCCTCCATTGACCGGCAGGGTTTTGACGTGATCATCGAATTTTTCACGGAAAACCTGCTGATGCTTGAGATCGATCATAAGCTGCTCAGCCTGGCCCTTCTTGACAGCGGGTCTTTCCCTTCCCTTATGACGGACACGATGTTCCGGGATCAGAGTGCCGCCGAACTCTATTCTCGTGAAAAGATCACGGCCGACCAAGTGAATATCAAACAAAAGGTAAGCGCATGAACACGAACCATCCCATCACCAAGTTCCCAACATTGGCCGAAAAAATCGTCGCCGACAATCCTGCCCATGACCTTGAAGGCTATCTGCTGATTATCACCAACCAGTGCAATCTCAGGTGCACCTATTGCTTTGCCGACGGGGGCAGTTACCAGCTTGAAAAGCGAAGCATCATGGACACTGAGACCGCCTGTAGGGCCCTTGATTACCTGGTGAACACCAGCCGAAAATCCGTGTTTATGGTGGTATTTTTCGGGGGGGAACCCCTGATGGAATTCGACCGGATACGAAGCATCATTGATTACTGGGAAAAACAATATACCGGAACAAAAAAAGTGGTCTTCGGCATCGTCACCAATGGGACGCTTTTGAACCAACGGGTACTGGAATATTGTCGACTCAAACAGATCAAAATGCTCATCAGTCTCGACGGGACCAAAGAAAGCCACGATGCGGAACGGCGGTATAAAAACGGCAAGGGCACCTATGACTTGATTACCGACCATCTGGCATCGGCACGGCAATGCCTGCCCAAAGACAATCTGGCCTGTTCCTGCACCCTGACCCGGTCCAATTTGCAGGTCGACCATTTATTCCATCACATCTCCAGCCTTGGATTTTCCCGGATGGATTTCCAGATTGAAACCATTTTTAACGGCAGGTCTGCACTGAAACGCAAGGATATGGAGGCATTGGCATCCTGCTTTGAACGGTTGTTTGATGACCTGGCCGGGTCAGGGAACCTGGCGGAATTTAAACGGATCGACCTGGTCTATAAATTTCTTAGGGGTCTGGAGCGGGGAAAAAAGAACCGATATTTCTGTTATACCGGCAGGACCCGTTACGCCGTCACACCGGAGGGTGATTTTTATCCCTGCATTTTTTTTGCATCGCACCAGGAGTTTTGTTTTGGTAATGTCAAGGACGGCATAACTAAACCCGAAATTCTCAGGAAATTTTCCAAAAACACTGTGGATACAAAGGCTTCCTGCCAAAATTGTTTTGCCCGATACCTCTGCGGCGGCGGCTGCGCCTTTGCCGCCCATCTGACATGCGGCTCCATCGCAGGCGTCAATCCCGACCTTTGCTTTTTGTATAAAAAAATTGCAGCCCTGTGCCTGGAATATAAGGCCATCACCCGGGATCCCCGGCATACAAATTTACAAAAAGTCCTTCACAATGCGTAAATCTATCCCTGTATTTTATTTTATGATCGCCTGCCTGGTCTTTTGCTCAAAGGGTTCGGCTGACACCGACGTCCATTCCCCCAAGACAGACCCCCTGAAACTCACCCTGGCCCAGGCAGTAGGCACAGCCCTTGCCACTCATCCGGATATTCGTGCCCTGCAACAGGACATTCTGGGTGTGCAGGGAGATCTCGAACGGGAACAGGGCCGGTTTGACCCGGTCATCCGAATAGGGAGCGGTTTTGATCATTCCGAGACGCCTCAGTCCGAATCACTAGAAACGGACAGACTCCGCTGGGACAAGGTCTCAATTGAACTGGAGGTGTCAAAAAAACTGGAAAACGGCATAGTTCTGTCTCCCAACCTGACATTGGCCTCTCTTAAGGAACCCGAAACCTATTCAAAAACTCAGAATACTGCCGATTTGTTCTTTTCAGTGGAAATACCCCTGATGCAAGGAAAAGGCAGGGCCGTCACCATGGCCGGTGTCCTGGCCGCCGAAAAAGAACATGAGGCAGTGGTCCACCGGATGCACCATAGGGCATCCGTCACGATACGCACTGCTGCCGAGGCTTTCTGGGAATACAAGTATGCCTCTGCCCGGCTTAATTTATTGAAGCAGTTTGAAAAAAATATGGAATCCGCCGTTCAAAATACCAGGGAACTCATCCTGGCCCGTGAACTTGCCTCAGGTGAGTTCACCCGCATTGAGGCGGAACTGCAGGTCCGGGTTCTGGCCAGGATGGAGGGAGAACAGACATTAGAGGCGGCCCGGTACACCCTGGGCCTGGCCATGGGGATTGATGCGGATCAGGCAAGCAAGCTGCCATCTCCAGCCAATGATTTTATCGTTCCTCCGGATTTGCAGACCACCACAAAGATCGGCACCGATCCCTTGGTCCTGATGGCCATGGAATATCGCAAAGACCGTCTTGATCTTGCGGCACAAGTTCAAGCGGAAAAAATTCGATTTCACGCCAGTGCCGACACCCTCCGACCCCAAATTGACCTGATCGTTAGGGCGGGATACTCCGGTTTAACAGAAAACGGTTTCTCAAGTGATGCCATCCCTTTTCCAGGCGATAGCGATAGCGGTGCAAGCATAGGGGCCGGGGTAAATTTTGTACTGCCATGGCATAATCATGAATCAAGGGGAAAATTTATCCGGCAAAAGTCTGAATACCAAAAGGCAAAGATCCGATTCGATGATCTTGATCGGCAGATCACTTCAGGGGTCAGGATGGTGGTTCTCGACTATACGAGCTGTACCGCCCGGCTGAACCGGGCCAAGAATATGGTTATGCTCAGGGATAAAACCCTGGCAAACGAACGTGAAAAAATGCGGCTGGGATTCAGTACCCTTTCCGATGTTCTGGATGCCGACAAAAGCTTTGTGGAAGCCCGGCTGTCAGAATTATCCCTGGGGCGGGATAGTTCGACGGCAATTGTACGTCTGGCTTATGAAACAGGCACATTGGTGAAAGGAAAAGGCAAATCCATACGGATAAGTCTGGACCGGATTACCCGTTTGCCGGAAGCATGGAAGAAATATTGATATGATAAAAGAGGCAAAATAATGGCCAAGGATCTGTTCAGAAAAAAGGCGCTTCAAAAACTGGTTTCACCGGAACAACTGGACCAGTTGATGGTCATCACCACACCGACCGGATGGGTGGCCATTCTTGCAGCCGCCCTGATTACCGGGGTAGCGGTTTTATGGGGGATACATGGCAATGTGCCAACCCGGGTGTACGGTGAAGGAATTCTGATGAAGTCTGGAGGACTGCACTCAATCGTGACGGAAACATCCGGCCGGGTCATTGCAATTGATATTGAACCTGGAAAAAATATCGCTTCAGGAACCATTATTGCAAAAATCGGCCACCATGACCTGGTCAAAAAAATACAAATCGGGGAATCCGAGCTTGAGACACTGCTGAAAGATAATAATATGGTTTCCCGAATACGGGCAGAAAAAGCCCGGCTAAAGCATAAGGAAGCAGAACAGGAAATACAATTTAATCAGACTCAAATTGAAAAATCCGGAACGATTTTATCCCACCTGCGCAGGGGCCATACCCACTTAAAAGAACTTGAGCAAAAAGGCCTGATCAACTTACAAAAGATATTTGCCTCGGAAAAAGAGATTGTTCAGCTTGAGATGGATATTAGACTCTGCAGGGACAGGATCATGGTTTTGGAAGATGAAAAAATCTTCATCAACAACAGCCTTGTTCGTGAAACCCTATTTGAAAAAGAAAAATTTGAGATGATCCAGGACAACATTAAAATATTGAAGGATGAACTGGAAACCGGATCACGGGTTTTGAGCAGGCATTCGGGAAAAATCACAACTGTACTTGTGGAAACCGGAGATGTGGTGAATAAAGGAGATACCGTGGCCATATTGGAAGCTTCGGGTTTGCCCGGAAAAGACCTCGAGGCCCTTATATTCGTTCCTGCCCTGAAAGGGAAAAAAATTAAAAAAGGAATGACGGCACATATTTCACCCTCCACTGTCCGGCAGGAAGAATACGGCTTCATTCATGGGTCGGTTACAGGGGTCTCAGAATTTCCCATTTCCCTGGAACAGATGCAACACTTGATAAAAAATGAAAGCCTGGCAAAGGAATTTTTCAAGTCCGGGGCACCGATACAGGTCAACATTGATCTCGAAACCGATATAAACACCCCCAGCGGGTTTTCATGGTCGTCCATAAAAGGACCCCCCGTTCACATCATTTCAGGAACCATGTGCACTTCAAAAATCACGGTGAAAAATCAGGCACCGATCACCCTGGTGATTCCCATGATCAAAAAGACACTCCTGGGAAGCAGTATCCAATAGGAGACATGGATGAAAAAATGGATAAATAAAAGGATAAAAACCCCCACTGTTCTCCAGATGGAAGCGGTTGAATGCGGGGCAGCTTCCCTGGCCATGATTCTGGCATACTTTGGTAAATGGGTCCCCCTGGAAACCCTCCGGGAGGAATGCGGCATTTCAAGGGACGGCAGCAAGGCGGGAAACATTCTCAAGGCCGCTCGAAAATACGGCCTTGAGGCATCCGGCTTTAAAAAGGAAGTAGCGGGTCTTCAAGACCTTGACCTGCCCATGATCATATTTTGGAACTTTGCTCATTTTCTCGTCTTGGAGGGAATCAAAAACAATCGGGTATATTTAAATGACCCTTCAGTGGGGCCCAGAACCGTCACCCTGGATGAGTTCAGCCGGTCTTTCACCGGGATTGCCCTTACCTTTCAAAAAACTGAAGAATTCCGTAAAGGTGGAGAAAAACACGGGTTTCTCAAAAGCATTATCACCCGGCTTAAAGGATGCAAAACCGGCGTCGTCTTTATCGCTGCCGCCGGTCTTGTCCTGGTGATTCCCGGCCTGGTGATCCCGGTCTTTTCTAAAGTTTTTGTGGACGGCATTCTGATCGGCAGGATGGAGGACTGGTTCAGACCCCTGCTCCTGGGAATGGGACTGACAGCTCTGCTCAGAGGTGGGGTCACATGGATTCAGGAATATTACATGCTGCGCCTGGAAACTAAAATGGCCCTGACCGCATCGGCAAAATTTTTTCAGCACCTGTTCAGTCTGCCGATTAATTTTTTCCATCAACGGTTTCCCGGAGAAATCGGTAGCAGGGTACTGATAAACGACTGGGTCGCCCATCTTCTCTCCGGGGATGTGGCCGTTAACCTGTTGAATATGGTAATGGTCTTTTTTTACGCCCTGCTGATGTCCTTTTATGACCCGATACTGACCGGGATAGGGGTTGCAGCCGTGGGCATGAACCTTGTAATGCTTAGACTGGTAGCCCGGCAACGAAGGGACTTGAACATGAGACTTCTTCAGGACCAGGGGAAACTAACAGCCTCAACCATGTATGGAATCCAGGCCATTGAAACCCTCAAGGCCACCGGAGCAGAGTCGGATTATTTTTCCCAATGGTCCGGCTACCATGCCAAAATGATGAATACCCGGCAAAAACTTGGACTGTACAACCAGATCCTCGCCGTGGCACCGGTATTGCTGATGACATTGACCAATGCGGCGGTGCTGGGGATGGGAGGGATGAGGGTCATGGCCGGGGAGTTGAGTATGGGAATGCTGGTGGCCTTTCAAAGTCTTATGATTTCTTTTTTTCAACCGGTCAATCAGCTCATTAATTTGGGCGGCAAACTCCAGGAAGTGGACGGGAATATGTGTCGGTTGGACGATATTTTCCAATATCCATCCGAAAAAAACTTTGCAGCTCCGGAAGATGAAAAAAAGAATCATGGATTTACTTCAGACCTTGACGCAAGCAAACTCAGCGGTGCCGTTGAATTGAAAAATATTTCTTTTGGATATAATCGTCTTGAACCGCCCCTTGTACACGATTTCAGCCTGAGCCTTTCACCGGGCCGCCGTGTGGCCCTGATCGGGGGATCAGGCTCGGGCAAATCCACTATTGCCAAACTGGTCGCAGGTCTATACCTGCCTTGGGCAGGTGAAATCCTTTTTGACGAACACCCCAGATCATGTATTTCCAAGGATAAGCTGACAAATTCCATTGCCATGGTGGATCAGGATATCTTCATGTTCGGCGGAACGGTTCGTGAAAATTTATCCCTATGGGATGATACCCTTGACGAGCCGCGATTGATCCAAGCGGCAGAGGATGCCTGTATCCATGATAATATTGCCCGGCGAAATAAAGGGTATGATACCCAGGTGGATGAAGGCGGGAGCAATTTCAGCGGTGGTGAACGCCAGCGCATGGAAATTGCCCGGGCCCTGGCCGGTGATCCGACCCTATTGATCATGGACGAAGCCACCAGTGCACTGGACCCGGCCACGGAAAAAAAAGTGGACGACCATATCCGGCGACGGGGCTGCACCTGCCTTATTATCGCACATCGGTTGAGTACCATCCGGGACTGTGACGAAATTATTTTGATGAAACAGGGGAAGGTGGTTCAGAGGGGAACCCATGAAAGCATGATGGCCGAAGAAGGCGCCTACAAAGAATTGATCAAAGCCCAATAAACCAACCGGAGAGACAGACCATGCAGGAAGAAACACGACTGGTTCGCAAAGCCCAATCCAAAGCCGATGATTTTCAAAAATCCCTTTACGGCATTGTGTCGGTGATGAACGAAATTAAAGAAGTTGAACCGCCGCCTATGACGGATCAATTGCTTGCTGCCTGTCGGGAAATCGGGAAAAAGATAAAAATTGATTTCAGGGCTCCTGCATCGGATCCCCAGGACAATGACCATCGGCTTGAGACCATTGCCACAGCATCCCGGGTCAGAACACGAAAAGTGCTATTGGAAGGCCGGTGGTGGCAAAAAGATCATGGACCTTTGCTGGGATTTATCCAGCCGGAGAATTCACCAGTGGCCATTATTCCAATTTCTCCCAAAAAATACAAATTCTTCAACCCGGTTGACCGATCCTGTGGGCCGGTAGCGCCGAAATTGGCCCAAACTCTGGGTGACTTTGCCTATACATTTTACCGACCCTTTCCCGAACGTGCCTTAAATGGAATAGATACCCTGAAATTTGCTGTTACCGGGTGTGCCAAAGACATGTCTGCCCTGCTGATCATTGGAATTTTAACGGGATTGCTGGGATTAATTTTTCCCTTTGCCGCCGGGATTGCTTTTGACGCCATCCTTCCCGAGGCAGCCACAGGCAGATTAATGCAACTCATGATCATTCTCATCGCATCCGCCTTTGCCATGACCCTGTTCGAAATTACCAAGGCCATTGCACTACTCCGTATTGAATGCCGGATGGATGCATCTGTACAATCTGCCGTAATGGACCGACTCCTCTCCCTTCCGGCGGGGTTTTTTAGAAATTTTACCGCAGGCGATCTGTCTGAACGGACCCTGGGGATAGGGAAAATACGGGAATTGGTTTCCGGTACTACGGCCCAGGGAATCCTTGCCGGTATATTTTCTTTGATCAACTTTGCCCTGATGTTCTGGTACAATGCGAGGCTGGCCATGGTAGCCCTTTTTATCGGGTTAATCGGTTTTGCCGTAACCGGCGGAATCGGTATGGCAAAAGTCAAAAACCAGAGAAAAATGTTCAAAATCCAGGGCCAAATTTCCGGAATAGTACTCCAGTTTGTCACCGGGATTTCCAAACTTCGAATCTCCGGAAATGAAAACCGGGCTTTTTGCGTATGGGCTGATATATTTAAACAACAAAAAATCACTGCTTTTAAATCCGGAACCCTGGAAAATCTATTGGCCGTCTATAACGCCGCCTTTCCGGTCATCGCCATGATGATTCTTTTTATGCGCACGGTTTCACTTGGCGCTAACGACTTGACCACCGGTTCGTTTATCGGTTTCATGGCAGCTTACACTGTGTTTCAAAATTCCCTGATCCAACTGGTGACAGCCACCCTGACCATATTGAACGGTATCCCATTGTATGAAAGGGCAAAACCCCTGCTTGAAACACCGCCGGAAGTGAATGGGGATATGAATGATCCAGGTAATCTGGAAGGTCGTATCGACGTCAGACATGTCAGCTTCAGATACGGAAGCGACGGCCCTCTCGTATTAAATGACATTTCATTTGAAACCCGAACCGGCGAATTCATAGCACTTGTTGGCGGATCAGGGTCGGGAAAATCGACCCTATTCCGAATTTTAATGGGATTTGAAAAACCGGAATCCGGCAATATCTATTATGACGGGCATGATCTTTTCCTCCAGGATATCAGTGCAGTAAGGCGGCAGATCGGCATCGTTCTCCAGAATGGAAAAATTATGCCCGGAACCATTATGGACAATATTATCGGGGCATCCAACTTAACCCTGAACGACGCCTGGAAAGCGGCAGAAATGTCCGGCATGAAGGAAGATATCGAACTTATGCCCATGGGCATGCACACCGTTATGAGTGCCGGAGGCGGAACTCTTTCAGGGGGACAGAAACAACGCCTGCTGATTGCCAGGGCCATTGTCCGCAAACCCGGGATATTGTTTTTCGACGAGGCTACCAGTGCCCTTGACAACCATACCCAGGCCATTGTCAGCCAGAGCCTGGATAAATTATCCGCCACAAAAATAGTGATCGCCCACCGCTTGAGCACCATTATTCACGCAGACCGAATACTGGTGATGGACCAGGGACGAATCATCCAGGCCGGCACCTACACGGAACTGATAGGACAAGAGGGTCTCTTTGCCGAGTTGGCTCGACGTCAGTTGGCCTGATAAAACAATCTGCTTTATATAATCGTCCGTTGCTTCGAAAACAATTTCGATGCCATTAACTTTCATTGGAGTCTACTTCAAATATAGGGGAAAAGCTATCATCAAAAATAATTAATTAGTGCCGGATTCTGGGCCATAACCATTACGAGGTAAAATTCTCCAGAAAAAAGGGGTTGACCCGCCCTCCAGGAATCTTTTAAATCAATTAATGAGGCTGTTGAGATAGCCAGATTCAAACCTAAAAGCACCAACCCTGCGAGTGTGGAATGAA
>Ga0307988_1001975_pt1 | contig 10708 bp, 13 predicted proteins | sample EllFjometagen183_FD_203166 | JGI IMG/M metagenome (GOLD analysis project Ga0307988, IMG submission 203166) | Marine microbial communities from Ellis Fjord, Antarctic Ocean - #183 | ecosystem: Environmental > Aquatic > Marine > Unclassified | place: Southern Ocean | collected 2014-10-08 | reverse complement strand
AAGGCTTTTCAGGAAGAAAGTGGACAGCTTCATAAAATAACTGAAATATTCTACCTTGACGAGAAAGAAGACATCTAAAAAGTTGAATGGATTTTGACATGATTAACGAGAATGATTTTGTTTATTCGGGTCTTTCCATTAAACTGTGTAAGTTTTTTATAGGCAGTTCTATGTACAGAGGCAGGGTCGGGGGGATAAATCCGCAATTGATTGATTTACAATACAGCCTCGCTTTAAAAGGGGGAATAAACCCCGTTCAACCCAGGGGGAGTATTCTGTTTGATTCCCAAAATCTCACTATAATTTCTAAGCTTTCCCACGCTTTCATAAATGAAACATCTTTTGGAATAGTAGGATCTTTTCTATAAGTTAATTCGGTAATATTAACATTTTCTGTAAAGGTTTTTATGCCTTCACAATCTATATACCTTGACTTACATGCTTCTCTAAATTCATTGCCAGCTGTAAGCCAAAACTCTCTGTTATCAATATTCCTAACTTCTAAGATTTTGGCGATATCATAAAGATCCTTTGCTCTTACAGACCTTGATGTTTTTCCCATCTTCTTAAAGTAAGCCGGCAGGGTACTTAAAAAAGCTCTGGGTTTTTCTCCTGCTATTCTTTCAAGAGAGTAGGCTTTTATATAACAATCTTTTATTATTTCTATACGTTTTATTGAATGTTCTGTCAACTTTTCAGGATATGCTATATCAATTTCTATACGTGGAATACCTCTCACTGATTGCAATGCAACATCCAGTAGATTAATTGTTACTTTAAACCCATCCCATCCATAAGGGTGTTCCTTCTCCGGAGGGTTAGCTTTTATTTTAAGATTTCCAAGCTTATATTTTATTATGTCTTGACTTAAAAAATATTTACTAAGAGCACTCGAAAAAGCATTTTCTAAAAAGGCAACCTGCTCAGCTTTAATTTTATGTGTAGAAACAAAATTAAAAGATAGACTACTGTCAATATCCATAGAAAATCTACTTTTATCCCCAAGATAATACCTTAGAATCCTAGCCCCTTTAAAAGTCAAAATGTTCTTTATAGCTTCATCTTTGGCAAACACTTCTAATAATACATTTAAGCTTTTATCAAGCCATTGATCTCGTTTGATTTTATCCATAATTAGGGCCCTAATATATTCCATTTATTGTTTTTTCTTATAAACTCAGATTCATTTATAAGTTGAATAGGATCCCCCGCACTATTAGTAAACCTTTGTAAATACTCAGTTAAAATAATAGATGGTTTGAAATTTAAATAGTCAAAGTAAAAACCTATTTTTCTATTTAAACTATTTTTATTCATTTTTTTTAAAATTTCAAACATTGTGTTTGAGTTAAAAAGGTTTATAGCATTCTCCCATACCTCTGTTATTATATTTATTCCTCCTGATTTTTCATCATACAAAAAACAGTCTATAAGACACTGTTCAATTGATACTATTTTAATTTTTGTACCTCTGATGTCAACATATTTTACAGATAATATATTTTGTTTATTTCTCCTAGTTAAATAGTATGGTATTTCATTATAAACAATTTCCTTTGTCCCTAAAATGTCCCTTCTTGTTTTACGCTTTATTTTTATATTAGGTTGTATCGTATGGTTTGTGCTATCTTTAAAAATATTTTTCTGCTCAGCTATATGATAGTATGGAGCATACTGCGTTGTGAGTTCATAGATTTCAAAGGCTGAAAAAAAACAAAGAACACCCTCTTTATTTATACTGTGAAGTATTTCTGCTGGTTGAATTAAATCAATTTCATTTTTAAAACCAAGATAAAAAAAAGGGGTTCCGTTTTTTGTATAACTTGTATTTACTTTATGAAGAATAGATGTATTTAGAAGATGATCAATAATTATTTTTGTAGTAATTCTATCTTCAGATTTAGAAAATAGTTCATTTTTGGCTGCAATAATGGTTTTTTTTAAATCTGAAAGATTTAAAAATCTAAATAGTGTTCCAGCTGCTATCCGGCTAAAAAGGTAACTAATTACTTTTTCCATTGTTGTTGAATTTATAATTACTTTTTCCATTGTTTACATACTTTTTCTATTGTTTACATACTTTTTCTATTGTTTACATACTTTTTCTATTGTTTACATACTTTTTCTATTGTTTACATACTTTTTCTATTGTTTACATACTTTTTCTATAGATGTCTTATATAATATATATTATATATTATATAAGACATCTATAGATACGTCAAGGAGTTAAAAAATATTATTATGCTATTTTATTAAAGCTAACTGTCACTAGTGTTAATATATGTGTGTTGAAAAGGAGGCTTTTAATTTATCTAGTTCTTAGAATTCGCCTCAGCCCTCAGTCCTAATTCTTTTATTCTGTCTTCAAGTTGCTTTATTTTATCATTATATTTAATGTGCAAAACATCAGTGTTTTTTAAAGCCATTGTATGGGCTGTTTCAGCTTCTTTTAGATTTTTATTCAGTTCATTCAATTTATTTGATAGCTCGGTGATCTGTTTTTCCTGTGAAACTGTAAGTTCCCGGTGAGAAGATTTAATTTCAGTCATCATCATACTGTACTGTTCTTTTAATTCTTTGTAACTTTCCTGCTGATTGGCTAGCTCTTTATCCCGGTTTTCTATCTGTTTGCTGTGATTTTGGTTTAAATCATTTATTTTGCCGTTGTATATACTTAATAATTCTTCTCTGTAATAATATCCACCGGATAACCCCCCTATTATTAGTAATACTATTGCTGCAATTAATATCCAGAAAGAAGAATGTTTATATATGGTAAGTTTGTTTTGTTCAAGTAACACCTGGCTTATATCATTGGCCTGTTTGGATATAGTTATTAATGCCAGTTTTTCTGGACTTGTTTCACTACTTTTATTTTTGTTATCATATTCTGTATGTTTAAATTGATTTGAACTTTTGTTAAAATCTGTATAATCATTGTTAAAATCGTGTATAAATCGATAATCAATACAGAATTTTTCAGAGTTTACAAAATAAATACCCTTTTCGTATTTTACATAATCTATATTTTGTTTGTGCTTCTTTATCCATCGTCTAACAGTCATATCAGATATATTGGATTCTTTTGAAGCTTCTTTTACCGTGAGCCATGATTTAGGCATTTTATAAATTCTCTTTTTTGTATATTTATACAGATTTATACAACAATGTTTTCATATGTGCAATTTGATATATACATAATATTAATATTTGTATGAACTAAAATCAATAGATAAAGCTCAGATTTTAGGGGATTGCGGGGCAGGGGAATAATAGCGACAATTGTTTTTCTGCAAAGGTCGCATAAGAGAGGATTATGGCTTTGTTGAATAATTATTATATAATAAGACTAAAATACCGCCCCTTTTTTTGAAATCTTAAAAAGACTTCAAAATATATAATATCATCGTTGATAGACAGTAGCAGACTATTCAAAGTAGCCCTCTATAGTTCCCAGTGTAAATTCCGGCTCTTTCGGAGGCGGCTTGAACTTAAATCCCTTTTTTTTAAAAAGCCTGACACATGTGTAAACTATTTCGCTGTCGAATAAAACTCCTTTATGCTTTGTAATTTCTTTGAGAGCTTTTTTTATACCAAGAGCTTTTCTGTAGGGGCGATCCAGTGACATTGCTTCGACCACATCAGCAACAGCTAAAATTTTAGATTCAAATAATAGCTCATTATCTGTCTTTCCACAAGGATACCCTGTACCATTTAGTCTTTCATGGTGTTCAAGAATCATCTGTGCAACTGGTAGAGGAAATTCAACCGGTTGCACAAGTTGATATCCAATCAGAGGATGAGTTTTGATGACATTAAATTCTTCTTTAGTCAGCGGATTCGGTTTAACGAGAGTTTCAAGAGGTATGGCAATTTTTCCTATATCGTGTAAAAAACCGGCCATTTTCAATGCTTCAATGTTTTCTGATTGAAGTCCCATATGTTGAGCTATTGCACATGCCAGATCAGAGACATTTCTGCTATGTCCAATAGTATAACGATCTCTGTATTCAACAGTATTCGCAAGTGCAGTGACAGTCCCAATCAAGTTTTTATGGAGTTTTCTGGATATTTTTTCCATATTTTTTTTTGATTCAAGAAGATCAAACTCGAATTTTTTATTTGAAGTAACATCTTCATATATTGCAACAATTTGATCATTGGACAGTCTGTATACATAATTTTTAAACCAGCGGGATAATTTTTTATCTTGGTAGAATCTTACAGGGTGTTTTTTTGGTTTTCCGGTTTTATATACTTCTTGAAGCACTGGAAAAAGTTCAAAAGCTTTTACTTCTGGAAAAACTTCTGTTACGCGCTTATCTAAAATCTGTTTTTTATTTATATTTGTTAATCTACATCCGGAATCATTTATGTCTTTAAATACAAAATCATTTCCATCATCTACAGGCTCATATATAGCGACACCGCTACCCATGTTATTAAACAGCTCTCTAAACCTGTTTTCGCTTTTTTCTAACTTCTGCTGGAAAACTCTCAGTTTCTTGTTTTGCATTTCAAGTTTATAACTCTTAACTTCAAGATTGAGATGAGTCTGAATTACTTCACTGAATTTCAGAATTAAACCTTCATATATTTTAGAATAAGAATTTTTTTTATTGTCCAGGACGCATATTGTGCCGAATGGAGTTTTGTCCGGATATAAAAGTGGAAATCCCAAATAAGAAATCATATTGATTTTAGTGTCAGGATTATCCTTCCACTCGTTATCTAATAGAGCATTGGGAACAAGTAGCTTCTTTTTAGTCTTTATTACTGTTTCACAATATAACCCCGAGGCAATTAAATGTTCTTTACCTCCAACAGAATATGGATTATTTTCCGTTTTACTGGAAACAAACACCTCAATGTCATCGTCAACAATTCGCATAATCAAGCCGGCAGGGACACCGATTATGTGTGCCATGATATTGACAATTTCCTGCCAGTTTTGTAGTAACAATTTTGGGATGTCTATTTTTTTGAAAATTATCTTTTTTAGCATTCATTATAAGTCTTAGTTAAATTTGATATTCTTTTTGTTTAACATCGCATAAGATAGAATATATTAAGCCAGGGCTATTTCTTCAACTTATTTATCTATAAATATTTAAACCGTTTAATATCTGCTTATGAACCACTAAAAAAAGTGCAAACAAAAACAGGAGGTTATAATGAAGTCAATCATAACAAATATCAGAACATTACGTCAAATAGTCGAATTAATTCCTGGTCATCTAGTAAAAAAACTTTCTATAAAATATGAAGTAGATAAAAAATCCCGAAGCTTTACACCCTGGAGTCATGTAGTATCAATGATTTACAGTCAAGTTTTTTGAATGATGTATGTGATGCCTTCTCCTATCTGCGATTTACTCCCCGTCCCTTTTATCTAGAATTACATTTAACTTTTTGGGACTGGCTACAAACAATCCCATCATGGCATACTGCTTCGCGCCTACAATTGACTCCAACTGCGCCTCGTCTATTTTAGGTACTACATTCACTCCTACTTCCTGCCCAGGCCTCTTTTTTTCCATTTTAAACCTCCAATTTGTTGAAGTTTCCAACTCTTTCCAATAAGCAAAGTCAAAGCCCCTTTAATATAAGAAAATAAATAATTTTGTTGCATTGCTCTCCATTCTTTTTGAGAGTCGTAATTACAAAAAATAAATACTTAACGTCGCATAATAGCCAGTATGTTATGCCGGGACATACACATATAAAGGGCTTTGTTTAGAAACTACGCCTGAATATTTGCTTAAATTTAGCGGTATAGTTACAAATAATATAAATATATTATTTTTCTTGTTTTTTTTTGAACTAACTATTTGAGGCTAAATCAAAAAACAAAAGTCCGATTTATAAGTGTTTTGTTTTTTTGTAACACTTCCAAGCATTCTGGCAAATGAAGGAGGAGTTTTTCTTGTTCCACTCCTTTTTCCCTAGTGGAATAATTCCGAATGACTGCCTATTCTTGACATTTCTAAAATTTTATTATCTGTGTCAATGAAATAAATCATAATTAAATCAGGCTCTATATGGCAATCCTTGTAGCCGTTCCATTGACCAGTTAAAGCATGATCTTTATATTTAGCTTCTAATTTTTCCCTGGATAACAGGTTATCGATTATGTTTCCAATTATGTTTTTTCTACTTTTAAGCCTTAATCCGGATTTTAAAACTTTTCTCAAGTCTTTTTTGTACTGGTTTGAAATCTTTAATTTCACAAGTCCATATCCTTAAACATATCTTTTGCGGAATCATAAGTTTTAAATTTGTTTTTACCTCTATCTGCTTTAAGCTCTTTCATTGCTCTTACGGTTTTAGTGTTTGGAATTTTAACATTAAACGGCAAACCGTGATGAAGTTTAATTTGTGTGTAAAAAAGGTTTATTGCGTCGGTTGTATTCATTCCCAACGTCTTTAAAATATCCTCTACATCATGCTTTAATTCCGGCTCCATTCTTGCCCTGACTGTATTTGTTTTCATTTTAGCCCCCTTTGTTACTATATTGTAGCATATATGGGCTACAATATCAAGTGCATTTAAAAAAAGGAAGCGTCGCATAATCGTCAGTATGTTAAACTTGGTTTATTGCCTTAATGTATTTGTACACAAATACTTACAAATATTAGCATCGTTTAACATCTACTTATGAACCACTAAAAACAGTACAAACCACAACATGTTGTGGTTGCTATAGCCCCAAATCAGGTTCTAACCATTGAAAGAAAAGATATAATAAAGACTCAGATAATGTCTTCGGGTCGGGCTTTTCATATACTAAATTATGTATAGATTTTTTTTCTGATATTGATAAATTAGAATCATTTTCCCTGCAATATTTTATAAGATCTTTATAAAAATCATTTACTGATTGGCTGGCTAGATAGTCATTAACCCTTTGGAGGTAATACTTTTTGTCTAACTTTTCCTGATTAAGTTTTATTGTCATTGTTATAGAAACAATATTCCTACCTTCTTTATTCTGCTTATAATCAAAATAAAGATCTGATTTTTCTTTAAGCTCTTTTTGGGCAGTATCAATTACTCGTTGTCTAAATAACGATGTCCCATTTTTACCTAAATATTTATTTTCAAGCTGAAACATCTTTCGTAGATCAGATATCAGTATAGTTCTTTTACCTATTGTTTCGTACTGCTTTATGAGCTCATAGAATCTAATTGTATACTTACCAGTAAATTTTTTTGTTTGTAGTAGGTCGTAACTAGTAAAGCTCTTTTTTAGTTTGTTGAAAAATGGAATTACTCGACCTGAAAAGCCTAATGTTAATATTCCATTCTTAAGTTTAGTGTTTGTTATGAAAGATGATGTTTCAAATTCTTTGCCCCGCTCGTCAACATAGACAATAACTTTCTCGTTTAGGGCTTTACATGCATTTTTTATATTACGAAAATCTTGGACAGTATCCAAGCCTGCAACGTCTAGTAAATCTTTTCTGCTTACATTAACTAAATATGTCATTAGGGGATTTGGCTTAACTGGGAACTCTCTTTTATTTGCTTTAAGAACTGCAAGGTTTAAGATTTTTTTTTCGACTGTATTACATCTATAACTTGCTTCAATCATGCTATTGCCGATATATACAACTTCACTTTTATTCATTTATATACCTTTACATATCTATATTTCCAATAAGATTATTGTTTATTTTATATCTATGCAAAACATTTGCAAGTATAGTTATACTTGTTTTTTTGATTTTTACACTATACTTGTTTTTTTGAACTGCAATTAGTATAGATGTGAACTGCAATTAGTATAGATATGAACTGCAATTAGTATAGATATAGTGTGTTTACGTTAATTTTTCTATAGTTAGCATTACGTATCAAGTAAGCAAGTAAATAGTTAGTTTCGTGCAACAGTACAACATGCTTATTATAAATATGTTATAAGTATATGAAAAGGAGCATCTATATCTATATAAATATTTACATTTTATATAGATATAGATGGATGTGAACTGCAATTAGTATAGATAATGAACTGCAATTAGTATAGATGTCATCCTGTAACCCATTGACTCCAAACCTTTTACAATAGCCTAAAAGAACTCTAAAAGATTAAAAAGATTAAATTCGCGTGCGCGTGCGCGAGAGAAAAATAAATAATCTATAAAAACAGTCCTCGTCAGGCTTGGCCTGAACTCGCATAACTCAAGAAGGAAAAGGGAAGCTTCCCTTTTAATCACTTAATAGATTTTTTAAGACTGGTGGCAGAGTAAACCTTTAAGAGCGAAATAAAGACTGACTGTATCCATGTAATATTTTTTTAGATTATTTTAACTATTAAAATGTTTACTTGATATTTAAATGGCTAAAATAAGACCATAGCTCGCTTTATAGCTACATTGAATGAAAATGGGAGACTTTGTCCACAACAAGCCCAACAAAACCCCCAGGAAGGCTTTAAATACAAATTAAGGAATTATTGATTGTTTGTATTCTTCTTATCCTGAACTACTTTATTCTTACTAGAATACCTGTGAATTTTTAGGAAGATGGGCTACTTTTTTATTTCCAGGAGTATACACAAGAGTCATCACTTGTGCTGTTACCTCCTCCTAGTGAAAGAACAAAAACTGTTCCATAAAGAGAATTACTATTAACTTCAGGTGGTGGGGATACAACCCTATCATAATCTTTGTCAATATAAAGATAATATCTCCTACCCCATGGGTCGATATACCCGTTACCTATATAATTAGTAGGTACATCCAGAAATTTAATTTGCCTCCCATTTCTATAAAGAGTAGGTACATTGCCATTCTTTTTTAAGTCTGTTAACAACTGCATAAGGCGATTATATTGACTATTGTTGCCACCAGAATTATTATTCCAGTTGGCATTTACAAGGGGAAGTATCCCATATGTGGAGTCATAGCTACTAACAGCAGTAATGATGGCCTGCATTTGAGCTTTAGCTAGGGTTATTTTTGCTCTTTTCCTTATGCCATGTATAACAGGAAAAGAAATAGCAATTAAAATAGCAATAATAGCTATTACCACGAGTAATTCGAGTAGTGTAAAAATATTTTTTTTACTTTTATTTATCATAGTGAAAAAATTCCTTTCTTATTAAAAACTCTTCACATATTTCTCTCCAAAATATGTATATATATAAATTATAAGATAAAGATACATTTTTTGCAACTGGATGAATCTTTTGATTCTTAAAATTAATTGTCTTTTATTTATTTTCCCGGGCAAGTGAAGTATTTTTCGGCTGCATCTTTTTGGGATGAGTTTCCAAAAAATCCCGAAAAGATTAAGGGCGTAACAGGCAAACTATCTTTGCTTAGAAAATTAATACAAAACAATCAAAATATTTAATAGAAAAAAGTAAGGCAGCCGAAAAATACTAAGGGTTTTTGATCGATTATTTATCTTTTTTAATAGTTTTCAATTTTCCTTCCGTAAAATTTACAGGCAATTACCCTAAGAGAATCTTAGGTACGAAATTCACTAAAAACGAGTAAACTATTTGAAATATACTAAAACTGTTCTAATAATATTCTAATTCAATTTTTATAACATGGGATGAACTATGAAAGATAAAAGATTTAACTCTAAACTGCAGCCTTATTTTGTTGAAATATATCAAATGAAAAAGCAGGGCCATACATATAAAAAAATATCTAATTTTCTTCTGCAAAAACATAAAATAAAAATATCAGAAGCCTCATTGTGCACCTTCTTGAAATCCCGAGAAAGGCGAGGAATAAAGCCTACTAAAAGAAATTTAATTGATCTTCTCAGGAAAGACGACGGCTCAGAAAATAAAATAAATATCAGCCACGCAGAGCAAAATACACCTGTAAAAACAGAGCTTAAAAGAGAAGTAGAAGAAATAAAAACATCAACAAACAATGCAGGTAAACTTGACGAAATAATGAAAGAATTAGGAATTAATTAGCATAGGAATTTAACCAATGACAGAAAATGAACCAAAAGAAAAAGCTTTAAACCTTCCGCCAGTCGAAAGGAAAAAGATGAGTCAAATTCTATCAAGCTTAACACCTGAGCAAAGACAATATTCTGTAAAGTGGCTTGCAGATCAGGGGTACATAAAACGTGATAGTGACTTCGAAAGACACTATGATGAATTTGCAAAGCATTATGAAAAGACAGAAAAACATTTAAGCGTGCTTTCTGAAGTTATTGTATCTGTACAGTCCAACATTGGAGCCAAAAATAACGACCTGCTTGAAAATGTAAATGTAAGGATGAATGATCTAAAGTTTGTTGTAAAAGATAGAACAAACAGCCTTTTGAAAAGTTTTGAGAAGATAGATTGTCTTGAAAAGCAGGTGAATTCAACTGAAAAGACATTAAATGAGCTTGTTGATGCTAATGTAGACGTTATGCGTAGCAAGTTTTTTATGTTTAGATATGTTGGTTTATTACTTCTGGGTGTTCTTATAGGATATTTCATGAATACTGTTTTAGCTAATTTTTCTACAAGAATAGGATTTGCTCCGTTTTGGGGGCATTTTGTATGGATCTTTTTACTAGGACTGTCGCTTGGAGTATTAGGGAACAATTATTTTGCACACCGAAGATAAGTTACAGGCCATTAAATAAAATATAGGTTGCTAATTGAATACTTTTACTAAAATAACAGGACAGGCAGGGGGTAATTATTGTGAAAAGCACCTTGTTAGTAACGATTATTAC
>Ga0307988_1001974_pt1 | contig 10712 bp, 10 predicted proteins | sample EllFjometagen183_FD_203166 | JGI IMG/M metagenome (GOLD analysis project Ga0307988, IMG submission 203166) | Marine microbial communities from Ellis Fjord, Antarctic Ocean - #183 | ecosystem: Environmental > Aquatic > Marine > Unclassified | place: Southern Ocean | collected 2014-10-08 | reverse complement strand
GATGAAGGAAAATTCCCTTTGCCCATTTCCACTGTGATTTGCTGAATCTGAGTAAGTCGCTGCCCTACCTTTGTCAGGACTAAACCAAAAAGAATGAAAAATGAAAGCATGGCTAAAGCTGAAACGAACATCAAAATCTTCAAGGTCGTAATTGTTTGATTTAAGGAATCTCCAGCTGCTTTTTCAAGTTTTTGAACGTGTTTTTCAAGTACCTGAAAAGCATTAAATGCTGGAGAATCATCGATCTTAACTGCTTTGTCGATTTCGACAGAGCTTTTTCCACGTTGATGCATGGTTTTAGACGTCTCAATGGCCTTTATATAAAGAGCTGCAACCCCTTGAGTGGATGCAAGTGCCGTCCGTTCTTCGGAAGAGAGATCAAGTCTTTCGTATGCAGAGAAGGCCTTGGACATACGTGCTTTGTTCTCCATAAACCGATCAGCATATTTTTGAGTACCGCGTAAAACATGATTTTTAAAATTATGAATAAAGCCACCATAACCGAACTGTGACTGAATCTCAGCAAGTTGCAATTGACGTTGCAGAGCCGTCTCTTGATAATGCATCCATTGCCCGCCAATGTTTACAATTGATCGGAACTGGATCAAGCCAGTAACAGAAAGCAGAGCAATAAGTCCAAGTGAAAGGAGTAAAAGTTTCTTTTTAATAGTCATGCATTACCTCATTTGCAAATAAACAGTGGTGATAAAATTATGAAAACACAGTTAGCCTTTTAAGAAGGGATATCACCAATTGTGTGCATATGAAAGAAGTATTTTTGTGTATCTCACAACACCTGACAAGCACCTAAAAAGATTTTTGTTAGAAGAGAATAATGAATGACCTCATTTATCCTTTTATCTATCCTTGTTTTAGACTTACAGCATTGTAAAGATAGAGGGGAGGGAACACTATTGGGAGATTAGTACTGGTCATTCGCATATAAATGGTGGTCTGTTTTGATTTGATTCCATATGAAACCTTAATGGTTCCTTGTATGCAAACCGAATCGTTCAAACTACACTGGATACAGGTGTTCAAATAGTATCGAAAAACCAGTATGATTTCTTTGGGGCGTGGTGGGCTCCTCAATAGTATGTCCCCAGCAGGTAGATATGAATTCAAGGCAAAACGTACTCTTCTGGCAACTGGAACTAGAGAGACCCTCCGTTCGGTATGAATGGTGTCGGGACAGAAAGCATTGGGTATCTGCACTGCCCGCACATTGTAGTCCATGGTGTATCTGAAGAAGAGTATTCCTGTAAAACGTCCGATTTTCGTCCTGTGTTGTTGTGTTGTTCCGACCCTGCCTACTATGCTGCAAGTAATGTACTTTTTAACCCCGTTAAAGTTGCAGGAAATGCTGGAAGGGAGGACGTACAACTGTACAGTGGATTGTAAAAGACCTGGTGGGGATGTTATAGAGTTATTTTTGTTGTACTATTGTATCTATCTTCTCTCTAGAGTTACCGTAAGGTTGATTAGAGGCCTCTTGGGCAAGATTAACCTTGGAGATGAAAATATTAATAGTAAGCGAGACCCTAATTATGAGTAGAAAAGACAAACGACGCCGCTATAGACTTATACTTGAGTATGACGGGACCAATTTCAGAGGCTGGCAAAAACAAATGGATGCCAGGACTGTACAGGGGGATGTATTGAAGGGTGCTGTGCGCGTTTTTGGGGAAGTCCCGATGGACCTTCAAGGCTGTGGTCGGACCGATTCAGGAGTTCATGCCCTTGAATATGTAGCCCATCTTGAGGTCGCAGCTGATATGGGTCCGCATGAAGTTGCAAAAAAACTCAATGAGACCCTGCCTAAGGATATTGCCGTGAAATCTGTTGAGGCAGCGGGCTTACGTTTTCATGCACGTCATAACTGTATCGCAAGAAGCTATATATATCATCTCCGTACAGAAAAATCGGCCTTTGGCAAACGTTATGACTGGTGGGTGCAAGCGGATTTGGATCTGCCTGCTATGCAGCATGCCGGATCGCTGATGACAGGCATGCATGATTTTGCCGCTTTTGCGGAAAAAAAGGAGTTGAAAAAATCAACTAAGGTATTGATTCATAAAGTTGAGGTTTTTACAGAGAAGGAAATTCTCAAGATCCGGGTTGTTGGGTCTCATTTTCTCTGGCATATGGTTCGACGGATGGTTGGGGTTATGGTCGAGGTAGGATCTCACAGCCTAACGAATGAAAGTGTTCAAGATATGCTCGAAGACCATTCTGATGTTTCACCATCTCATCATACTGCACCGGGCGCTGGCCTGTTTTTCGAGAAAGCCTTCTATGACAGTGAGGGACTGGCTGAATTTTTGAAGGAGTGATTTTTGTAACTCCGATAGCTTCAAGAAAATTATCGTACGTGTGATCGCCTTGAGATCTGATGTGATTGTGTGTTTCTAGGAGGCAAGTCTGCCTTGTGCTCCCTGTGGATAGATAACAAGTATTCCAGGATTTTTCTATTATCAAAACGACGTGTTTAGAAGAAAGAAAGTGAAGACAGAAAGAGTCTTGAAATGCAACATACTCGCGCGGTACTTGAGGCGCTGTATCATCTCCGCCTCCGCGGGGATGACACATCTGCTCACTTGTGATTCTGATGTTTTACCAGCGTATTATGCTGCAAATATGTGACGTTGGCTGAGTTTTATACGTAATCAGATACTTTTTTGTTATCGAAGGTGATGCCAACATAGGGTGGTGTAAGTTTCAGCGTCATATGTTTCCGCAAGATCCTTCGCCTATCTGAGGGCAAAACGCTCATCCTCTGAGAGACCAATGGTGCGCATGATCTTTTTTATCTCTAGAATCATAATGGTCTCCTTGACTGAGGATGAAACGTTGCTTTCCTGCGATTATATCCTGAATTTATTATACAGTTGCATGAGAAGAGAGGACAGGTGATCATTGGCCGCCGACTTCTTTTCCTTGGATTGAAACTCGAGGCTCTGTTCGACCAGGGCGTCGTTGAATTGCCAACGGTGGCTAAAAACTTTTCCATCCAGAGCTTTAAGGGCCTCGGTCTGTCCCGGAGTCATAAATTCAATTTTGAGTTTTTTAAGTGTATTTGCTGAGATCTCGAATTGATCGATTTCTGCAGCCTCTATTACTGTTTGCAGTGATTTCTTGTCAAGCTGCGCCACACCGACAACAGCGTCTTTAAAAGCCACAGCATTTGGAAAATCTTGCCACATCAAGGGCTGTAGTTGTTCTATGTCCACTCCGGCCTGTTCAATTCTGGTCATGGCGTCGTTGTCCAAGTTGAATTCTACATGGCGGAAGGTATTCTGTTGGAAAACATTCTGCAGAAAAAAGAGGGAAATCAGGCTGATCAGGGCCGCGATGATGGGAGTCGTTATCCAGCCGGAAGTGATACCGGCAACGGTCTTCCAGCGAATACTTTTACCGCCCTTCAAGAGGCCAATGCCGATAACCGCACCAACAATGGCCTGGGAGCTTGATACTGGAACCAGAGGCAGAGACGGCAGTCCATGGCCTTTGAGCCAGGATTCCAGAGCAACGGAAGAAAAGAGGAAAAGGACGATGGAGTGCGACCAGACAACAACAGCGGCCATGACTGGAGAGAGATCGAAAATGCCCTTGCCAACGGTTAGCATCACACGCTTGGAAAAGGTAAATACACCAACTGCAATGGCTATACCACCAAGGAAAAAGAGTTGCTGGGCTGCTGAGAATGTCATACCCAGAAATGAAATGGTGCCCAGATTGGCAACGGGTACAAAAACACCCATGACATTGGCAATATTATTGGCACCAAGCGAATAAGACCCAAAGATTCCTGCACCAAGCAGGGACCAACGGGTCAGCTTGTCCAGCTTGAACATATGAATACTGAACTTGCGGATAACCACACTGGTGAGAAGGTAAAGGGGCATGGAGATACCCATGGACAGAAGTGGGCAAAATATCCAGGTGGAAACAATCTTGGTCAATGAACTCATGTCAGTGATTGAACCGCTGAACATGTTCCAGCCGATAATTGCCCCAACAATGGCCTGGGAAGTTGAAACCGGGAAACGGGCAAGGGTCATCAGGTAGACACTCATGGCCGCGGCAAAGGCGACAATAAAGGCACCTGCAACGGCATTGACCGCACCGAGTTTGCCAAGCGTATGGGAAGCCCCTGCGCCGCTGATGACGGCTCCTAAGATGACAAAGATGGAGCAGTAGATGGCTGCAGTCCTGAATTTAATCATCCGGGAACTGACGGCGGTGCCGAACACATTGGATGCGTCATTAGCACCTAGCGACCAGCCAAGAAACAATCCACTTGAAAGAAATCCAAACATGATAAACTCCCTATAGTGAACGTTTGATTACATAGATGTTCAGCCTGTCTGCAACATCCTCTGCCCGATCAGCAATCTTGTCGAGATGACGGGCGAGTTCACGCTGCAGCATCCTGTGACTCAGCCGCAGATCCTCTTTACGGAAGATAGCCATCTGGAGACGTGTGGATATTTTGTCTGCTTCTGTTTCCCAATAGTAGACCTTATCGAGATGATCTCTCACCGCATCAATATTTTTAAAAAATGCACGGGAGGAGCGGACAATGGCTTCCACAGACTCAGCTACGGCCTTAATAAGATGGAGGAAATCTTGGTGGAACTCTTTATCAATCTCCATGTTTTCAATCTCCATCCGCCACAGGGCCCCTTTGAAGCGATCAAGCAGGGAGTCCATGTCTTCGATAAGCTGCATAACATCACTTATGGATTCCGGAATCAGGGTCTTGGCATAGAGATATAGCTGAATGGAGCGTTTGAGATCATCACCGGTATGTTCTACTTCTTTGATTTCCTCCAACTTTCGTTTGAAATCGGAAGTATCTCCTTTTAAGTAAGACTCAGCTCCCTGACTGAAAATCAGACCTGAGCGGGCCACTTGGTCAAGGAATTCATCGATTTGTTTTTCTACGCCGATTTCTTTTTTTAAAATACTCATGTCAATTCTCCTAAAGAAAGTTAGCGCCTGTCCATAAATGATTTTTTTCAAAATGACTCCGACGGATATGCCAAGAATAACCTGAAAACAATAATTTACTGACAGACTTATATTGTCAATATTTTCTACAAAACAAACCTGTTACCACGACCAGGAGGACAATGGCTCAGGCATTTACACTACTTGTTCGGATGGAGGGTTCTATATACCCTATAGGGCTTAAGGGATTGGTGATGCTGGATGCCTATCATAATATTCTTTTAAGAAAATATTATGACAAGCTACTTTCCAGTCATCGGAGGTTAGGCTATCTCCTGCTCAGCCTTGTGGCGTTTCCAACTCTTGTATAACGGCCAGACAAAAGAGAAGAAGGAAATAAGGAGGACAATGAAGGCCATTTTGTCGGTAAAAAAGACGGAATAACCATCCATCATGACCGCCCGTCGGAAGTTTTCCTCCACCATTTTTCCAAGCACAATACCGAGGACAATGGGGGCTACCGGAAAACCGTAGCGCTTAAAGAGCCAGCCGATAATACCAAAAGCGATGCAGGCGGCAACATCAAAGATCGATCCGCTCACGGCAAAACTGCCGATCACCGCAATGGCCAGGATGAGGGGGTACATGATTGCCTCGGGTACGGCAACAACCTTGATAAAGAAACGGTTGCCATAGATACCGATGACCAGCATGATGATGTTCGCCAGAATCAGGGCCGAGAAGATACCATAGACGATATCCGGATGGTCTTGAAAAAGTAGGGGACCGGGAACCAGATCATGGAGCATAAATGCACCGAGTAAGACCGCATCAGTCGCACTGCCCGGAATACCGAGGGCAAGAAGTGGGACCAGAGCACCACCGACGGAACTGGAGTTAGCGCCTTCGGCAGCCGCCACACCTTCAAGGGACCCTTTACCAAATTCTTCTGGAGTCTTGCTCGCCTTTTTAGCCATATCATAGCTGATAAAGGCGGCAATGGTGGCACCGGCACCAGGAAAAATACCGATGATAGTGCCAATAACCGATGACCGAAGGATGGTCATCTTGATCTTCATAAATTCTTTGAGAGAAGGCAGTTTGCTATCAACCTTTTCCATAACCCGAGGTACACCTGTCCAGGATTCCATTTTGGCAAAGACGACGCTTACGGCAAAGAGGCCGATCAGCGCGGGAATCAGGGTGAATCCATCATAGAGCTGGTCGCTGCCGAAGGTGAAACGCTCAACACCGGAGATGGGATCGATACCGATGTTTTTAATCATCAGGCCAAAAAGAATGGCGACCAGAGCTTTGAGGACGTTGCCGCGACTCATGGAGGCAACGGTTGCCAAACCAAAAAGAGCCAGGGCACAGTAATCAGCCGGGCTGAATTTCAGGGCCACACGGGCAAGAGGGACGGCAAAGAGGATAAGAATCGCAACACCGATGGCACCACCAACGGTTGAGGCAACGAGCGCGACGCCAAGTCCCTTACCGGCTAGTCCTCTTTTGGTCAGGGGATATCCGTCCATGGCCGTAACAGCCGCGGATGGCGTTCCGGGGGTATTGATCAATACAGCGGTAATTGAACCACCGTAGTTGGAGGCAATATAGATGGATGTTAGTAGAATCAGAGCCAAAGCTGGACTCATGGTGTAAGAAAAAGGCACCAGTAAGGCAACAGCTGTGGATGGCGAAAGACCGGGCATAGCACCGGCCAGAATGCCGACGATTACCCCGACAATAATTATGAGTATAGGTTTCCAGCCCAATAGTACTGAAAAACCGATAGAAAAAGATTCAAGAAGTTCCATTTGTTTGTCCTCAGCAGCCTAGGAGTTTGTCCGAGAATAGGCAGTAAGCATTCTCGGACAAACTCTAGAGATAGTTTTCAATAAAGCCAAGTGGCAGCTGTATATAAAGTAGCTTGTAAAAAACGAGATAGGAAAAGACCAGCCATCCTGTTGGAACAAGGATAAGGAGCATGGGTTTCCTACAAGAAAGTATGTACATCATCAGAGCCAGAAAGATAAATGAACCGATGAAGTAGCCAATTGTCTGAATGGCAAAAAAGTAGGCAATCATCACAGCTATACCCATCAGGACAAAACCGATACGTCCAGCCTTAGGATCCTTATCCGCATTACCGGTAAAGGCAAAGAAGAGAAGTCCGCAACAGAGAATGACAAGGGAGACGATCCAGATTCTTGGAATCAGGGCGGGGCCAACCTGCTCGCCAGGGAAATCGAAGGTTATGGCAAAAAAGAGCATACCGAGTGCCATGAGAAAAGTTGGAACCATTGCCTGGCCCATCCATTCTCGTCGTGTTGTGAAGCGGAAAAACAATCCTATGGCAACGACGCCTGCAAGCAGTAGCAGTGCCCAGACAATAAGACCAGTTCCTTGACTGAAGTATTGCATATGTGACCTCAAAAAGACGGATGACAGAGGATTCGTACCTTGTGCAGAATATATATTCTGCACAAGGTACTTCCCCCCATTGTAGTGTGTTAATGATAGATTCAATACCGGACTCCTCTATGGAAAATCCGGTATTGATACGAAATACTTACGAACGGCTATTATTATTTTAGAACACCAAGGCTTTTCAGGGCGTTAGTGAATACTTCTTTGTCTTTATTGACAATAGCGGTGAATTCCTCAGTACCTTTCATAACAGGAGTAGCTCCACCCCTTTCAATATAGGCTTTCCACTCAGGATCGGCGGAGACCTTGTTAAAGAGGTCAACATAGAACGCTTCGGCTTCGGCTGGAATACCTTTCTTAGCCATAAAACCGCGCCACATGATCTCGTTGTTCAGTCCCTTCACCCCAAGTTCATCGAAGGTGGGAACATCAGCAAACTCTCCGCCCAGTCTTTTAGGAGAAGCAATTGCAGCAACTTTGAGATCGGGACGGCCAACAACATCACCAGGATTACCAACGTAAACAACACCATGTCCACCCATCAGCGCTGCCATAGCTTTACTACCAGCACCATAGGGGATCCATTTTGCTTCAATTCCTGCAGCTTTCCAGGTTGTCATAGCCATGATGTGGTCATTACCACCAGCAGCAGGACCTACCCAGAGTTGCTTTCCGCCCTTTGCTTTGGCATCGGCCACAAGTTGTTCCCAAGTGTTTACCTCAGATTTTTTAAGAGTGATAATCGCTTCAGGATCAACAACCATCAATCCCATCCAGTTGATGGCATCGGAATCAACTTTTCCACCGGTGGAGACAATTTTACCAACATTTGAGCGGGTCACTGCGGCAAACTTGTAACCGTCTGCCTTCTGGCCCAGAATGTATTTCATGGCAACAATTCCACCTGCACCACTTTTGTTGACAACAACAAAGGTGGCGTCGGTGTATTTACCGGCAATTGCAGTAAATTTCCGGGCAAAGACGTCAATAGCTCCACCGGGCTTGGTGTAGACGATGCATTTGATTGGTTTCTCGGGGAATGCTGCCTGGGCGGTACTCACAAGACCGGTGACCATGGCGGCTCCAACTATTAAGCTAACGATACTTCGTTTCATCTTACTCTCCTTTCTAAGGTTCACTGGATGGCCTGTCGAGACACACTATCTCAGGAGGGGCCATCCTTAATTTGTAGGACTATTTTTTTCTTGTACGTAAAGCATATTCAAATACGCTGAATTAGACAAATCGGAATCCATTATTTCCGTAATAAGCAGAACTTATCATTCCATGCCGACAACGCGTTTTGCCGCCTTAAGATAATTGACGTTTTCAAAAGCACTTATTTCGAGCTTTTCAATAACCTGCTCCATGGTGGCGTAATCTTCGCTTTCCACACAGGTGGTTTCAAGCATCGCTCCGTTGAACAGGATCCGGCCGTACTCGCAGATCATCCCGTCAACGGAGAAGCCATATCGTTCCTTGTGAACAGCAACACTGTCGACATCGTCACTGGTTTTGAGTAGATTAATAAACTCATCAAAGGTGTAGGTATCCTGACTGAGCTCAAGGGACGCCTGGAGATGCTCCAGGATGGTCGCCAGTTCATCTTTTTTGACGGGAAACTGGAATTTGCCACTGGGCTGAAAGATCTCATAGCCGGTTTCCGTTTCACCTACTTTGATCTTGATGTCGAGCAGGCCGTCGCGGATCTTGACGTTGACCTCGTTGGTGTGACGGGAGAGGACGTATGTCTCACCGCTCTGGCGCACCTTGAACAGGGTGGCCTGGGATTTCCACATGGCGGCTTTGACGATCTCAATAATTCCCTGGCCAAAAACGCGGAATTCAGCACGGGGTACTATCTTTTCTGCATCTGCAGCCGAGGTAGCCTGGTTTTGTTCATAAATACTCATTGTTGTTCTCCTTAGTTTTTTTTATTGGATTCAGTACCAATGTTACTTTTTGAAAAAATTTGCCAGTAGGGGCTGAAGTTTTTTTCTTGAAATTCCAAGATTTCCCTGGTGATAAAAACTAATGAATGCCTCACCTTCCTGCTGTTTGCTGGGAAAATCAATTGTGGTTAGCTCAAGAGAGTTGTTCTGCAGATAGTCGAGCAGGGTGTCATGGCCCTCTTTAGTCGAACAGTAGATCACCAGATCTCTGTTGAAATCGGGATTTGTGTAGGCATTCATGGAGAGCAGTACATCAAGCTGGCCTTTTTTTGCATAGTCTGCAAAACCGGCGTGGAGGTTATCATCCATTTCCTGCCACTGACTGATTGGCAGAAGGGCTGAACCGATGCCGCAGTGTGCGCTCCCAAACTGAAATTCCTTGTAATCCTTACGCAGCAGGTCCCTGGTTGAGAGGCCGGCGACGCTGAACTTCTCTCTTTGGATGTTGTCAAAATATTCCTGCCGAGACGTGGGGCAGAGGGGAAGAATCTTTGCCGCTACCTCTTCGTCGGTATCGGTCACCCGACCTGCCGCCGGATCAAGGTTGACGGTATCAAGGAGGATTGTACCTGCAAGAAGGAGGGCGACATCTTCTTCTATAGCAATGCCGGCCTTGTTGAATTTGGCGGCAATGAGAGTCGTGGTTGAACCGACGAGCTCAATTACTCGTGGTGCGGCATCTTCGTAGAGTCCTTCATCAATGTGATGATCTAGTACTCCTGAGACATTAGTATTGTATTTTTCAAGGGCCGGACTGAGCTTATTGTGATCCACAAGAACAAGGTCGGCTCCACCTTCCATAAGTGTGTGAAAATCAACCTCGTCATAGAAGACAACATCTTCAAGATTCACACCCGCTACATTAAACACATACACTGCCTCGGTACGCAGTTTAAAGTCTGCACGGGGAATGGGCATGACGGGCAAGACAAAGGAGTCAGCATCTAGCAGGCTTAACAGATAGCCATAGGTGATTGAGGAAGCCATGGAGTCGAGATCAGCGGCCTCATTGCCAAGAATGATCATTTTCGCGTCATTTTTATTTGCCTTTGCTGCCGAAAGATACTTTTGTATTGAGCTCATAAGTAATTATCCTTTATGTTTTTTTTTGTTATTCTCGTTTTTACAAGCCCTTCAAGGGAGCGTGAAGTTTGTCTAATTTCTTGTAAGATTATCCTATTGCTGTGCAATCTGAGGCGCTTCATCCAGGGGGGCCTGTTCGTCTGAATTGTTGTTTTCTTCTTCCTCATCTTCTGTCATTAAGCCATATCTCAGGAACACTTTTGCGATTTCAGCAGCGTAGTTATTGATCAGGTTCAAGGCGTCTAGCAGTTCCATATGGATAGCATGGGTCTCCACAGTTTCCTCCTGCATGGC
>Ga0307988_1001973_pt1 | contig 10714 bp, 10 predicted proteins | sample EllFjometagen183_FD_203166 | JGI IMG/M metagenome (GOLD analysis project Ga0307988, IMG submission 203166) | Marine microbial communities from Ellis Fjord, Antarctic Ocean - #183 | ecosystem: Environmental > Aquatic > Marine > Unclassified | place: Southern Ocean | collected 2014-10-08 | reverse complement strand
TGAACTTGCAAATGCATACTCTGAACTTACAGATCCGGTTGATCAGCTTGAACGTTTCACTAAACAGCGTGAGACTCAAATTCAGACACAGGAAAAAGATCAGGACTGGGAAGATAATCCTCTGGATACTGATTTTGTAAAAGCAATTGGTTGTGGAATGCCTCCAACTGGTGGTGTGGGAATTGGCCTGGAACGTTTAGTAATGCTATTTACAGATGCATCTACTATGAGAGATATTGTTCCATTCCCTATGATTAAACCTAAAAACTAGAATTAAGACAAAAGACTGTAGACTATGGACTTTTTAAGTCTCTAGCCTTCAGTCTTATTTCTATAATAAAATATATTAATTATCAAGTATGATATTGCAAAAGCTCAAAAAAATACAACTTCCGGCATTATTGACTGCGATTCTAAAACATAGACTGTTATGTGCGATCGGGATTACTGTATCTTTTGTGATCATTACCTTATACAGTTGTAACATTTCTTGGTGGAATTGCAACTTTCAAAATACAACTAGCATTCCCTGCCCCAGTTGTGGTTTGACCCGCTCGTTTTTTTTCATCCTCAAAGGAAAAATTCCAATAGCCTTAGAACATCATCCCTTATCATTAATTCTGTTTCTAGTGTGGTTATATATAATCATAATAACAATTTCCCCTAAAACTGTGCGTAATTTCTTTTTAAAAATTACGGAAAAAATTGAAAATAAAACAGGCATAACATTTATTATGATTGCACTTTACCTCATAATAGGCATTGAAAGAGTTATCACTGAGATATATAATTATCTATAGCTAAGCTATTTTTGTTTTCGAGAATTAAAATGGCCAATTTAAGGCTGTATCAGGAGTTGAAATTTCGAAAAATCGACTGTTTCAAGTATATAAACCTTATACTCTTTAGAAATATTTTTGCATATATAGATTTAAGTCCAAAACCTAAGGTCTTCTACTTTGTTATTTATAAAAATAAAGAGCATCATGAATTATCACAGAAAAATGGACAATTCACTATGAACAAAATAATACTATTTTTAACTACTCTAATTACGTTCATTTCTTTCAACTATCTCCTAAATGCTTCCGATTTTGAATTATCTGATAACAAAATAAAAACAATTAATGGAATTATTAATGATTATAATGACAAAGATATCAGCAAAGAAACTACTCAGAATTTAATTTTCAAAAAGATAAATGAACGTTTTCCTATTAACGATAACGATAAAGATGAGATCAAACAAATAACTAAATTTGAAATATTAAAACTAGCTACAAAACTTACTACAGAAAAGTATCATAAAAATTTAAATACATTAAAGCTAAGATATTCACAGATAGCAAAAGAGAAATATAAAACACCACAAATAAACTCTCAAATAACTATTGAATTTAAGTACCGAAATAAAACCTATAAAATTACAGGAACTTATTTCGGTTACAATGGCAGAGCAAATGGAATAAAAGTAGGAAAAAGAGTAATACCTATTTACGATATTTCTCCTAAATACAGCTACATGTTCGATAAAAAGATATGTATTCAGAAACAAAATATTTTAATCAATAACAAAATTAAAAAATATCTTAAAAAGAAACAAGAATACCTTGAAAAACAGAATTCTATAGCAATGCAACAATTAGAAAAGAATAATCTGGATGCGGGCTATATTTTTTTTAATAAAACATGGAAAACACCAGAAACAGTTACTCTCACCTTACTACAGAAACGTATGAGCGAACAAAATGAACTTGAAGATGGTCCAAAGACTACCAATAAACCGAAGCCAATATATGACAAGAAATCTATTGACAAGAAGTTATCATTGGACAAAAATAATCCTATTAATAAAACACAGAGTTCTCATCAAAATAGAGAGTTAACTAAAGATAAAAGGAACAACAAGCAAGAAAACAAAAAGGTAGAAGACGAAATGTTTCAACATATTCAAGAAACATTAAATCCAACTTTCCTGTACACATTTATATTACTAATATCCATTTGCAGCATTTTAAGTTTTGTATGTTTTATCCTAGCACTAATCAGTTTATTTAAAAACGGAAAAACAGGCTTAGGAATTGCTTGTGTCATATTAACTTTCATCTCAGGTTTAGGACAAATCATACTATTTTTCTACTGTTGGACAAAATCTTCGGAATTTAATATTAGAAAACTGATGAAAATATGGACTTTGTCAGCTATAGTAAATATAATATTAATTATATACTTATTTTGGAAATTTTACTCGATGATATTAGTTTTAATGGCCAAACAATAACCTAAGCCACATACTATTAGCTTGTTATTTTTTTATTTTAATAAAGATATATGTCCAAATTAAGCCTGTGTAAACCTAAATATTTTCGAAAATTTTATCGAGTTGAGGATATTTCATTATGAGACGAATTTGTGTATTTTGCGGTTCCAGTTATGGAGCAAAAAAAGAATATAAACACATGGCAGTAAAACTTGGCACCTCACTAGCAAGTCAGAATATTGATTTGATTTATGGTGGTGGTAATGTCGGTTTAATGGGAATCCTAGCAGACTCAGTAATTAATAATGGAGGTCATGTCATTGGTGTAATACCAAAACATCTGGCTGACAAAGAAGTTGCCCATAGAGGAATAAGTGATTTAAGAATAGTAAATACAATGCATGAAAGAAAAGCTTTAATGGAAAAACTATGTGATGCTTTTATCACTCTCCCAGGAGGATTTGGTACACTTGAAGAGATATTTGAAGCAATCACATGGGCACAATTAAACCTCCATTCAAAACCTTGCGGTTTCTTAAACATAAAAGGTTTTTATGATCAACTTTTTGAGTTCATCGACCACGTAATAAATGAAGAATTCATCTGTAAAGAGTATAGATCAATAATTCAGGTGGATAGTAATCCTGAAAAACTAATTGAAAAATTGAAGAACTATACCCCACCAATACTAGACAAAGCCAAACATGCTCTTTTAATCAAGTCAATGAATAGTATTAAAGATCATGAATAAAAAACAAGCAGAACATCATCAAATCACATTACATAAAGGACATTTAGTATACGCCTTAGTGACCGTCGCTCTAATTGTTTTGTTATATTTTTTTGTTGACAGACAGGCATCTATGTTTTTCAATAAAATGAGACATACAGAATTATATAATACTTTTTTCTATATGCAGTATACAGTAAATATGCTTGTGTCAATTATTCCTTATGCCTATTTGTATCTACTAGTAATGCTGTATTTTAAACGACTATACTTCTTTGAAGAATTTATCTTTGCTGCTGCTACTTCAATTCTTATTGCAAGTGCCATGACATCTATGTTAAAACATGTTTTCGGTCGTTACTGGACTGAAACGTTTGTAGGTGGCAATCTATCATTTATTCAAAATAAAATGTTTGGTTTTGATTTTTTTCACGGTGATATTCAACATGCATCATTTCCTTCAGGTCATACAAGTGTTATTTTTGCAGCTATGACAATACTATGGATAATGTATCCAAAATATAAATGGTTGGCGATAACATGGTGCACTGTAGTAATAGTCGGTCTACTAGGATGCAACTTCCATTTTCCTAGTGACGTAGTAGCTGGTGCATTTGTAGGTATAATTTCAGCTTGCCTTACACTTCATATAACACAGCAGTTTGCAAGAAATTTAAAACAAAACAAAAGAGAAGATTAATACTGTTAATCAAATAATATAAAAGCTATTAAAAATTTATGAATAAAAAACAAACAGAACATCAACAGATCACACTCCATAAAGGTCATGTAATACTTGGAATAATTACTCTTATTCTGATTCTTATCTTATATTTCTTTGTTGACAGAATGTCTTCAATGTCTTTTAATGAAGTCAGGCATACTAAATTTTATGAAACCTTTTTTATCATGCAGCACTCTGTTAATATTATGATATCAATTGTACCTTATGCTTATATATATCTTCTCATAATGCTATATTTGAAACGCTTTTTTTATTTTGAACAGTTTCTATTTGCATCATGTACATCACTTTTTTTTGCAAGCTGCATGACAAATACACTGAAACATATTTTTGGTAGATACTGGACAGAAACTTTTGTTGATAAAAATCTATCCTACATACATAATAAAACATATGGGTTTGATTTTTTTCATGGTGACATTGAACATGCATCTTTCCCTTCCGGTCATGGCACAGCAATCTTTGCTGTTATGACAATACTTTGGATAATGTATCCAAAATGCAAGTGGATTGCAGTAACATGGTGTACTTTGGTTACAGTCGATCTATTAGGTTGCAACTTTCATTTTCCAAGTGATATAGTAGCTGGTTCATTCATTGGAATAATATCAGCCTTCTTTATTCTTCATGCTTCACAACTTTTTGCTAGAAATCTAAAAGAACATAAAGAACAATTAAGTCCGTGAGTCGGTGAGTCGGTGAGTCGGTGAGTCGGTGAGTCGGTGAGTCGGTGAGTCGGTGAGTCGGTGAGTCGGTGAGTCGGCCTGCCCTGGATAGTTGCGAAGCAAACGAAGCATGGGTGAGTCGGCCTACCCTGTGTAGTTGCGAAGCATACGGAGCATGGGTAAGTAGAGTATAACTCCGCAATCAACAATATATTTACAATCCTTTTATATCATATTATAAATACTTTATTGAGGAATATAGAAATGGATATAAAATTAGAAGTCTGTACAGCATCCTTAGAAGATTGTATTACTTCAGAAAAACATGGTGCAGATAGAGTAGAGTTGAATTCAGGATTTCAACTTGGTGGTTTGACTCCTTCATATGGATTAATTAGAGAGGTTATAAAAACATTGACTATTCCTATAATAGTAATGATCCGCCCACGACCTGCAGGTTTTTGCTACAGCAATAATGAATTTAAAGTTATGCAGCATGACATTGAATTTGCACTCGAATCTGGTGCAACGGGCATTGCAACTGGAGTATTAAATAATAACGGATCAATAGACGTAAAAAGATGCAAGATGATTAAAAATCAAGTTGGTGAATCTGAACTGGTTTTTCATCGGGCATTTGATGTAACTCCGTCACCTTTTGAAGCATTAGAACAACTAGTTGACCTTGGTTATAATAGAGTATTAACTTCTGGACAAAAATCTAAAGCACTTGAAGGTTCAGAACTTCTATCTAAACTTATTACTAAGGCTAAAAATAGAATTGAAATTTTACCGGGTAGTGGAATTAACATTAATAGCGTGGTAGATATTGTTAAAATTACAGGTTGCACTCAGGTACATGCATCGCTATCACATAATAGTATTGACGAATCAACAAACAATGACAGAAATATTTCCTTCTCAGCTGTTACATCCTCTCCAGACTTCTGCTATACAGAAACCAATCCTGATGCTGTTAAAAAAATGAGACAGATGCTGAATTCTATTTCAAATATTTAATTAAAGGTCATCCGAAAACAGATTAATTTTGTAGGTTTTCATAGCTTTAGCTATGTAGATTGAGACTAATACAGCAATGCTGAAGCATTGAACTCCTACAAGTGTATACTTTTCAGACAGGCTCTAGTCAGCAGTATAATGACAACTTATTTCTGAGAGGTAGCAAATGCTAAGAGATTGTAAAATAGAAGATGCAGCGCAAATAGCCGACATCTATAATTATTATATACAGAATACAACAATTACGTTTGAAAAAGAGACATTATCTTCTTCAGAAATATCAAATAGAATTATTTCATATACGGACACTTACCCATGGCTGGTGTATGAAGTTGACAACCTCATACTAGGATATGCTTACGCATCTCAATGGCGACCAAGAAAAGCTTACCAGTACTCGGCAGAAGCTTCAATATATTTAAATCCTGATAAGGCAAAAACAGGATTAGGAACTATATTGTATAGCTCATTGATTAGCAGATTAAAAGAACATGGTATTCATTCTGTTATAGGAGTTATTACTCTTCCAAATGATTCAAGCATAAAACTACACAAGAAATTGGGCTTTAGAGAAGTTGGTATTTTTACTGAAATTGGAAGAAAATTCAATAAATGGCTTGATACATCATTATGGGAACTTGTATTCAAAGAACAAGCATTAAAAGAGAAAAATGAATTCATCTAAAATTTTAAAATTAGAAAGTGTTGATTCAACAAATAATTATGCATTGAAATATTTTGATTCAATACAAAAAAAGACACTCGTTACGGCAGAAGAACAAACTGGCGGTAAAGGTAGGCGTGGAAAAACATGGTATTCCCCTAAAAACACTAATCTTTATGCTAGTTATATTATTAAGCAAACCCCCTTTCCTACCTATAAAGCAACATGGATTGGAGGATTAGCTACACTTTATACTATAAGAGAATTCACGAGATTATCTGATTTTTGGATAAAATGGCCAAACGACATCTATTATAATTCAAAGAAAATTGCAGGTATACTATCAGAATCCCATATTCAGAGCAGTAACAAAATAGATGGAGTAGTTCTTGGGATTGGCTTAAATGTCAATATGACATCACATGATTTAAATCATATTGACAAACCTGCAACTTCTATATTAGAATTAACTAAAACAAATGGAGATATCACAATTTTATCAAACTTACTTCTGAAAAATCTAAATAAATTTTATTCTCTGGCTATCTCCAAAGGAATTAATTATATTTTTGAAGAATGGAAAAAGGAGAATGCTTTAATTGGGAAAACTATTGAAATATTTATGAATAATGATACTACAATGTCAGCAAAAGTCTTAGATATTGATACTACCGGAGAATTAATAGTTTCTGATAAAAAAGCAAAAATTCACAAAGTTTTTTCAGGAGATATTTCAATTAAGAAATTCTGATATTCAAAAACAGTGATATTCACCTAGATGGATTAAATATATCATTTTTTGTTCTCTGAACTTCTACCTTTTAAGAAGATCGTCAAGAAATCGCAAAGTTTACAAAATAACTCTATCATTGATTGCTTGGTTCCAAATAAATAAATATCTCTTTAATTAAGTAGATATTCATAAACTATAAATTTTAGTTAAGGACATTTATATGAACTCTATTGTTAAAAGAAACTTATTCTCAAACCCCAAATTTCTCTACACACTAGCCATTCTACTTTTTATATGTGCTTTGGTCGCAAATCCTTGGTGTCACAGTTATAAAAACTGGATTCTTCAATATGAATACTTGCAGAGTAAAGGCACTTCACTAAAATCATTTCTTTCTATTATTGAAATTTTTGGTAAGGGGGCTTCAATAGCTTTTTTAGCTTTTATTATAGGAGCATGCGGCTTCAAAAAACTTGCTTATAGAATTGGAGTTTCCTTAATAATAATGGCAATAATCGTCGGCGTTCTCAAACCAATTGTAGGGAGAGAGCGTCCCAATGGTAAAAATGACCACTCTTTTCCAAGTGGAGACAGCGTAACAGCCGCGGCTTTTTTTGTACCAATAGCAGCTGAATCAGTTGTTTTGACACCGATCGCTGTTGTCATTATTCCGGCAGTTGCCTTTTTAAGAACATATGATAACTGGCACTGGATAAGTGATGTACTTACTGGCATAGGAGTCGGCTTATTAACTTCAGCCATAGCCTTGCAACTATGCAAGAAAAAAAACAAATTATATCACAGATTATATTTCAAAATTAAATATAGATACCTCGCACTGGTTGCTTTAATAATATTCCTTGCCTGTTTTATACCTGGAGCTATTAAACAAGGAGGTGGTTTTTTAGATTTTACACAATTTTACGGACCAGCTGTTTTTATGTGGCTAATGGCTTCTTATGTGCCATTTCTTTTTAAAGAACGATCAGATAAAAACAGAAAAATATGGAAACCAGTATCAAGTCTCAAAAAATTTACTCAAAGTAAATTTACAAACTCCATGCCACACAAACCAGTAATTGGGATAATAATAATAGTTTCAATTATTGTAATTCTTTTATTTGTAATAACTCCTTGGTTACTCCCCTTACAAAACTTACGTTTAGCTAGTTCAGGCATAGGAATTGGACTTTTAGCATTACTTCTGCTTCTGAAAAAAGAAAAAAGACTTAACAACATAAGAAAAATGAAAGCTGTTTTTTTCTATGGGATTATCATTCTTTTATTATCAATACTTATAATATTAACACCAGCTTATTTCAGTTACAAAGAGTATTATACAGAGTTATCACCTGGTGCCTGGAACTACCAAAAGGAATTGATTTTATAATATAATTATTATTACTAAATTCAGAATAGTTCATGAAAATACTATATTTGATGGTATATTATTTTATTCTGTAGTTGTTAGTATATAATGTTTTAACAGATTTCAAACTTTAATCATCAGATCAAGTTAAACTTATTAATTTTTACCATTAATTGATGAATATGATATCATGATTAATCAACAAGTTAAAAATCTAATTCACATACTATTAAAAAAGGCGTAAACAATGAAAAAAACAAAGATTATTGCTACAATAGGTCCAGCCTGTGATGATTTAACAACAATTGAAAACATGGCCAAAGCCGGAATGAATATCTGTCGATTAAATTTTTCCTTCGGAGAAGACGCAGATCGCCTCAAGATGATTGAAACAATTAGACAGGCTTCAAAAAACACAGGTATCCCCATAGCCATTATGCAGGACCTGCAAGGACCAAAAATAAGAGTAGGCAAATTGAAAGCTCCAGTGACAGTAAAAGAAGGCCAAACTATTACACTATCTGGCAATACAGAACATAAAGATGAATTTTATTTTCCAACTACTTATAGCTGTATAGCCTCTGATACAGTAAAAGGTAAAACCATTCTTGTCGCAGATGGAAAAATAATACTTGAAGTTATAAGCACAGACAAAGATAAAAAAGAAGTTGTATGCAAAGTAACAGAAGCCGGAACAATACTAACTGGTAAAGGTATAAACCTACCATATACAAATATATCCTTACCTTCTCTTACTGAAAAAGATATTAAGGATGCAATATTTGGAACTAAAGTTGGTGTAGACTATGTGTCTCTTTCATTTGTCAGAAAAGCAAGTGACGTTGTGGGATTGAGAAAACTGCTAAAAGAACACGGATCTGAAGCCCCGATTATTGCCAAAATAGAAAAGCCTGAAGCTGTAGATAATATTGAGGCGATTATAGATGAAGTCGATGGAATAATGATTGCAAGAGGTGATCTAGCTGATGAGATTGCATTTGCAAAAGTGCCACTTGTACAAAAATCAATCATTAAAAAAGCTAATAAAAAAGGTAAGTTGACAATAATTGCAACAGAAATGTTAAGCTCTATGATTGATAGCATGCTGCCATCAAGAGCCGAAGTAAGTGATATAGCTAATGGTGTACTAGATGGAGCTGATGTTGTTATGCTGTCAAATGAAACGGCAATGGGTAAACACCCGGCTAGAGCTGTCGAAGTTATGGCTACAATAGCCAAAGAAGCTGAAAAAGGTTTCACAAGTGAAGATTTTATCCAGGAGCTTGAGCTTGATGAAGAGCATGGGCAAACCGAAGCTATTTGCTCAGCTGTAGCGTATTTATCCTATGACATTAATAATGAAGCTATTGCAGTTTTTACAAGAACAGGTTTAACACCACAAATATTGTCAAAGCTCAGACCTGAATGTACAATATTTGCAGCAACGTACAAACAGGAAGTATATAATGCCATGGCATTTTACAATAATGTATATCCCGTTCTTCTAGACAAAACACTGTTTAACACAGAAAATCATGCCGGGCTTACTATTCCTGCACTCCAGGCACAACTATATAAAAATAATGTCATAAAAAAAGGTCAAAGATTTATCATAATCACAGGTGAATACATCGATAATGAATGGACCGAAATGAATACAATTAAAATAAAAACATTCTCTTAATCTAGGGAGGGTTTAATTCCCCGACGCTTGCGTCGTTTCCTCATAAAAAGAGTTTTGCTAAGCTTTTTTAAAAGCGTCTATACTCCGTCCGCTTGCGGCGGGTGTAGTTCATTAAAAAAATATTATACATAAAAAACAGGATTCAATATAATGAATATTGCAGTTTTAGGAGATGGAGCATGGGGGAGTGCAATTGCACATCTGCTATCCAATAATAATCATTCGGTCACTCTTTGGGGTCCTTTCCCTGACTACATAATGAAAATGCAAAAAAACCATAGTAATCCTCGTTTTCTACCCGACATCAAATTTCCTGCTAAGCTAAAAATATCATCTAATTTAAAAACCACAGTTAATAATTCTGAAATTCTAGTTCTTGGTCTACCATCACAATATATAAGAAAACTTATTATTGATTTTAAACCCTTTTTTAATACCAATAAACATATTATTGTAAACCTTGCTAAAGGTATTGAAAACCATAGTTTAAAACGGATTAGTCAAATAGTTGAAGAAATTTTAGGGGATGTTAAATATAGTGTTTTATCAGGCCCAAGTCATGCAGAAGAGGTTTTTTTAAAAGTTCCAACAGCTGTTGTTGCAAGTTCCAAATGCAATGAAACAGTAGAAATAGTTCAAAAAGCTTTTATTAACAACACATTTAGAGTATACAGTAGTCATGATCCAGTAGGTGTGGAACTTGGTGGTGCTTTAAAAAATGTATACGCAATTGCCGCCGGGATTTCAGACGGAATGAATCTGGGAGACAATACTAAAGCCGCACTATTAACCCGCAGTATAGCTGAGATGTCAAGACTCGGTAAAATACTAGGTGGAAACTTTG
>Ga0307988_1001969_pt1 | contig 10721 bp, 8 predicted proteins | sample EllFjometagen183_FD_203166 | JGI IMG/M metagenome (GOLD analysis project Ga0307988, IMG submission 203166) | Marine microbial communities from Ellis Fjord, Antarctic Ocean - #183 | ecosystem: Environmental > Aquatic > Marine > Unclassified | place: Southern Ocean | collected 2014-10-08 | reverse complement strand
CCCTCCAAAAGCAGGTAAATTGGTTTTGCCAAATATAATAGCACCAGCATCTAAAAGGGACTGTACAACATCAGCGTTTTTAGTTGGTCTGTAGTTTTTAAAATAAGAAGATCCATAAGTGGTTAACATCCCAGCAACTTCAATGCTATCCTTGATCGTCATGGGAAGACCGTGCAATGGCCCCCAAGTCTCACCTCTACTTAGGGCTTCATCAGCTTTTTGAGCTCGTTTCAAGGCACCTTCAAAATCTGTTGTAACAACCGCATTTAATTTTGTATCTAAGCGCTTATGTCTATCTATGAAATACTTCAACAATTCAGTTGCACTCGTCTTTTTATTTTTGATTGCCTTGATTAAACTTGTTGCTGAGTAACTTCCAAGAGCATTTATATCACTGGTTTTTGCAAAACTCGTTGCCACGAGGCTACTATTCAATAAGCCCTCAGCAGAAACCATCGCACCTGCCATCAAAAGTTTATTAAACTGCCTTCGTGTCATCGTTTTATCTGTCATAATTGCAACCTCCTCAATGAATGCTAACATTGGTTTAAGATCTGAATCGTAATATTATCCTGTTAGTGAAACATGAAAAACCGAATTAAATTTTGAATATCAACGAGGTCTACAAATGTAAAGAACTATCCCGCTGTGATTACATTTTAAAAACTTAACTTGAATGATCCAAAGTCACAACTTGCATCAATGTTGATGATCAAAATAATTATGTATTCGAATATTATCCTTGAGCCAAATGAGTAATACCATGGTGTTTATTTATGGTATTATCAAACAGGAATCAAACTCCCCTATTTATCGAGCGCTTCTTTCACCAGTTCGGGATTTTTAAAATTTGCCATGATACAAGATAGCCGAATTTTTTAATCTCGGGTCAAAAATTAAACTTTATGAGGAAAATGAAAATCAAATGAATAAAAATCCCATTCAACTTGATTGGAGATAAAAAACCATCATTTGAGAAAGCATAATCAGGTAGTCAAGCAGCGTTTATAGTGTCTATTTGTGTTGCGGCTTTTTTTGGGCGTTTCTTTGATCTTCCAGTCCTGTGTAGGAATTCGAGTCGTATCATGATACCGTCCTCAGATTGAGAAGAATATGATCTTTATGTAAAATTTAATCTGGTGATATTTTTTTTAATCTTGAATCATATTATGTTTAAAAAATTCAGACAGCATCGAGTTCAATCTTCTTAGCGATCAGGCAGGATATGAAATTCTCGATATGCCTTTTTTCAATTCTGACCCCGGATACAACATGCCTTAGTACAAATTTATCCCTAAGTTTTGTATGGGAAATAAAAAAATCACCGGTTTCATTAATAGTATCCATCAGTTTTTCATTATATAGATCAATATCTTCATCGAAATTTTTCGGAATAGCCCTGAAGCAGGTAGTGCTCAAAGGTTGTGGGGACATATTGGCCTGCATTACGGTCTATCATACGGTATTCAACCCGAAGATTTGCTTGAATCAAAAATAATTATTTTCTGGGGTAACAATGCAAAAGTGAGTTCACCCCATCAGTGGGCTCTGGCAAATAAAGCGAGAAAAAATAATGGTGCAATCATCATCAGCATTGATCCCAGAAACAGTGAGACTTCACAATCCTCAGATATCTGGCTACAACCACGTCCAGGAAATGATGTGGCACTTAGTTATGGTCTGGCAAGATATTTGATACAAAATAATGGAGTGGACAAGAAATTCCTTGATGAATGGGCAACCGGTTACCAAGAATATACCGAAGAGGCATTGAGCTGGACACCTGACCGTGTAGAGAAGATTACCAGTGTTTCTAAGGAGTTAATAAAAAAGACAGGGGATTTACTCATTCAAAGTACTGGTCCTGCTGCTTTTATGATCGGATTAGGCCTTCAGAAATCTTTACAGGGCGCCCAGGCAGCCAGAGCAGTATCTTTATTGCCGGCGCTTATGGGATATCATCGAGGATTCCACTACAGCGATGGCAACGGTAGAAATATTGACTGGGATTATATCAGCGGAGCGAGCCAGACCTTAAAAAAAGGGAGAACAGTTAACCAGGTGTCCATTGGTGAAAGGCTTGAGAGAGGGGAATTTAAGTTTATTTTTGTGCTGGGCTCTAATCCGGCAATAACCCTGCCTAATCAGTCAGCAGTCAGAAAAGGCCTTAAAAGAAAGGATGTTTTTGTAGTGGTTCAAGATACGCATTGGTCAGAAACTGCATCCTTAGCAGATGTCGTTTTGCCTTCCCCTACTTATCTTGAAAAAACGGATATTGTTTTTTCAGACCATCACCTTTACAGTCGATTGTCCCAGAAAGCTATCGAGCCTTTAAAGGAAAGCAGGCATGAGATATGGGTTATGCAGGAATTGGCAAAAAAACTCAAGAAAACAGAACCCTGGCTTTTTGAAGACCCATGGCAGGCTCTGGAGAAAGCATTTAAAGGAACATATAAGAACGGGCAATTAAAGGATATACTTAAAGGAGAGGTACTTGAGTTAGGATTGAAGCCACAAAATAAATACCAGACACCATCCGAAAAAATAGAATTTAATTCTTCAACCGCACTTGATTTAGATGTGAGTCGCTTACCTTTCCAAGAAGAAGTAGAATCTGAAAATAGTTTTGTATTGTTGAACAGTGCCATTCCCAAATATACCCATAGTCAGTTTACCGATGTTTACGGGCCTATACCTGAGATTGTCTGGATCAATCCTAAAGATGCTGAAAAACTGGGCACTCAAGATGGAAAAATTGTGGAACTATTCAATGATTTTGGAAATGTTGTACTAAAGGCCAAGGTGACCGACAAAGTATCTCTCGGTACTTTATGGGCACCAAGACCTTTAACCGGGATGAATGGTGAGCCTTTGAATTCTCTGGCTCCAGGTATAGCCCAGAAAATTGGTGGAGGCCCGATATTTAATTCTATAAAAGTAAGAATTAAACAAAAGATAGATTAAAATACTTACTAATAAAATTTTTCAGGGGATTTGAAAACAAAGAGTACTCTTCAACTATCATCTTTAACATCGAAAGGTTTTTTACGTAATAATGAATGTCCAAAAGGATTCACGCAAATACACCTATGATTTTTGTCGCAAAAAATGTCACGACGGTGATGAGCAGTACGATGGGATCTTTTTTTCCGGTGTCTCAAGCACAGGAATCTACTGCCGTTCAACTTGCCCTGCAATATCTCCATTGGAGAAAAACAATTCTTTTTATCAAAACAAGGCACAAGCTGAAAAAGCCGGATTAAGACCGTGCCTTCGCTGTCGACCTGAGCTAGCGCCAGATCAACCTATCCGAGAAGATTCTTACTGGCAGATAAATAATACCATTGGAAGAATTCATCAGGGGATACCCTCTGATAATATGACCCAGCCTCAACTCAATGAGTTTACATCTGTTATTGGAGTCACGCCGGAAAAATACTGGAAAACAATTCAACTGGGCTTTGCAAAAATGTTACTCACCGACACATCTTTATCTTTCGAAGAAATTGCCGGAATTACCAAGTTTGACACTTCGGAAAACATGGTAAATGAATTGTCCCGTCTGTATCGGCGTGATCCAGTTAAAGTCAGAAAACCAGTAAAGGTCAAGGCTGAATATGGCACAAAATCATGCGCATTGAAACTTTTTTATCGTCCACCGTTTGATTGGTCGGGATTGCTTAATTATTTTGCGGTACGCACGATTACCGGAGTAGAAAAAGTGACCGGAGATGCCTACCTGAGAAGTTTTTACCTGAATGGCCAACAGGGCTGGTTTTCTCTTCAAAATGTACAGAATACGAATGCGTTACGATTAGAAGTGCACACACCAGATTTATCCTGCCTAATGCCTTTGGTGTGGCGGGTCAGGCAGATGTTTGATCTCAATGCGGATCCCTTAAGACTGAAAGAATTGTTTGAAAAGGATTCCATTTTGGGTTCTGTTTGGCTGCGTAACCCAGGAATAAGGGTTCCGGTATGTTGGCACCCTTTTGAATTTACCGTGCGTGCCATTGCCGGCCAGTTAATTTCGGTAAAAACAGCCACTAAATTGGTAAAAAATATTGTTGAAACATTTGCAGATGATCTTTTAATTTCATCACCAAAAGGCATAAACAAAATATTTCCCAGCGCATCCCGTTTAAAAAAAATGGGCAAGCATTCTTTTGGATTAACTCAAAATAAAATAGCTGCCATTGAAGGTTTTTCACAAATGGTGGTAGATGGCATAATTGATTTAGAGGATATAGGCAATCTTGATTCCTTTCTTCAGCAATGTAAATCCATCAGGGGCGTTGGTGAGTGGACAGCACAAAGCATTGCCATGCGGGGCCTGGGTTCTAAAAATGCCTTCCCTGCCAGTGATTTGGGAATTGTACAGGCCATGTCCACAGATTCTCAAAAAAGAACGCCGGCAAGTATTAATAAAGCAGCTGAAAACTGGCATCCACTGCGATCATATGCAGCCATGCTGCTCTGGATGATGCATGGTAACAAGAAAAAATAGAATTGTTTTATGATATTTTAAAAATCTGAGCTTGGTTGCAGCGGTTGGTATTATTCTAAATCCTTGAAATACATATTTAAATCAATCATTGGTATCCTTTTTGGCAAAGATCTATTATTGAATATGCTGTGAATTAATTATAGGATTTTAGCAGCAACCTTAAAATATAGATATCATTGCATGAATTTCCCCAACCCCGTCTTGATATTTTCCTTTGGCTACTATTTCCTATTATCCAAAAAATATAATGCTTTATCTTCTCTATAATTGAATTCATAACAGGCTCCTTTTTTTTACATCAGACTAAATCTACTCCTTGATGAATACTGCCTATCTAAGAGGAAAATAGGGCAGGAATGCCTAAAAGTAAAATTAATTGTTTTAATATTTCATTAGCTGTGCTAATTCATTTACCATGTTTGATTATAAACTCATAGAAGCATTGGCAATGGTTGCCCTTGAAGGGGGGTTCGATAAGGCTGCCAAGGTATTGTACATTACCCAGTCTGCGGTTTCCCAGCGTGTAAAATTACTGGAAGAACTTACGGGGCAGGTATTGATAGCGCGTACCACACCTCTCCATGCGACAGCGGCCGGTCAAAAATATTTAAAACACTACCTCCAAATTAAACGGCTTGAGGACGATTTGATGAGAGAGATGGGCGAGGCAGACCAAAGAAAATTTACGTCCATAGCGGTAGGTATCAACGCCGATAGTCTTGCTTTTTGGCTTCTGGAGGCGATCCACCCCTTTTTACTTGAAGAAAGGGTGCTAATTGACATCCGTGTAGACGATCAGGAACAGACCCATCGGCTGCTGAAAGATGGGGAGGTCATGGGGTGCATCAGCACCCAAGAGCAGCCCATACAAGGGTGTCGAATCGAATATATCGGACGTATGAATTATCACATGATGTCTACGCCAAAATTTTCAGCCCAATGGTTCCCAAATGGAATTACAATCGAGGATGTCTGCCGTGCTCCAGCCCTTATATTCGATCGACGGGATGAGTTGCATCACAAACTTCTTCACCAAATTCTGGAGAAAGTCCCTGACGTCATCCCGACCCACTATGTGCCATCCATTGAGAAATATGCAAAATTTATCGCCTTGGGGCATGCCTATGGCATGCTGCCGGATCAGCAAAGCGCCCATTTGGTAAGCACTGGGCAGATGGTTGATCTGTCGCCAGACTGCCATGTTTCAGTAAAACTCTATTGGCATTGCTGGAATCTAAAATCAGATTTATTGGAAAAACTGACCCAGCATCTACTTCGAGAAGCAAAAACCCTTCTGAAGAAATAGTAAGCTACACTGAGATCTTTACAATCATTGCATCTCCGGTTTGGATATGAATAATTTAACAATCACACCAAAGACTTTCACAAAAAATTATTTTTTACTTTTTTGATTTAAATGAATTGCCTTTTTGGGCTTTTTTGTTAGATATTAAATTAGACAATGAAAATTTTTAACAAAAAACAAATGAAAATGCCATGCATGATGGATGTTCAGATGCTTTTAAATCAGGAAAAAAAATTGCGGAGTAAACTATTAATATGCCAGAATTACTTGATGATATAAAAAAACGAATGGATGAGCTTGAAATCTTGATAAAAGAAACAAAGGATCGCCTGCCTGCACATTCTACCAAGCCTCCTGTCATGTTTGAACTTCTTGAATACGAAGATGAATACGATATGTTGATGAAAAAATTTAATACCCTTAAAAATAAGTAATTCGTTATGGATAACGCAAAGATAAAGAAAGGTTTAAAAGGGCATTGGAAATCATGCTTGCATGGAAGCACATGCCCTTGCAGTTAGCTGTTAGGATGTGATAATTATATAAGCGTTGAAATTTTGAAAACTAGGTTACAATATTTGCATATCATGAAAGGGGGTTAATTATAGATTCATTTAGCTATAAAAATGGGAAATTGTTTGCTGAGGGTGTGGATGTTGAGGAAATTGCAAATAAGGTAGGTACGCCGGTGTATATATACAGCAAGGCAACATTCCTTGATCATCTGAAAAAAATTCAAACCGCCTATGCCGATATTGACACGACAATTTGCTATTCAGTCAAGGCCTGCGGCAATATTAATATCCTCAAGATCCTGGCTGCTGCGGGCAGCTCCTTTGACATTGTCAGCGGCGGCGAACTATACCGGACCCAGCAGGCTGGGGCAGATATGAGCAAAATTGTCTTTGCCGGCGTTGGCAAGACCGATGTAGAAATTATTGAAGCATTGAACGCGGGAATCGGCTATTTCAATATCGAATCTGAAGCAGAGCTGGAAAACCTCATCAAGCTTTGCAAAGTACACGGCAAAAAAACCAAAGCGGCATTGCGCGTCAATCCGGATATCCAATACGATTCCCTCAAAAATATTACCACCGGCGTTAAAGAAACCAAATTTGGTATTGATATTGAGCGTACCCTAAAGATCTATGACAAATATGCTGGTAACGGTGTTGTCGATATGTCGGTAATTCATGTGCATCTGGGCTCCGGCGGCAAAACCATTGATCCCTATGTCAACTATGTTAAAAAAGTCCTGCCCCTGGTGGAGGAGTTGCGCAGCAAAGGCCATATAATTGATAAACTTGATCTGGGGGGAGGCTATGGGGCTGATTACGAGACTGCCACGGTACCTTCTGCCATTGATTATGCCCAGGGGATTGTGCCTCTGCTGAAAGCTGCGAAATTGAAGCTGATTCTTGAGCCGGGTAAAAGCATTATTGCTAATGCCGCAATCATGCTGGCACGCACCGTGTTTAAAAAATCAAGCGGTAAAAAAAACTTTGTTATTGTTGATGCAGGAATGAATGATCTGATTCGCCCCTGTCTGTATGAAGCCTTTCATTTTATCTGGCCGGTAAAGGTCAGTGAAAACTTTGTTCCTGAAAAACGGGTCCATGATTTGGAAATGGACAATACAGAAGTAGTTGATGTGGTCGGCCCCATCTGCGAGGGTACGGATTACTTTGCCAAAAACAGGGCCCTGCCTCCGGTCAACCGGGGAGATCTTATGGCAGTATTCAGCGTTGGTGCCTATGGGTATACCATGGCCAGTAATTACAATGCACGTCCCATGTGCCCTGAAGTGCTGGTAGACGGAGATCAATTCAGGATCATCCGCAAACGCCAGACATATGATAACTTAATTGAATTGGAAAGAATTCCGTAAAAAAAGTTCCATAAAATCAAATCAAACCCTGAAAGGGATCACGTTTTATAAAAATGGGTGCATGCTTATATGAATAAACTCCTGATCCTATCCAAGAATGCCAGTGAATACGCAAGCATTATCAACAATGTTGGTCTTGAACAACTTGAAATTTATGCTTTTGAAGACTTAACAAAAACGAAAACAGTCTGTGAGAAGATTAATATCGTTTTGGGAGACCCGGATTTGATCCTGCAAGCCCTTCCGGAACTTGATCACCTTCAATGGGTTCAGTCCACATGGGCTGGGGTTCGGCTCCTGGCAGAAAAAGGCCGTAGAAAAAATTATATTCTGACTGGTGTCAAAAATGTATTCGGCTCTATCATGTCAGAATATATAATCTGCTATATGCTTATGAATGAAAGGAAAGCTCTTAGACGATTTGCATCCCAGCAGAAAAAGATTTGGGATACCACAAGGCCTGGGCAGCTGAAAAACAAAAACATCGGTATTTTGGGTGTGGGTTCTATCGGCATGGCAATTGCCCGAACAGCAAAATTTTTTCAAATGAATACAAAAGGATATTCCAGGAACCCCGTATCCAGTGAATTTATTGATAAAGGTTATGGCCAGGGGGACAGCCTGCAGGATTTTGTAAGGGATCTGGATTATCTGGTGTCTGTTCTGCCGGATACTCCTGCCACAAACAATCTGCTGGATGAAAGCATTTTTAAAGCCATGAAACCCCATGCCATTTTGTTGAATGTGGGACGGGGAAATGTTCTGGATGAAGCTGCCCTGGTTAAAGCGGTTAATAAAGGATATATATCAGGAGCAGTACTTGATGTGTTCAAGGAGGAACCGTTGCCCAAAACCCATCCTTTCTGGAGCACTCCAGGCATTACGATTACAGCTCATACCTCGGCCATAAGTTTTCACCAGGACATAGCACCGATTTTTATTGAAAATTATCAGCGGTTCCAATTGGGTAAACCATTAAAATATGTTGTGGATCTTAATCTGGGGTATTAGAAGGCTTTGGTAGTCAAGAATAATTATCCTTATCAAGAGTGCTATAAGGTGTTCCGGTGTTCAGATTATCAATGATACCAGATCAAAGCTTGATAAATTTTTATGCGTTTACTACTGCCATAATCAGGATTAAAAATTTTCAAAACAAACACCGGATGTATAGACATGGTCCGCACCATTTCAGGATGATTACCGGTTCCTGTTAGTCTCCAATAAAGTATACAGGGGCTTTGATTCATTTGGTCATGCAATTTTCTATATATCTGAATTTCAAACTTGAAACTAGAAATCCATTCATACCATATCTGGTATCTTACTAAAGTATTAAAAACCCGGACTGGTGAAAGAAACACTCGGTAAATTGCCGAATTTGACTCGCCCCTATTAATACCATAAAGACCCAGGAGTGAAAAAATCCAGCAGGAAATATTTTTTTATTTCACCCTTCAATTTTTGTAAATCAATTCTAAATTGAACTATTTAATGTAGATATAAAAGAGACCCGTTAAACCATATTATTAACACCATCTTTAGAAGTATTAGCGGTAACTGGGAATTGGTTTGAAAAAAACATATTTTTTGCCCTCATCCCAACTTAAAAGAGTCTGCTTTTTTTGAGTGCATAGACACGGGTAATATTTTGGTTTGATAAATAATTTTAGTTGACTTAAATTATTTATTAGACTATATTCTGATACAACTTTAACTAAGAGCAGAGGCAGTTATGTCGGATAAAAGCAAAATCCCTTTACGGGAACGAAAATATGCCCAGACAAAAGTGGCAATTTTAAATGCTGTTGTCGAGCAGTTAATGGAAAAGCGGTTAAAAGATATTTCTATAAAAGATGTATGTGAATCCATACCGATTTCAGAAGTGACTTTTTATAATTATTTCCCGAAAAAAACAGATGTAGTGATATATATTGTCGAGCTATGGCAGGTGGAAATCAGTTGGCATCTCCAGAAGTGGGAAAGTCAAAAAACCAACCTTGAAGTAATCGAATCCTTTTTTGAGCAGACTGCCCTGAAAACAAAAATGAATGCACAGGTGCTAAGTGAAGCCATGGGTTTTTTTGCCCAAGAGCAGCAGTCGATAGTTCTTAAAGATCCCGGCCCGGCTGAAAAAGTTTTGTTTTTTCCTGATTTAGACGGAATAGATAAGATAACTCTGGAATCGGGATGTTCTAACAAGGAATTACTGATCAAACCCTATATAGAAAAAGCGATTACAATGGGAGAACTTCCAGGGGATACGAATATCGAGGAGATCTCTATTATTTTAACTTCAGTGTATGCCGGAGCAATGATGCATTATCACAAATCAAATCCCTTTGATATTGCAGCAATATATAAAAAAGCACTGAGGCTGTTGTGGAAAGGTCTCAAAAAATAAATACAGGTGGTTTGACAAAACAATAGTAATGCAACAAGAATTATCGCTTTTGTAAATCACAAATAAAGGAAAAAACAATGAAAAAAACAATATTCGGAATCCTATTTATACTTGTCATTGCCGGGGGGATAACTGCTGTTTATTTTCCGGTTTTCTCAATAGGTCAAGCCTCGGACAGCATGGAGATCCAGGCGAAAAGTATTGAAAAAATCCAGGCAGAGCAGGGGAAACCGGTGATGGTAACCGCTGTAAAACAGGCTGATTTGAATCTTGTTGAAACCTTTTATGGAAACGTGGTGCCTTACGCTGAAGCAAATGTACAGGGAAAGTACGGCGGAAAAATAACGCTGCTAAAGGGCAATGAAGGTGATACCGTAAAGAAAGGTGATATAATTGTCGGCTTTGATGAGACAGATACACAATTAAACCTGGAGCAGGACCGGATTGGAAAGAAAATAGCGCTACAGGGAATTGCCCAGGCAGAGTCAAATTTTGAGACCATAAAAAATGATCTTTCCCGTAATAAAAAACTGTTTAATACTACAGCGGCCTTTTTTTATTAGACTTTTCCGATTAGATACTATATAAAGGAAGCATAGGGCTTTTTGAAGGATAT
>Ga0307988_1001967_pt1 | contig 10729 bp, 9 predicted proteins | sample EllFjometagen183_FD_203166 | JGI IMG/M metagenome (GOLD analysis project Ga0307988, IMG submission 203166) | Marine microbial communities from Ellis Fjord, Antarctic Ocean - #183 | ecosystem: Environmental > Aquatic > Marine > Unclassified | place: Southern Ocean | collected 2014-10-08 | reverse complement strand
GAAAATTAAACATCATTAAAGTATTTTTGTTATCATTAAAAATATATAGAAAATGAGACAAATATTTATTTCGCTGGTTGCTATAATTCTAATATTAGCCGCCTGTACTTCAAAAGAGAAAATTATGCCACCAGTAGCTAAAAAAGTTGCCAAAGAATTAACAGTTCATGGCGATACCCGAGTTGACAACTATTATTGGATGAACGACCGGGAAGACCCGGAAGTTATTGCTCATCTTGAAGCTGAAAATGCGTACAAAGATGGGGTAATGAAACACACTCAACCTCTTCAGGACAAACTTTTTGATGAGATAAAATCGAAAATTAAGCAGGAAGATGAATCGGTGCCGTATAAAAAGAAAGGCTTTTTTTATTATACACGCACAGTACCTGAAACTGAATATTATCTGGTCTGCCGCAAAAAAGAATCGTTAGATGCCAACGAAGAAATTTTGCTCGATGTAAATAAAATGGCGGAAGGACACGAATATTTTGCGTTGGGTGGTTCATCGGTTAGCCCCGATAATAAAATGGTGGCTTTTGGAATCGACACTGTCAGTCGTAGAAAATATACCGTTCATTTTAAAAATCTCGAAACCGGCGAAATTCTGGAAGATGCAATTCCTTTAACTACCGGTGGTGCTACTTGGGCGAACGATAACAAAACGGTTTACTATGTTTTAAAAGACGATGTTACGCTCCGGTCAATGAAAATAATGAAACATACTTTGGGTATGTCGGTAGAAGACGATGTGGTAGCTTTTTATGAAGAAGACGAGACATTTTCAACTTTCATTTATAAAACAAAGTCGGAAGATTATTTAATTATCGGTAGCGAAAGTACTTTAACTTCTGAATACCGTTTTCTCGATGCAAATAATCCGGGGGGAGAATTCAAAATTATCCAGCCCCGAACAAGAGAATTGGAATATTCAGTTGATCAGTTTGGTAAATATTTTTACATCAGAACAAATTTAGAGGCTCAAAATTTCAGGTTAATGAAAACTCCTGTTTCGGCTACTGAAAAAGAAAATTGGGAAGAAGTAATTGAACACAGAAATGATGTTTATTTTTCAGATTTCGATATTCTCAAAGATTATCTGGTTGTTTCCGAACGAAAAGAGGGAATTACACAACTTAGGGTTATGCCATGGGAAGGGGAGGAATATTATATCGATTTTGAAGAAGAAGTTTATACCGTTCGTTCGAATGTAAATCTTGATTTCGATACTGATGTTTTTCGAATAAGTTACACATCGATGACTACGCCAAATTCAATTTTTGATTTTAATTTAAAAACAAAAGAACGCGAATTGTTAAAACAAACGGAGGTTTTGGGAGGATTCGATAAAAACAACTACGAAACCAAACGAATTTATGCCACTGCAATGGACGGAACCAAAATTCCAATGTCGATTGTTTACCGAAAAGGAATGGAAATGAATGGGAATAATCCGGCAATTATTTACGGATATGGTTCTTACGGTTACACGCGCGATCCCTCATTTAGTCTGTCTGTTTTACCACTGCTCGATCGTGGTTTTGTTTATGCAATTGCACATATTCGTGGCGGCCAGGTTAACGGGCGTGCATGGTACGAAGATGGAAAACTGCTGAAAAAGATGAATACGTTTACCGATTTTAACGATTGTGCGCAGCATTTAATCGACGAAGGTTATACAAATTCTGAAAAACTATTTGCTAAGGGTGGAAGTGCGGGCGGACTTTTAATGGGTGCTTGCATTAATTTAAAACCCGATTTGTACAAAGGAGTTATTGCAGCAGTTCCGTTTGTTGATGTTGTAACCACTATGCTCGACGAAACTATTCCATTAACAACCAGTGAATTCGATGAATGGGGAAATCCAAAAATCGAAAAATATTATCATTATATGTTGGCTTATTCACCAATCGACAATGTGGTAGTAAAAGATTATCCGGCAATGTTAGTTACTACTGGATTGCACGATTCGCAAGTGCAATATTGGGAGCCGGCAAAATGGGTTGCCAAATTACGCGAACTAAAAACAGATGATAATTTACTTATTTTTCATATTAATATGGATTTCGGACACGGAGGTGCTTCTGGTAGGTTTCAGTGGATAAAAGATACCGCCTTAGAATATGCTTTTATTTTCGATCAATTAGGAATCGAATAAGTTCGATAAAAAGATTTAAAATAACGGGTTAATTCTAGTTGTTTTGTTTTGCCACTAATGCATTATTTATAGAAAATTACAATTTCTGAAAAATTGTTTTATACAACATCGTGAAACACGTCAAAAAATAGTTATTTTTGTTGTTTCGTGTTCGCACACGGAAAATAATTTAAACCAATATTTATTTAAACTTAATTCATAATATAATGAAAAAAAATCTTTCTTTTTTAATTCTGTTCGTATTCATTATGAGCGGAGTAGCCGTTGCTCAAGACGGCTGGACAAATCTATTTAACGGTAAAGATCTTACCGGATGGGAACAACTTAACGGAGAAGCAAAATATGACGTTGTTGATGACATGATTGTGGGAACCACGGTTATGAACACGCCAAATTCATTTATCCGTACCGAGAAAGTGTATTCCGACTTTGTTTTTGAAGTCGAACTTTTGGTCGAAGAAAATATGAATTCGGGAATTCAATTCCGTAGCGAAAGTAACGCCGATTATAATAATTATCGGGTTCATGGGTACCAGTGCGAAGTAGATCCTTCGGAGCGTGCCTGGAGCGCCGGAATTTACGATGAAGCGCGCCGTGGCTGGTTGTATCCTTTGACTTTAAATCCCGAAGCACAGTCAGCATTAAAAATGGGTGAATGGAATAAATACCGAATCGAATGTATCGGAAGTTCAATCAGAACCTGGTTGAATGGCGTTGCAGTTGCTCATATAATTGATGACATGACTCCGGAAGGTTTTATCGCGTTGCAAGTTCACGGAATTGGTACAAATAAAGAAAAAGAAGGTAATCAGATAAAATGGAAAAATGTTAGAATAAAAACTGAAAATCTGACACCTGCACCCGGCGAGGGAATTTATGTAGAAAATTTACTTCCAAACAATTTATCAGATTCAGAAAAAGAACAAGGTTTTTCTTTGTTATTCGATGGTGAATCGACAAAATGCTGGAAAAGTGCAAAAACCGGAGAATTTCCTGAACAAGGTTGGGAGGTTAAAGACGGAGCTTTATCTGTACTGGATAGTGGAGGAGATGGTTCAAAAAAAGGCGGCGATATTATTACCAAAAAAGAATTTGCTGCTTTTGAATTGAAATTCGATTTTAATTTTGCCGAAGGTGCAAATAGCGGTGTAAAATATGGGATTGGAAATAATGGTCCTGGTTTAGGTCTCGAATATCAAGTTCTCGATGATGCTAAACACCCGGATGCAAAAATGGGTGCTGCAGGAAATAGAACCATGGCATCGTTGTACGATTTAATTCCCGCCGTTAAAGAACAGAGATTTATAAAAGGTGCCGGCGAATGGAATCGCGGACGGATTATTGTTTATCCATGCGGAACAGTTCAGCATTGGCTAAATGGAAGAAAAGTTGTAGAATACACTCGTGGAGATGCCATTTATAAAGCATTGGTTGCCAGAAGTAAATATGCAAAACACGAAGGTTTTGGAATGGCTGAAAAAAGCCCGATCTTAATTCAGGATCATAACAATTATGTGCAGTATAGAAGTATTAAAATAAGAGAATTATAATCATGACAAACAGAAGAAATTTTTTAAAAGCTACCGGAATTGGTTTGGCAGCAGCTGCAGTTCCTGGTTTAGCAAATGCTTCGAGATCAGTTTCCGAAGGGAAAAAAGGTAAATTCAGTTTTCAGTTAGGTGTTGCATCTTATACACTTCGTAAATTTTCTACCGAGCAAGCATTAGATATGACTTTGAGATGCGGAGTAAACCGGATAACATTTAAAAGTATGCACCTTCCTTTAGATTCAGGTGCTTCGACTATTAAAAGTACTTTGGCTTTGTGTAAAAAGAAGGGAGTTACTTTGTATGGCGCAGGTGTAATTACAATGAAAACCAAGGAAGATGCCGACCAGGCATTTGAATATGCAAAAGCTGCGGGTTTAGATATGATAATTGGCGTTCCTCGTCCACCGGTTCTTGAATATGTTGAAAAACTGGTGAAAGAAAACGATATAAAAATGGCAATCCACAATCATGGGCCAGGTGATGATTTTTATCCTAGTGCCAAAAGCATTAACGATAAAATCAAAAACATGGACAAACGTATGGGAATGTGTCTCGATATTGGCCATACCCAACGAATTGATCACGATCCTACTCAAGATTTAAAAGATTATTTCGATCGTATTTTCGATATCCATATTAAGGATGTTTATCCAACCGAAGCTCATCCGGAAGGAACTACATGTATAATGGGACGTGGAAATATAGAACTTGTTAAATTCCTGAAAACAGTTATAGACTTAGATTATAAAGGAACTTTAGCGTTAGAATATGAAGCAGAATCTGATGCTCCACTTCCTGGAATGATGGAATCTTTCGGTTATGTAAAAGGTATTTTGGCAACAATGTAATATTGGATTTGTTTTCGGACTTCCGTCTTCAAACCAATAATGTTTATATAATATGTAATAGTTTATTCTTTTGCAAATAATGAATTAAAAACTAATAAGATATGAGTACAAATAGAAGAGATTTTTTAAGAAAAGTAACTGCCGGAGCTGCCGGTGTTGCTGTTGGCAGTTCGGCAATGGGAATGTCGGCAAAAAGTTATGGTAAAATTATAGGCGCAAACGATAGAATTAATGTTGCCATTATGGGATTAGGTCGTCGTTTAGGTGCTTATCCCGATCCAATTGCACGAAAAGAAAGTAATGTTGAATTACTTTATTTATGCGATGTAATGGAATCGCAACGCGAAAAAGCAGCCGGACGTTTTGCAAAAGTTTTGGATTATAAACCAAAATTGGAAAACGATTTCCGCAAGATTATTGAAGACCCAAAAGTTGATGCAATAATAAATGCAACACCCGATCATTGGCATGCTCCGGGAGCAATTATGGCTTTACAAGGAGGAAAACATGTTTATGTTGAAAAACCTGCTAGTCATAATATGAATGAAAGCGAAATGTTAGTTGCTGCTGCAAAAAAATACAACAAAGTTGTGCAGATGGGAAACCAACAACGTTCATCGGATCATACCATTGAAATTATTAATGAAATTCACAATGGGGTAATTGGTGTTCCTTATCGCGCTGTTGCATTTTATGTAAATGGCAGGGGAGAAGTTCCGGTGCAGAAAAAAGTTGCTGTACCTACCGGATTAGATTGGAATCTTTGGCAAGGTCCTGCTATTCACCGGGAATATACCGAAGAAACATGGAATTACAACTGGCACTGGTATGGCTGGAATTATGGTACCGGAGAAACAGGTAACAACGCAACACATGAATTAGATGTGGCACGTTGGGCGCTTAAACTTGATTATCCTGAGAGTGTTTATGTTGAAGCAGGTAAACGTCATTTCTTCGACGATGGTTGGGAAATGTACGACACAATGGACGCTACATTTAAATTTAAAGGCGATAAAGTAATTAAATGGGACGGCAGAAGTCGTTCGAAACATGATACTTATGCTCAAGGTGGCCGCGGTACAATAATATTTGGAAGCGAAGGAACTGTGTTTATCGATCGTGGCAAATATATTTTATACGATCGTAACGGTAAAGTTGTAAAAGACAGCGTATCAGCATCAAACGAAGCAGGTACTGCACTCGGTGGTGGTGGAGACATGACTACTTCACACGTTGTAAACTGGTTCGACGGAATTCGTGGAAATGCAAAACTGAAAGCACATATTGCTGAAGGCGTTATCAGTCAGGCAATGGTTCATTATGCAAATGCTGCATACCGAATTGGTCATGGATTTGATATTGATGATGTTTCGGGTAGAATGTACGATAAAGACGCAATGAAATTGTGGGGTCGCAGCTATGAATCTGGCTGGGAGCCAACTTTATAATATTTAAATTGAAAAGGATTTTCAGAACGGAAATCCTTTTTTTTACTTAAAAAACCAAAGAAAAACATAAACCTTTCGATATGGAAAACTCAAGAAGAAAATTTATTAAAAAATCGGCAGCTGGTTTTGGGGCAATGACAATAATTCCTAGCCATGTTTTGTTTGCAAAAGATGAAATTAGAAATGCAGCTGGCGAAATAATTCAACCAAGAATTGTTGCGCCAAGCGACAAAGTAAATATGGCATTTTGTGGTATTGGAAATAGGGGAGGACAAATTCTTAAAGCGCACAATGAAACCGGAATGGTGAATACTACGGTACTTTGCGATGTGGATATGGGAGCGAAGCATACATTGCGGAATATAGAAGCTTACCCAAAAGCAAAACAATACCAGAATTTCCGTGAAATGTTTGAAAAATCGCATAATGAATTTGATACAGTTTGTGTTGGTACACCTGATTTTTCGCATTTTCCAATTACGATTTTAGCCATGTCGCAAGGAAAACATGTTTACGTTGAAAAACCATTAACCCGAACTTTTAACGAATCGGAGTTGTTGATTAAAGCCGAAAAAAAATATGGAGTTGTTACTCAGATGGGAAATCAGGGACACTCGGAGGGAAATTATTATCAGTTTAAATCGTGGGTTGAAAACGGCATTATTAAAGATGTTACTAAAATTACTGCTCACATGAATGGCAAACGTCGTTGGCACGGTTTCGACGTTAACATGAAAGATTACCCGGTTAACCCAGTTGTTCCTGAAACATTGGATTGGGACGTTTGGTTAATGACGGCGAAAAAACACGGTTACCATGAAGATTTTGTAAACGGACAGTGGCGCTGCTGGTACGAACACGGAATGGGAGCACTTGGCGATTGGGGAGCACATATTATCGATACTGCACATCAATTTCTTGATTTAGGAATGCCTTATGAAGTTGATCCAGTCAGAATAGATGGACACAATCCATTGTTCTTCCCAATGGAAACTACCCTGGATTTTAAATTTCCTAAAAGGAAAAAAATGCCGGCTTGTACAATAACTTGGTACGACGGCCAAAACAATATTCCACAAGTACCAGAAGGTTATGGCAAATTAAAAATTGACCCAAATATTCCTCCGGCAAGTAATGGTGTAATGCAACCTGCAAAATTAGGCGCAGGTAAAGAAATTTATGGGAAAGACCTTACTTTTAAAGGTGGGTCGCATGGAAGTACTTTGACAATTATTCCACCTGAAGCAGCAAAAGATATGGAATCTAAATTACCTGAAGTCCCGGAAAGTCCATCAAACCATTTCGAGAATTTTGTAAGGGCAGTAAAAGGCGAAGAAAAAACAAATTCTCCTTTTGAAGTTTCAGGTCCTTTAAGCCAGGTTTTCTGTTTAGGTACAATTGCACAACGCTTAAACACAAAAATTAAGTTTGATAGAAAAACAAAACAAATTACCAACAATAAAGTGGCAAACGAGTTACTTGTGGGAACTCCACCTCGCTTAGGTTGGGAAGAATTTTATAAATTGTAGAGAAAATAATTGAGATAGATTAAAAGACTCCTTGATAAAAATTATCAGGGAGTTTTTTTTATTTCTATTTTTACTAAATAAATATTGATTTTTTAAAAATATCAAACTTAAATTATGAAGACAAAAATATTTTTTTCATTTCTTTTTGCACTTTTAATTTCAACTCAGATTATTGCACAGCCACGTCGCGAACTGGTTAAAGTTATTGTAACTCCCGATAAAACAGACTGGACATACAAATCCGGAGAAAGAGCTGAATTTTCGATTTCAGTTATAAAAAATAATGTGAGGTTAGATGGAATTGAAGTAAACTACAAAATTCAACCCGAAAAAGTTGACATTTGGGATGAAGGAACAATCACCTTAAAAAAAGGATTAGCAACAATAAAAGCTAAAAAATTTAAAGACCCGGGTTTTTTACGATGTCATGCTTCTGTTGTAATTGATGGAAAAACTTATTCTTCGTATGCAACTGCTGGTTTTTCGCCCGATAAAATTGAACCCACTACCACCTTGCCAAATGATTTTGAGGACTTCTGGGATAAAGGAAAAGAGGATTTGGCGGAAGTGGCGATGAATCCGGTAATGACTTTAATGCCCGAAAGATGCACCGACAAAGTAAATGTTTATCATGTAAGTATCAATAATATTAAGGGTAAAATCTATGGAATTTTGTGCACACCCAAAAAGGAAGGGAAATACCCTGCAATTTTGCATGTTCCGGGTGCAGGAATTCGCCCGTATTATGGCGATGTTTGGGAAGCCGAAGCTGGTTTTGTTTCGTTTACGATTGGGATTCATGGAATTCCGGTGAATCTCGACCCTGGCGTTTACAGCGATTTAATGCAAGGTGCTTTAAATGGCTACTGGACAACAAATATGGACGATAAAGATAATTACTATTTCAAGCGGGTTTATTTGGGTTGTGTTCGTGCAGTCGATTTTATTGAAAGCCTCGGGTGTTTCGATGGCGAAAATATTGGCGTAACCGGTGGAAGTCAGGGCGGCGCACTTTCAATTATTATAGCAGGTTTAGATGAGCGAATTGATTATTTGGCGGCGTTTTATCCGGCATTGTCTGATTTAACTGGTTTTTTGCACAAAAGAGCGGGCGGCTGGCCACAGATTTTTAGAGATGATTACACCAATAAGCAAGAGAAAATAGAAACATCGAAATATTACGATGTGGTAAATTTTGCCCGTTTTGTAAATGTACCGGGTTGGTACAGTTGGGGTTATAACGATAATGTTTGTCCGCCAACTTCAATGCACGCCGCTTACAATGTTATTGATGCAGCAAAAGAATTGCATATTTTTCAGGAAACACAACACTGGACTTTTCCTGAACAACATGAGTTAAAAAATGACTGGCTATTTAAAAAGTTGAGAAAATAAATTCGTAAGTCATTCAATAAAGAATATCCAAACTTAAAATTTTAATGGTTGAAAATCGAAAATTGTAAATTTGATATTCGCTCTTGCACATCATTTATTTTAAAGTTGATTAAAAAAAAGTAAAAAATGAAACGAATAATTGGAAGTTTAATTTTGCTGGTTTGTGTCACAACTCTTAGTGCTCAGTTATCGATGCAAAAAAAAGAGGGTGGTATGTTAATAACTGAAAATGGCGAGAATGTTCTGTTTTACCAATCGGAGCCTAAAAGTAAGGATGGTACTTACGAGCGTTGCAATTATATTCATCCGCTTTGGGGAGTTGATGGATCGGTTTTAACTGAAGATTTTCCGGCCGACCATTTGCACCACCGTGGAGTGTTTTGGACCTGGCACCAGGTTTGGATTGGCGAAAAACGAATTGGCGATCCGTGGGAAATAAAAGATTTTGAGCAAGAAGTTGTAGATGTGGAATTTAAAGCTCAGAAAAGTGGAGTTGCTGTTTTGAAAACTGAGGTGGAATGGAATCAGAACAATGGAAAAAAATGGGTAAAAAAGTTCCATACATCAAAGAAAATACTACCATTTTAGTTAATCCCAAAACTGATAATTATAGAAAAATTGATTTTGAAATAAAATTACTTGCATTGGCAGAAAACCTAAAAATTGGTGGTTCTGAAGATGTAAAAGGTTACAGCGGTTTTTCAGTTCGAATGGTTTTACCCGAAGATGTACTTTTTACCGGGCCCGATGGAGAAATTGAACCTCAAAATACAGCGGTTGAATCTTCTGGTTTTGTAAATGTTTCAGGAAGTTTATTAGATGGAAACAACAAGGGTGGAATAGTTATGATCGATCATCCTGAAAATCCGGAATATCCGCAATCGTGGATTCTAAGAAAACAACGAAGTATGCAAAATGCAGCTTATCCGGGAAATAAAACAATCTCTATTTCAACAACCAAACCTTTGATTTTAAAATATTCATTGTTAGTTTATTCGGGTGAAATAAGCAATGAGAAAATTCAGTGCGAAATTAAATAACAAAACGAAAGATGCTGAACAAGAAAATTTTAGTATTTGCTGCAAGTAATAGCAGTTTTTCAATCAATAAAAAACTAGCAAATTATGCAGCTAATCAGGTGGCTGATTCAAAGGTTACTTTCCTTGATTTGAACAATTTTGAAATGCCTATTTATAGTATCGACAGAGAGAATGCAATCGGAATTCCAGATTTAGCGCTTCAATTTAAAGAGGAGGTAAAAAATACTGATGGGATTATTATATCATTTGCTGAACACAACGGTTCCTATTCAACTGCTTTTAAAAATATATTTGATTGGATATCAAGAATTAATAAAAATGTATGGGAAGATAAACCAATGTTTTTGCTTGCAACATCTCCGGGAAGTCATGGTGGAAAAACGGTTTTAAAATTAGCTTCAGAAAGATTTAGAAGAGGAAATATAAATAAAATAGTGGAATTTTCTTTACCATCGTTCAATCTTAATTTTTCTGAAGAGTTAGGTATTGTTGACAAGAATCTTAATAGTGAGTTTGAGCAGCATTTGAATGATTTTATTCAAGAACTTTAATCTGGAACAATAGCTTGTTCAATTATCTGTGCTGGTGACTTTCGTACACTATTCAATAAAACTCTATTGGAGTACTTACCGGAGCAAAAATTACCGGCTGTTTATTTACCGCCGAATGGCATCCACGTTCTTGACAAAGTCTTGACATAACAATTCTGTTTCTTGACACGTATGTGGTTTTAAATATAGATCTTTTGTACATTGAAGTAA
>Ga0307988_1001966_pt1 | contig 10732 bp, 8 predicted proteins | sample EllFjometagen183_FD_203166 | JGI IMG/M metagenome (GOLD analysis project Ga0307988, IMG submission 203166) | Marine microbial communities from Ellis Fjord, Antarctic Ocean - #183 | ecosystem: Environmental > Aquatic > Marine > Unclassified | place: Southern Ocean | collected 2014-10-08 | reverse complement strand
AAAAAATGTCCCTCACATAGATTACTTGCAATGCGCCGTGGAGAAAATGAAGGATTTCTTCGGGTTTCAATTACACCTGACGACGAAAATATATTGGAAAACCTTAATCGCTTTTTTGTTAATGGAAACAACGAAAGTTCAAGGCAAGTTTCTCTCGCTGTTAAAGACAGTTTAAAACGATTAATTCAACCTTCAATTGAAACAGAATTTGCAAATCTTTCGAAAGAAAAAGCCGACAAGGATGCCATAAAAGTTTTTGCTGAAAACTTAAAACAACTTCTGCTTGCTCCTCCACTTGGTCAGAAAAGAATACTGGCAATCGACCCAGGTTACAGAAGTGGATGCAAAATTGTATGTTTAGACGAACAGGGAAATTTACTTCATAACGAAAATATTTATCCGCACAAACCACAAGAAGAGCGCAAAATGGCGGCAAAGAAAATATCTTCGATGGTGGAGATGTACCAAATTGAAGCCATTGCAATTGGTAACGGAACTGCAAGTCGCGAGACCGAATATTTTATAAAAAAACTTCATTTCGATCGCGAGATTCGTGTTTATGTAGTTAGCGAAGATGGCGCCTCGGTTTATTCTGCTTCATCGGTTGCCAGGCAAGAATTCCCTCAATACGATGTTACTGTCCGGGGCGCAGTTTCCATCGGACGACGACTAATGGATCCGTTGGCAGAGTTGGTGAAAATCGACCCAAAAAGTATTGGAGTTGGCCAGTATCAACACGACATTAATCAGAAACAACTTAAAAACAGTTTAGATTCCGTTGTTGAATCGAGCGTAAACTCGGTGGGTGTAAATCTGAATACTGCCAGCAAACATTTACTTACTTATATTTCTGGTCTTGGACCACAATTAGCCGAAAACATAACTGTATTCCGAAAAGAAAATGGGATGTTCAAATCGAGGGAATCGTTAAAAAAAGTGCCCCGAATGGGTTCAAAAGCTTTTGAACAGGCAGCTGGGTTTCTTCGGATTCCGGATGCAAAAAATCCGCTTGACAATTCCGGTGTTCACCCTGAATCATATAAAATTGTAAAACAAATTGCCAAAGATTTACAATGCGAAATAAGCGATTTATTGGGAAATGAAACACTGGTTTCAAAAGTTGATTTTCAAAAATATGTTACAGCCAAAGTTGGATTGCCAACTTTAATCGACATAAAAAAAGAGTTGTTAAAACCGGGGCGCGACCCACGAAAACCTATCAAAATTTTCGAATTTGCTGAAGGTATTTTTTCCATCGAACAATTACAAGTTGGAATGGAACTCCCCGGAATTGTAAACAACATTACCAAATTCGGGGCTTTTGTAGATGTCGGTATTAAAGAGTCCGGGTTAATTCATATTTCTGAAATGGCCGACCGTTTTATTTCCGACCCCAATGAAATTGTAAAATTACACGAACATGTAAAAGTGCGGATTAAAGATTTGGATATTCCACGCAAAAGAATTCAATTGTCGTTAAAGGGGGTTCAGCAGAAATAAATAAAAATTAGAGTTGAATTAAGAACACCGATTAGCGATTTAAGAATTACGAAATAGAATATCCGAATCCAAAAAACTACCAAATCTTAATTCATTATTCATTTAGATAACGGATGTCATCTCTATAACTTTAATCTTGAAAAGATGACATCCATATAAGATGTGGTGCATTTCACAAAGGAACACGGAGAAAAATAAAAAAAAGAGCCACCCCTTATTATTACAAAACAAAATGGAGCGGTTCTTCTTTTGTATTTATAAACTTTTTTGCATCCTCAGTTACCTTGATTTTAATACATTTCAGAAGATAACTTCATTTCTCATCATTCATTAATCCTTAACATAACGCACGCTAAACCCGAATTCCTTGGGATAATAGCCTCTGGTAAAGGTTATATTATTAAAGCTAAGGTATCGGTAATACGCGAGAGATGAAGATAGTTCAGTAGAAGTCCACCAGCAACCATATTCTCCAAGGTAATCGAAATAACCAGCACCATTACGGTAGCCGCCCGGAAGACCAGTAAAGCCATAATCGTCAATACCAATATCTTCGACACCATTTTTTACCCATAATCCATCACCATCTTCAACAGTACCTTTAGCTTTTAAATGCTTGCCAATATTTTGCCATACATTTCCCGCTTTGTCATATCCACCATTTTGAATACTTATAAATTGTGCCATTTGTTCCCATTCTTCATCGGTAGGAATATGCCAACCACCCGGACAAGCATCTTCTGCACCAGGTAGGTTATATAAAACTCCGTACTCCTTAAAGTTGTCTGTCGCTTTCGCATCATTAACAATTGTATCGCTATATCCATAAACATAATAAAATGGTTCTGTTTGCGACTCACTGGCAACTTTGCTAACACTTGGTAAATATGCCATATCTTCTGTCATCCATTCTTTACCATTTATCGTTATTGTACCGTAAGTTTTGCCATCGCGTACATCAGTAAAACTACCTACAACCCCGGTGGTTTTTTCTTCAAACAAAAAATTCACAAACTTTGAAGTGTCAATCACAAGTTTCAATGCATCAGCAAAATATCCATCTTTGTAAACCAAAATTTGAATGCTGTCTCCGGGAACAAAACTAATGTCAGCATCATTGTTTTCATTTGCACTTTTGATAGCTGCTTTTGTATTTAATTCTGAAACTTCCATGTCATTTCCACTGAAACTATTATCACCAATGGCTTTAAATGTGCTGGTACCAAATGAAGATTCTATTTTCACTAAAAACATTCCGGCACTACCCAGTTTTACTTTTATAGAGTTTCCACCGTTTAACACACCTCTTTCTGAATTAAAAATCTTTTGCCCGTTGATGTTATAAACTGCCAGCATAACATCCGTAGAAGAATTTTCGCGGTAGGCAATTGTCAAACTACCGGGTCTGTTTTCTATAACATCAAACACCGGATTTTTTTCAAGATTACTAATTCCAACTGTTCCCCAAAAGGCATTTTGTGTAAGGTTTATTTGATAATAATCCAACACTGGAAGGTTGTCGAATAAAATGCGTGTATCATTTGTCAGATTTTCAACAAGAATTGAATCGAGGGATGTTTTATTCCCTTCGATTTCGCCGCTAACTGTATAAATTAAATCTTGAGCAAAACCATTAAAAATCGAAAAGCAAAGCACGAGCGTGATAAGTAGTTTTTTCATCTTGGGTAAGAGTTAAAGATTAGTAGGTTAAAAATAAAAAATTGAAAGTGATATCTACTATAAAACCATAATTTATTTTTAGTCGAATAGACAAATGAAGAAGAGCAACAAAGTTCTCGCAATTGCATCCCAATTTAACAATTGCACAAAATTTTAATTTATTGCACAGCGCAAAAAATCAATCACTACCCAAAGGTTGCTCTGGGGTAATAATCCAAAAAATAATATAAACCAAAATTCCAGGGAAAGCAGCCGAGAAAATCGAAATCAAAACATAAATCAAGCGCACCATCATTTTATCCATGTTAACATGTTCGGCAAAACCTGCTAAAACGCCACCCAAAAATCGGTCGCGCGAACGGTAAAATTTTTTAGTTCCATAATTAATCTTCGTTTTCTTCATCCAGCAATTCTTCGTTTTCAAACTCTTTTTCCAGAAAGTCTTCAGCAGCTTCCACCAATTCTGAAATTAACTCTTCGTCGCCAGGTTCTCCATCAATCCAGTTAATAACCTGATTATTCCAAAAATCGTCTAAATCAGCTTCAATAATAAAACGTGGTGTTTCAGTATGAACAACAAAAATTGTTTCGGGAGTTTCCAGCGAATTGTCGGCAAGTAAAAATTTTGGTAACATAGCTTTTATTTTGAATTTCAAAAGCTAAGGTAATAAAAAATGAAACACCATTCCAATCGTTTATAGTGTAAAACCATGAGTGTTTTTCTTTCATTATTTTTCAATTTAGCATTTCATCCATTGGTACAAATTAAAATAGATTACTATTTTTAGCCTCTTAATTTTGAAATCTTCCTGAAATGAATAAAGTCAACGACATTCTCTCTTTAATCGACGGTTATATTGGTGGCTCGCAATGGTTCGTATTATTGCTTTTGGGAACCGGTATATTTTTTACCATTTATTTGAAATTTCCTCAATTCCGTTATTTGAAACATTCATTAAGAATCGTTCGTGGAAAATTTGACAAAGAAGGAGACGAAGGAGACACTTCACATTTTCAGGCCTTAACAACAGCACTTTCAGGAACTGTTGGAACAGGAAATATTGCGGGTGTTGCTTTGGCGATTCATTTGGGAGGTCCGGCAGCATTATTTTGGATGCTGGTAACCGCTGCCGTTGGTATGACAACCAAATTTGTAGAAGTAACTCTTTCGCACAAATACCGCGAAAAAGCTGCAGATGGTTCTATTTCGGGCGGACCAATGTACTACATGAAAAACAGGTTGAATATGAAATGGCTTGCTGCAATTTTTGCCATTGCAACTATTTTATCTTCATTCGGAACTGGTAGTTTGCCTCAAATAAATAGTATATCAAATTCACTTTTCGAAACTTTTGGTTTAGACCACATGCTTACCGGAGCAGTTCTGGCGGTGTTACTTGGATTGGTAATTATTGGAGGAATAAAGCGTATTGCCAAAGTTACTTCAACGCTGGTTCCATTAATGGCAGCTGTATATTTGATTGGTGCAATGGCAGTAATACTTTACAATTACGAAAACATTATTCCTTCAATTATGGCGATTGTTGGCGATGTGTTTACAGGAAGTGCTGCGGTTGGAGGATTTCTTGGCGGAAGTATTGCCTTTGCTTTTAACCGGGGTGTAAATCGAGGCTTATTTTCTAACGAAGCAGGTCAGGGTTCAGCACCAATTGCACACGCTGCAGCCCGTGCCCACGAACCAGTTTCCGAAGGACTGGTTGCGCTTCTCGAACCTTTTATCGATACCATAATTATTTGTACACTAACTGGTTTAGTTCTCCTTTCATCCGGGGTTTGGAACGAAAAAATGGACAACCAGTTTCAGGAAACCGATTTGGTTGTTTTAGCAGAAACATATTCTGATTCAAACGAAATAGACAAAACAACTTTATATAATTATTTGGCTGAAAAGAAAGAACTGGAACAACTTACAGGAATGTTGCAGGTTGTTAACGGAATAATCCAAAATCAACCCACCGTAATTCATGCACGTTCGGTAGCCGAAGAGGTAAAAGTTTGGGTGAACAACCAACCGTATAATGGAGCGATTGAATTTATTAACGGAAAGTTGGTAAAACAAGAAGGACTGACATTGTCGGGAAAATCGTTGATGCACAGTGCGCCGCTAACAACCATCGCTTTTACCAAAAGCTGGTTTGGCGATTACGGGAAATATATTGTTTCAATTGGCTTGTTGATGTTTGCTTTTTCAACTGCAATAAGCTGGTCGTACTACGGAGATCGTGCAGTTACATACCTGGTTGGTGTAAAAGGTGTCGTTTGGTATCGGCTAATTTACGTTATCGGGTTTTTCTTTGCATCGTTTGCCGATACAACAATTGTTTGGACACTTTCGGGAATAACAATTGCATTGATGACAATTCCTAACTTATTTGGAATTCTGGCACTTTCAAAGGAAATGAAAAACGAGGTAAAACTATTTTGGAAAGAATATGCCAAACGATTCCCTGGCGAAAAAGTTCCAAAGGATTAAACAGATTAATGTGTAGAGTTCAGAGTAATTTAAAACACACTTTGAACTTGGAACAATTTATAATTTTTGGAGCAACTAAAATTTTAGGCTCCTTTTTTTTAAAATTAATCTTTGTTTTCTAACTTTCTTTTAAATTTTAGAATGTCTTTGGAAATATAAAAAATACCGGCTGGCATAACGACAAATATAAGCGGATTAGTTTTAAAAGCACCAACAAAATCGAGATATAATAGTTGCGTAAAAGACCTTGTTAATCCACATCCCGGACATTCAACATGGAAAAATGTTTTCCATAAACATGGAATCTGAACGTCAATAGCAAAATATATTTTTATCAAAATCGAAATCAGGAAATATGCACCAACAAGAGCCATTAATTTGTGACTTTGACCATATTTAACGAACAACTGCCAAAAGCTAATTTTTGATTGGATTACCTTGCGCATCTTTAAAATTACCCATAATAATAATTATCAAATCTACAATCACCCAAATTCCACACCCTCCCAAAGTCAACAGTTGAATAACTCCAATAAGTGTGTGACCAGTGTAAAATCTATGCACACCAAAAACTCCCAGAAACCAACACAATAATAGCGTAACCAGCCATTTGTTTTGTTGTTCTTTCCTCTCATTTACAACAGGAATCGAATTCTGGCTCGCACCACATTTAGTGCAAAATTCGGCATTACTATCAATTATTTCGCCACACCCCTGGCAATATTTTTCATTTTCGTTTTTCATTCTATGTGTTTTAAAGTATTCAAAGGCGATTAAACCAACAAAGAATTATTAATCTTTGTTGGTTTATGCAATAATTTTTTTTATTCCAAATCCCTACCATCTGCCATTTTCATACTACCGGTAATAATCCGAATAAAATCTATTAATGCCCAAATGCCGCAACCACCTAATGTTATTAACATTAACCACCAATTCGAATAGCCCATCATTAACCGATGAATTCCGAGTGCACCAAGAAAAAAGCTAATCAAAATCATTGTGACCTTTGATTGTACAGGTTTTTGTTCTTCCATATTATTTATTACTAATTGACCTTACTCTTTTTAAAATTAGGATTTTCGGGTTCCTCCATTTTATTGTTAAATATACATATAACTTAAGTTCAAAAACAATTGCTTTTTTAAAATTTCGAATTTTAAGAATGACACTAAAAGTGTTACACCAATAAGTTTTGCTAAAAAATACCTATAAAAAATGGGTTCAAATTTGAATAGGTTTTTATATTTTAAAAGTAGGCATGTTGAACAAAAAAAGCAAGTAAGTTGGGAGAAATGAATTTAAACAGTTCTAATATTAAAATTAAATGTTTTAATCTTTTGTTTAAATGAAGGACATAAAATTATCCAACACAACTATTTTTTTACTTTCAACTCCAAACAACTTTACTATTTTTGGGGTGAATTTGAATAATAAAAATGCAAAATATCTATCCTGAAAATTTTGAAACAAAAATTGGTTTCGACCGAATTCGTGAAATGCTACATAACAAATGTATAAGCACAATGGGAAACGAGTGGGTAGATGAAATGCACTTTCAGACTCATTTTGAATCAGTTTCCAGTGAATTGGGCGAAGTTGCGGAGTTTTATAAAATTATAGAAGAATTCGAAAATTTCCCATCCAGCCACTTTTACGATTTACGCAAAGCCCTCCAAAAAATTGAAATGGAAGGTCGGTTTTTGGAGGCCACAGAACTTTTCGATTTAAAACGTTCGCTGGAATCTGTTCGGGCAATTATTACCTTTTTTAATAAACAGGAAGAAGAAGTTTTTCCGCTTTTGAAAAAGAAAACAAAAGATGTTCAGATTTTTCCCTATATCTACGACCGCATCGACAACATCATTAATAAATTTGGGAAAATCCGCGACAATGCGACATCCGAACTTTCGCAAATAAGAAGAAGTATACTTTCTATGCAAACCGGCATGTCGCGAAAATTACATGCCATTTTAAAACAGGCACAAAAAGATGGACTGGTTAATGATGATGCAACTGTTGCCATTCGTGATGGACGAGCTGTAATACCGATTAACGCAGGAAATAAAAGAAAAATAAAAGGCATTATTTACGATGAATCTGCAACAGGAAAAACTTCGTATATCGAGCCTAACGAAATCGTTGAAATGAACAACGAAATACGGGAACTCGAATATGCCGAACGACGTGAAATTATTCGTATTCTTACCTCATTTTCAGATGATATTCGCCCCTATTTAAAAGACCTTTTATACACTTACAATTTTCTGGGTGAAATAGATTTTATTCGGGCAAAAGCTTTGCTCGCTAAAGATTTTAATGCAATAAAACCCGATTTTGTAAATGAGCCTGTTGTGGACTGGTATCAAGCAATTCATCCATTACTGTTTAAAACATTAAAAAAAGAAAACAGAAAAATTGTTCCTCTAAATATTCACTTAACTGACGATAAACATATTCTACTAATTTCCGGTCCGAATGCCGGCGGAAAATCGGTTTGCCTAAAAACGGTGGGATTATTACAATACATGTTACAATGCGGTTTATTAATTCCCATAAACGAGAGAAGCAAAACCGGGATTTTTAAAAATTTATTTATCGATATTGGCGACGAACAATCGCTCGAAAATGACCTCAGTACGTACAGTTCGCATTTAATGAATATGAAACATTTCGTTAAGTTTAGCAACGAAAAAACGCTAATACTTATCGATGAATTTGGAACTGGTACGGAACCCATGTTAGGCGGTGCAATTGCAGAATCGATTTTAGATAAATTAAATCAGCTTCGTACTTTTGGAGTAATCACAACACATTACACCAACTTAAAACATTTTGCGTCGTCGGCTGATGGAATTGCAAATGGTGCGATGTTGTACGATTCGCAAAATATGAATCCACTTTTTCAATTGGAAATTGGAAAACCAGGGAGTTCGTTTGCTTTCGAGATTGCCCGAAAGATTGGATTGCCCGAAGAAATTCTGGACAAAGCCACCGAAAAAGTAGGTAAAAAACACATCGATTTCGACCGTAATCTGAGACATATTAACCGCGACAAACGTTATTGGGAAACAAAGCGCACAAAAATCAGAAAAGTAGAAAAAATTCTTGACGACACTGCCGAAAATTATGAAGCCGAATTAAAAGAGATTAAGAGGCAGAGAAAAGAAATTCTAAAAAAAGCAAAAGAAGATGCCGATGCTTTACTCATGAATGTAAACAAACGAATTGAAAACACCATTTCGGAGATAAAAACGGCTCAGGCTGAAAAAGAAAAAACCAAAAAGGCGCGCGAAAAACTAAATCTTTTAAAGGAGGAGGTAAATTTAAAAACATCGGAAGATGACCAACAGATTTCTCAAAAAATGAGAAAGCTCCAACAACGCGAAGATGACAGAAATAAACGCCGTTCTGTAGAATCGAAAAAACCAATTATTAAGGAAAAACCGGAAGAACGAATTGAAATTAAGCCCGGCGATAAAGTGCGGATTAAAGGACAAAATACAATAGGCGACCTGATTGAAATAAACGACAAAAACGCCATAGTTGCTTTTGGTCAGTTGATTACAACACTATCGAGCAAAAATATTGAAAGACTAAGCAACAACGAAGCAAAAAAGTTAGATAATAAAAGACATTCAAAACCATCTATACTAACAGAAAGTTTTTCGCAACGCCGGCTTACTTTTAAGTCCGAAATAGATATTCGTGGCCAGCGCGTTGAAGAAGCAATTTCAAAAATTACTGAATTTATTGACGAAGCCATAATGTTTGAAGTCGGGCAACTACGCATTCTTCACGGAAAAGGAAACGGAGTTTTAAGAGAAACCATACGAGGAATACTTCGCTCTGAACCAATGGTACGCAATTTCAAAGACGAACATGTAGATTTTGGGGGCGCCGGGATTACCGTAGTAAATTTGGCCTTATAATTTTTATCCTTATTACATTTCAACCTATAGTTTAAAACCATAATTTTTATTCGTTATAAAAAACAATAAGTAAAACAGATTAGGTTTGCTTTTCAAAAAATCAATTGTATTTTAGTGCCGATTTTAAATAAAAACCAACTAAAAAACAAGAGAATGAAATTAAACAAGTCGTTATTTTTACTGATTATCACTTTTTTGTCAGTAATACAACTTCAAGCTCAAACCACTTTAACAGGAAAAGTACAGGATGCAAACACAAATGAAGCACTTATTGGAGCATCGGTAACTGTAACCGGAACTGCTATTGGAAGTGCAACAAATTCGGATGGTTCATTTACATTGGTTGTTGATGCACTACCTGTTAATTTAAGTATTAGTTATATCGGGTACGAAACCCAACAAAAAGAAGCAAACTCTGTTACCGCTTTATTAATAGAATTAGAAGCAGTGGTTAACGCATTAGAAGATTTAGTTATTGTTGGATCAAGGGGCCGCCCAAGAACTGTAATGGCTTCTCCTGTACCTGTTGACAACATTAATATCTCAGATTTAAAAAGAAGCGGACAGTCGACACTTGATCAAATGCTTACTTTTAAAGTACCTTCATATAATTCAACCAATCAAACTATTTCAGATGCTACTGCACATTTCGATCCATCGGAATTAAGAAATCTGGGCCCTTCACGTACACTTGTACTTGTTAACGGAAAACGAAAAAATCAAAGTGCGCAGGTGTATGTAAATGAAACTCCGGGAAGAGGTGAAGTTGGAACTGATATGAAATCGATACCAGCTTCAGCAATTGAAAGGGTTGAAGTACTTCGTGATGGTGCCAGTGCTCAATATGGTTCTGATGCAATTGCCGGGGTTATAAATATAGTCTTAAAAGAAAGAACCGATGAACTGGAAATAAGTCTGGCAACAGGAATTACGTCAATGGGTGACGGACTAACTTACAGCGGCGATATTAATAAAGGAATTAAAATAGGTGATAAAGGATTTTTAAATTTAACAGGTAGCTTTTTTCATCAGGATTACACAAACCGGGCTGGCGAACCTGGTGGCGACGGCCTTTTTGGATTTTTGTATGATGTCGGTGCCATTCCAATTCAGGCTGCCGGAGGTT
>Ga0307988_1001965_pt1 | contig 10732 bp, 8 predicted proteins | sample EllFjometagen183_FD_203166 | JGI IMG/M metagenome (GOLD analysis project Ga0307988, IMG submission 203166) | Marine microbial communities from Ellis Fjord, Antarctic Ocean - #183 | ecosystem: Environmental > Aquatic > Marine > Unclassified | place: Southern Ocean | collected 2014-10-08 | reverse complement strand
AGACATCAGAATCCGGAATTTCCTCAACACCCAACGGATGAAGTTTGGCTGATACAGCCTTTTTCAACTCCTCGAAGTCGGACCGGGCAGTACTTAAACTGTCCGTAAGGTTAGAAAAGCTTTTTTCAGCTGCCTGTTTATCATTCACAGCAATCGCTTCAAGTTTTTCACTCTCGGTCAGATTCTTACGAGCAGCACTTTCAGCTGTCTCGAGCTTCCTGATAGCTGTTTCCTGATCTTCGGCTTTTCGTATCAATTCAGTGAGAGCCTCAATCATTTTTTCTATTTCATCCGCCACAGGAATATTTCCCTCAGCAAAAGGGTGTTCCTCAGCGCCGCAAAGTGGGCATGGTTTTCCATCTACCAGTTTTGCCCGATAGTCTTCAAGCTCCGCGATCTTTGCCAGAAATGTCATTTCACGAAGGAGAGTCTCTTTTTCAGCACGGCACTCACGCAGCAGCCGGTCACCCAGCAACTTACCAAGTATATCTTTTCCTTCCTTGAGTGTTTCTACCGCATCTTTCAGCTCCTGATTTCGGATCCCACACTGCTTTGTGCAGCTCTCCAGTTTTTTGGTCGCCTTCTTGAGAACATTTTCGGCTTCTTCTTCATCAGCCTCTTTTTGAACAATCTCTTTTTGTTTGGAAAGCAAACTGTTCAGCTGTTCTTCAACCCCGGCAAGGCCGCTTATCAACCACTCATCCTGTGAATGGCCTTTTAGATAGCCTGCAGCATGTTCCAGATTTTTCCCGAATTCGATGCGTTTTTCCTGATCCTTACGTTTGAGTTGTACATCAGAATCAATTTTCTCCGCATCTTTTTTACAGCTATCCTCTCCATCAGAAACAGCTTTTTTCTGAGAGGCGAGTTTCTGATCAAGGGAGCGGACTTTTTGCACGATCGGTGCAGCAACTTTCAGGTTTTCTTTCGCTATGAAAGTCTGTTGTTCAGCAGCCTTTAAAGATTCTGCTTGATCATTGAAAGAGGTTTCCCGTTCAGGAAGCTTCTCTCCCTCTGTTTTTAGGGCTGCCTGATCGGTCGACTGTTGTTTTCGAACCGCAGTCAAGGTGGCATATTCGCCATCTAACCCGGCAGCTTTAAGTGCCCGGCCAAGCCGTTCACGCTCCGGCTTGAAGGATTCAAGTTCTGTTTGGAATTTTACAGTCTCTTCCACCATGGAGCTGATCTCTTTTTTCAAGTCACCGATACCGGCCAGCCAGGTTATGGCTCTGCCTATTTCAGTTGCTTGGGTACCAAGCTCATTTTCCTGCTTTTGTTTGTTTTCAAGGTCCTGATGAATCTCCTCTTCCTGTTCCGGTTCAAGAATGGCAATACCGGAAGTTTCTGCCCGTAGAAGGTTTAGTTTATCCCGTTCATCCCTCTGCCGTTCATGAACACGCCTGGAGATTTCGGTATAAATTTCGGTACCGGTAATCTGCTCAAGTATTTTTGATTTCCGTTCCACATCAGCCTTTAAAAAGGTATCAAAACCGCCTTGAGCCAGTAGAATAGAGCGGGTAAAACGGTCAAAATCCATTCCGGTTTTTTCTTCGATAACACCGGAGACCAGACTCTTTTTGGTCTCAAGGGGCTTTCCCGTCTCTGCATCACTTATTTCATGTTTCGCATCAGCAAGCTTCCCATCTGCTTTTTTACGGGCACGGTGCTGACCCCAATAGCAGCGAAATCGACCTGACTGAGATTCGAATACCACTTCGGCATAACACTCGCCCGTCTGCCGGGACATGATCTCATTACCACTTTTCGTGATTTTTCCAAGACGGGGTGTTGCTCCATACAAGGCAAGACAGATGGCATCAAGAATAGTCGATTTTCCGGCTCCGGTAGGTCCAGTCAGAGCAAAAACACCGTTGGATACATATTCCGGATCGGTGAAATCAATGAGCCATTCACCATAGAGGGAGTTAAGGTTTTTAAACCGGAGTTCAAGTAGCTTCATGATTTTTGAACCACGAATAGACGCGAATAGACACAAATATTTTTCATAATACAATCCTCTCCCATTCGAGTTTGGCATGCTTGAAGTTAAGGATAAGCCCAACACGAAGGCCTGAAATTTTTAAATAATTGATGACCTGGCCGCGTTCAATATTAGTAATTTGCTCAATTGTTTTAGTTTCAACAACGATCTGGTCAAAAACAATAAGATCAGGAATATATTCTCCAACTTGAACAGATTTGTAGACTACCGGGTAATGTGGCTGTTGTTGAAAAGGAATTCCATTCAATTCGAATTCGACAACTAAAGCATTCTCATAAGGTTTTTCCAACAGACCATACCCTAATGTATTTAGTACCTCCATAGCACAGCCGGCAATCTGGTAAACTTCTTCTTTTAATATTAATTCGTGTTTATTGGTGTCCATTCGTGGTTCCCTCTGCGTATTATTCGGCATTTCTATCCTCCTCCAGCAGGCCCGTGATTATTTCGTTATATGATGCCGTCAGCTCATTCCTGTCTTCAGGAAGCACATCAAAAGCATCCAGACAGCGTTTAAAGACATCCCCGGTATCAAGATCATCAAGTGTTTCAGCTTCGGTAAGGTTACTGATCACCCGGTCAATGACCCGTTTGTTTTTTATGCGTAAAATCTCCATTGGGGAGTCAGCCATCGTATCATCGAGCATCTCCCACAAGTTACCAATAATATCCGTTCCGGTGTATTCAATCTCAAGCCATGCAGTACTGTTGTCCTGCTTCAGCTGTTCCAATCTTGCGTGAATGTCATCAAGGGAGCCTATAATGCGGACAAGCGGCTGAAAACAGGGAATTTTTTTGATGTTGATGGAGACATCCGACTGTGTAGTCTGCGGTTTAAAATTCATGATCACTACCGATTTCTGCTGTTTTGCTTCCCCAAAACCCATAGGAAGAGATGAACCGGAGTAGCGGATGTTCTCCATATTTCCGGCACACTGGGGAACGTGCAAATGTCCCAGAGCGAGGTAATCAATGGATGAGGGAAACACATCTTTACCCACATGAGCTAACGAGCCGACATACAACTCTCTGACACCATCTCCATCAACAGTTTTACCTCCTGCTGTGAAAAGGTGCCCCATGGCAACGATAGGAATCCCCATATGTCCAGTCTTCCCGAATGCAGACCGCTTCTGTTCAGCTATGGCACATACATCTGCATAATGGTTCTTCATCCCTTCAATAAGCTTTGTATTCTTATCATCAATGGTTTCTCCAGGCTCGACAGTGCGGATATCCTTGTCGCGAAGGTACGGTACGGCACAGACAATAGCCTGCGGACGATCCTGCTCATCATGAAGCACAATCACTTCATCTTCCGGATTCTCCGTCATGGCACCAACCACATAGACATTCAACGCCCGCAGGAGCTCTTTGGGAGCATTCAGAAATGAAGGAGAGTCATGATTTCCGGCAATGACGGCAATATGACGGCAGCAGGAGGCCGAAACCCGGCAGAGAAAGCGATAGTAGAGCTCCTGAGCCCGGTTGCTGGGAGTGCTGGTATCAAATATATCGCCGGCAACCAGCAACGCATCAACTTCTTCTTCCTCAATGGTCTTAGCCAGCCAATCCAGGAATGCAGAAAATTCATCATACCGTTTCCTTCCATAAAGGGAGCGTCCCAAGTGCCAGTCTGATGTGTGAAGAAATTTCATTTCTTGGCTGTGCATTTTTAATGTATTCATCGATTATCTCCATTTATCGAATTGTGCAATTTCAACTCCCATTTTAAGGGATTATTTTCGATATATTCATAAATTCTGTTAAAATCATTTTCATTACGAATTATGTGTTCATAATAATTGCGCTGCCATAATTTCTTACCTGGCAATTGATTTCGAATCCATTTTGTAACCCCAATTTTAAAACCCCGGACAATTGAACCAATGGTCTTTGATGTACCTATTGGTTTGTTTTTATCGGGTTGGAGGAGGGGCGAAAGATTTTTCGCCCCTCCTCCTGCGGAATCGGAAATATTAATAATTCCATGAATATGGTTTGGCATTATACAATATATATCCAATTTAACATGTGGAAAATGCAATGGAATATCATTCCAACATTTCTTTGCAAATTCACCTACATCATTCAAAATCATTTTTCCATCAACAATTTCCCCTAACAGGCATTCTTTGTTTTGTGTGCAAATCGTTACATAATACGCCCCCGCTTTTGAATAATCATATCCTTTCAACCGGATTGAACGACGACGGGGTTGCCCATGGTTCATCTTTTCAACTCCTCAATTTCGGTTTTCAACTTATTAAGTCATTTAAGTCAAGGTCAGTTATATTAACGCCAGTTCATTATAATTTCCAGGAGTCGCAGCAGGCAATTTCATCCATGGATTTTCTCTTTTTCCACCGGTTTATTCTGATAAGACCTCACACTTTTCCGTATTTTCAGTGCATCCTGTACATGCATAGCTCCTCCTGAAATAATGAGAATATTCTGTAATAGTATATGATAGTGTGAATTCGGAAATGTGAAAAGTAGTAAATCCGGAGAATTTATACTAATGCTTTTTGACAGGAAAAAGCCCGGCCGCCCCAATTTTGCGGGCACGGCCGGGCAGGATATTATATAGTTGTATTTAAGGAACTATGAACCAGTCTGCGGTATCAATATAAAATGGCGTTCCTCGCGGTAAAACTACTTCGCTTGAACTTAAGCTTACAAACATATCTGTACTGCTTCTACCTGGATCTTGATCTGGATAGAGATAATCACCAGTGCTGACTTTCTTGTTATTATCAACATCAGCAATTACCGCAAGATAATAGGTTCCACCATCTACATTTGCAAACGTACAGGTTGCTCCGCCCCCTGATATTGTACCAAATTCGCTGTACACTGGCGCAAGTTCCTGGTCAAGATTCAGACTTTCATCAAGAAACAACCCGATAAAAACTCCGGTCTCGTCCAGTTCCGGGTTATTGGAAATTGTGACCTCTAGGGCTGACCCACCGGCCTTCTCAAATACATACCATACATCGACAATTTTTGATGGTTCCTTTCCTTCTTCCACTGCAATCACTTTCATGTGGGTATCCGGGTTGTCTGTATCTGTATCAATATTAATTTCGCCTGGATAAGAAAAAGGTGTTGAACTCTCATCCGGATCTGTACCGTCAAGTGTATAATAGAAATTAAATATGTCTGCCAGAAAAGGGTAATCATATTGTATATATACAGGAGGGAAATCAGCTGTCGAAAACGGACCCTCTTCCGGGTTCGGACGAAGTTTCGGGGGCATTGAATAGACTTCCTGGTATCTGACATTTTGCATATCAATCTTAAAACGATCCATACGGAAAGAGAGATCGGTATTCAGCCTGATATCATCCATTCCAACCCCGGCAAACCCCCACAGAGCCGGAACGGGTTGTCCCGTTGGATAATCCTCCCAATTTGGTATAAATTCCATAAATCGTCCGGAAAAGTCGCTATCTGTTATTGGTGTTCCACCAGTCCAGGATCTGCCCTTAATGTCTTCACCAAACCCCAGATCGACCATTATTTCAAGTTTTATGTCTACCTTTACAATGGATTCATATAATGCATCAGGGGAAGCAGGATCCGGGGATGTATAAGTGTATGGAGAAGGTCCATTTCCAGCGGGGTATCGTGCAGCAGTAACACAAAGCCTTCCTTTTGAAAGATCAAGTAATGTCGGGTATTTATTGTAAGTTTGCTCCAAATGGTTTGTTCCGAAAACCATTGGCCTGTCATCATAGACCTGTGTTATCAAGCCGGAATCATAGGCATATTCACCAAAACTGTCCGCCATGTCCTGACGTGAAATGATCTTGTTATCATTCAATCTTGAAGATTTATACAGTAAACGGGAAACATCACTCGCACCAAGGTGATCATCTTCTTCATAATAAACCATATAGGCTGAATGTTTCCTCTGTGTCAGGGTCTGGATCTGGATCTGGATCTGGGTCTAGTCCACCCACTGGACATGCAGCAAAAAGAATAATTATAACGATAGTTAAAATTGATGGTAAATAACGTTTCATCATGGTAATCCTCACCTATACTGATAGTATGCAATTCTTCTGAATTTCTTCATTCAGGAAGTCTGCATGCGTGAGGCTTTGTATAATAAAATAAGTATCACATTTGAAGTAGCAGTCAAGCCTCAAATAATATAAATCTTAGTTTTTCACTCAACCATATACAACACAATAAATTAAGTACATTGAGTATAGCACAACTACTATTTGTGCAGATCTAATACCATGAATTTTTATGGGTCAAGGAGTGTTTATGATTTTTCTGCATCACCCATCTCTTTGACAAACTTCTCTTCACACACCGGACAAATACTATGCGTGAATTCCGCATTAGAGTTATTCTGGATATAGACAGCAACATCCTGCCAGTAACCCTCATCTCCCCTGATCTTCTTGCAGTATGAGCAAATAGGCAGCAGGCCCTGAAGAACCTTGATTTCATGTAGTGCTTTTTCAGACTTCTGTTTTTCTTCTCTATGTACTGCATTACTTGCTTCAAGCTTAGCTGCATAAACTGAGCGATTCTGCTCTATCAGATACGTTACGGCACTTACAAAGACAAGAGAACTGAAAAATACAATACTTTCCCGCATCTCATAGGGATAAATTGATAATTTGAAGGGATTGAATAGGAAAAACGCAAGTAAAATTCCAAGAAGGCCGGTCCAAAATGCCCCCTCTTTTTCACCGAGAAAATAGATGAATGTCAATGGGATAAAAAATATCCAGTATAAAACTGCACCTTCACCTGAACCTATACAGACAGCATACATAAAACAGAGAGATATGAGCAATAATGCTGTTCGATAGACTATAAGATCATTTTTATGTCTTTTAAGAAGAAAGAAACAAACTCCAACAATTATACATACACCAAGTTCATAAAGCATCTCAAAAGAATCACCTTCAATAAAATCTTTGACAATAAAGAAAATCATGGCAATGATTGTTACTATTGATATCTTTATTGCAAGCTTGTATTTTCTCTTCCTCTCCATTATCTGAGTATCAACCCTTCTGGACAGCAACTTTTTTAATTTCATCTTTTCCTCTAACTCATACTTTTTATGATGCAATTTTTTGTATACTTTATTTTCTATCCTGTTATTATAGCAGTTTATTCAGATATTACCTGTATTTTTTCAATTTTCGTTTACTCCAATGCTTTCGGTATAGTATTATATTTTATGGTAACAAAAGAAATAATTAAGAAAATTCCAAAAGTCGAACTTCACGACCATCTTGATGGCGGATTACGACCGCAAACAATTATCGAACTAGCCAAAGAGTACCGGATAGATCTCCCTGCAGACAATCCTGCAGATCTTGCAGCCTGGTTTCATCGTGGAGCAGAGCAGAAAAGCCTCCCTCTCTATCTGGAGACCTTTGCAGTTACTGTGGGAGTTATGCAGACAAAAGAAGCTCTTGAACGTACAGCTTATGAATCAATTGTAGATCTGGCAGCAAAAAATGTTGTCTATACTGAAATAAGATTTGCCCCGAGACTGCATCTTGCCGGAGATCTTAACCTTGAGGAAGTAGTCTCTAGTGTTCTTCGCGGATTGCATAGAGGGAAAATAGAGACCGGCACATCCTTTGGACTGATTTTATGTGCAATGCGTAACCAGGACCCAAAAAATTCTCTTGATATTGCTGAACTTGCCGTAGCATTCAGTGACCGCGGGGTGGTGGGATTTGATCTTGCTGGTGATGAAAGCGGACATCCCCCAAAAAAACATCTTGAAGCATTCCAGTATATCCGTAATAGAAATTTTAACATCACCATCCATGCAGGAGAAGCCTTTGGAGTTGAATCTATCTGGCAGGCAATCCAAATTTGCGGATCACACCGGATTGGTCATGGAACAAGACTGGTTGAGGATATGAGTATACGTGGTACGCGTATTGAGAAAATGGGATCACTTGCTCATTTTATTCGTGACCGGCGGATTCCGATGGAGATGTGCCTCTCTTCGAATGTAGGAACAGGGGCTTCCCGGAATTTTGATGATCACCCATTTATCATTTTTTACCGCAACAACTTTAGAGTATTCCTCAGTACAGATAATCGCCTTATGAGTAATACCAGCCTTACCAAAGAGATGGAGCTTGCTGTACAGTATTTCAATTTTGAGTTTCATGATTTAGAAAAAATCACCCTGAATGCCATGAAATCAGCCTTTATTCACCATGATGAGAAAATTCGCATTATTTATGATGTCATAAAAGTGAAATTTGCTGAAATACGCAGAGAAATTGGGATAATGTGACATCTCCCAGGAAAAGCTCTTACCGGACGCTTAGAAGTTTTTAGATTATAAATATTTAGACATTTTAATCCAAAAATTTCAACGTCTCGTTCTTTTCCATACTTCAAAGGGATTAATGCCCATGCGTAACAGGATATAAAGATAGGCAAAACCAAAACCTGCAAGATGGGTAAGGTGTGCAACGTTTGAGTTCTGTCCGCTTACCTGACTGAACACCTCTATCACTGTATAAATAACTACCAGAAGTGGTGCCTGAACCGGAATAATCCCAAACACAAAAATCCTTGCAAAGGGAAAAAATACTGCAAAAGCAAGAAGAACGGCATATACCGCACCGGATGCACCCAGAAGAATAACTACATAATTACCCGTCCAAACATATACCGCAAAGGAGAAAACTCCTGCCAGCAATCCCGTTAAGAGGTAAAAAAGGAGAAACTCCCAGCTTCCTATCCGTTTCTCAACCTGTGACCCAAAGAAAAAGAGCCCCAGCATATTGAATAGCAGATGAGTCATGCTTGAGTGAAAAAACATATAGGTAATAAACTGCCAGTAGTAATGCTCACGTATAACAAATATTGGAATCAGTGACCCGTAATAGATCATATTTGAGTTGGAAGAGCTGAAAAAAAACAGGACGACGTTTATGCCAATAAGAATGAGTGTCATGTTATTAAAAGTATAGGGAAACTTTTTGCGTAAAATACTGGTATTCATGGAATTAAACATACGTAATTATATTAATGTCGTCAATCTTTACAGAAAACTTTGTATCAATTGAATAATTTCATCCCTTGCTGAACTGGCAGGAAAAATATTTACAACTTCCTCCATGGCCTCTTTTAGCATGTCATCACCAGTCTCAGCAGCTTTTTCCAGCGCACCTGAAGCAGATATCATACCTATCGCTTCCTTAATTTCCCGATCCGCTAAATCGACTCCTGCTTCCCTGGCAGCAGAAAACAGCTGTGCTATACGGTCACTGTCACCAGGCTGCATATTAACATGGAGAATAACCGGCAGGCTTTTCTTTCCTTCAACGATATCATCGCCTCTTCGTTTTCCAGGATTGCCTGTGCTGAGATTCTGGACATCATCCCTAATCTGAAACCCAACACCTATCTTTTCTGCAATTCTGCCGCTGCTGACTATCTGTTCTTCTGAACCTCCGGCAATAGCCGCCCCCAGTTCAGCGCTCAATCCGGCAAGACACCCCGTTTTAAAACTGCACATTTGCAGATATTCCTGAACAGAAGGAAATAAATCAGGATTTCTATGCCAAACTATATCAAGACCTTGACCCAAGTGAACTCTTCGTAAATATTTAGCATAAATACGATAAACTGATAGTTTTTGCACTGAGGAGAGGGGTGCTGAATCAATACAAACTGTTGGTAAGTAGTAGAGAAGATTTCCAGCATTGATAGATATATCTGTGCCGTACTTCTTGTGAACTGCTGCACCACCACGGCGCCAGTCTGAGTTATCCTCAATATCATCTATGATAAGACTCCCTGTATGGGGAAACTCAACTATAGGAGTGAGCAAATAGGCAGATTCGGCAACATCAGTGCCGCCAATAGCTTCAGCTATCATAACCAGTAAAAGTGGACGCCAACGCTTCCCTCCCCGATTAAGCAAATCTGAGGCTGGCTGGCACATCTCTCTATAATACTCAAGAGTGGGCTTACTGATTACACTGCCGGCAACAGTATTGACCCAGGCAGCATCAATTATTTCAGGAAGTACTGTTCTCAACTGCTTTTCAATTCGATCTATTCGTTTAAGCATAACCAAAGAATACCAATTGCTACAGGATTGTCAATATGGCTGATACATTTAATACCCAGTATTAAGGTGTGCAAATTTTTCTCAACATGCCCCTGACATGCAATTATTGCTCAGGCAACAATTAAATAATAAAAGAAAATAGGCTTTTAACGCATATTTTCCTGGATCTTTTTTAAAATAACTTGGCACGGTATTTGCTATATACTATACAAAGCAGTCAGGGTATTGTTCATACCTCCTTTATGAAAGTTTTTGATTACTGATTTATACTTAATAATTGATGCAAATTAATCAAAAACAAAGATCCATGGAAATATGGATTAAGGCAAAATTGTTAATTTTGCCGCAGTTTCCTACTTTTTAACCCATTGGCCGGGCAGCAATTTAATTCCCCTTTATTTGCTGTCCGGCCGCTTTTTTTCACAAACCAGGCTTAAGTATATTAGTCAATTTCTACTAATTCATAACTTGTGCTTCTTCCTCCGCTCTCACTCTTTTTCAAGATATTTTTATTAAGCAAGTCCTGAATATCACGCAATGCAGTATCTGTTGAGCATTTTGTAATCTTAGCCCACTTTGATGTTGTGAGTTTTCCGTCAAATCTGTCCAATAGTTTGTTTAATAGTAACTTTTGTCTCTCATTT
>Ga0307988_1001962_pt1 | contig 10750 bp, 7 predicted proteins | sample EllFjometagen183_FD_203166 | JGI IMG/M metagenome (GOLD analysis project Ga0307988, IMG submission 203166) | Marine microbial communities from Ellis Fjord, Antarctic Ocean - #183 | ecosystem: Environmental > Aquatic > Marine > Unclassified | place: Southern Ocean | collected 2014-10-08 | reverse complement strand
AGAAAATGCAAAAATATGTATGCGACGTATGTAGTTGGGTATATGATCCTGCAGTAGGTATTCCTGAACAAGGTATCGCGCCGGGAACAGCGTTTGCAGATCTTCCCGATGATTTTGTTTGTCCTGAGTGTGATGTTAGTAAAGAAGAGTTTTCGGCTGAGGATTAATTATATTCTAGGTGGGTGGCTTATGGTGGGCTACGCTTCGCTTTTAGCCCACCCTACATTTTTAGTTACCTTTTTAACTCACCCTACATGGTTACCTAGTAGAACATTGTCCACTATATATCTTTAGAGATTTGGAGGTATTTTTATGAAAGAGCAATTGTTTAACTTTTTTCAAGGTTTTGATCCCATAATGCAAGCATTGATAGCGACCTTGTTTACTTGGTTCGTCACTGCTCTTGGCGCTGTTCCCGTTTTTTTTACCAAGCGGGTAAACCAAAAAGTTATGGATGGCATGTTGGGAATGGCGGCGGGAGTTATGATCGCCGCCAGTTACTGGTCGCTGCTAGCTCCATCGATAGAAATGTCTGGCGGCGACTGGAAACCGGCGGTAATTGGTTTTATGGCGGGTGGATTTTTCCTATATATTATTGATAAAATACTGCCTCACTTACACCTTGGGCTGGATATATCAGAAGCGGAAGGCATCAAAACATCCTGGCAGCGCAGCGTGTTACTGGTTCTGGCAATCACCTTGCATAATATTCCTGAAGGCCTTGCGGTTGGAGTTGCTTTCGGGGTTGTAGCCCATGCAACTAACGCCGCACAGGCGCACACCTTGATGATGGGTGGCATTGCCTTGGCCATTGGCATTGGTTTGCAGAATTTCCCCGAAGGGCTGGCAGTGGCTATGCCATTGCGCCGTGAAGGGTTGGGGCGCTTTAAGTCATTTATGTACGGTCAGGCTTCCGGCATTGTAGAACCAATCGCCGGAGTGTTGGGCGCATGGTTGGTGATTTCAATGGAAGCACTCTTGCCATATGGATTGGCCTTCGCCGCTGGCGCCATGATATTTGTGGTGGTTGAGGAATTGATCCCTGAATCACAGCGGGAGCATAATAGCGATTTAGCCACGATTGGCACTATCGCCGGTTTTGCGCTTATGATGTCGCTCGACGTGGCTTTGGGCTAAAAATAAAATTATGGCTGGCGCTATGAATAGATTAAAACCTCAAGTAAGAGGGCGACAATTAAAGCGTCAGATTCGTGCGTTGATCGAAAGACCTGATTTTGACGCAAAGATCAATCAGTTATTGGATATGCCGAAAGGCTCTGTCACCCATGTTTTGATTGCGCTTTTAACGGACACTAACCCTGTGATTAAATGGCGCGCTGTAAAGGCGATGGGGATTGTCACCGCCGATCTGGCCAATCAGGATATGGAATCTGCCCGCGCTGTTATGAGGCGTTTGATTTGGAGTCTGTATGAAGAATCCGGTGGGATTGGCTGGGGCGCTTCAGAGGCTTTGGGTGAAATCATGGCCTGCCATGAAGGGCTGGCAGAGGAGTTCGCGCAGATACTGGTTTCGTTTGCTATGGAAAATGGCAGTTTTTTGGAATTCGAACCTTTGCAATGCGGAGTTTTGTGGGGTATTGCCCGGTTGGCTCAGGTTAGACCTCCGTTGCTTCATTCTTTGAATGCTTTAGAGTATGTCATCCCCTTTTTCGATTCCAAGGATCCAACAGTTAGGGGGATGGCGGCATTGGCTGGTGGATTGCTTGAGGATGTAATTAATCATCCGCCATGGGATAGACTCATTAACGATCAAAGCGAAATCTCTTTATATTGGAAGGATGAGTGTAAAACGGTTAAAATATGTGATCTGGCGAAAAAGCCTTGGATAATGTGAATCCAAGGAGTTGAAGATTAATAGATAGAAATGGAGAAAATCTTGTGAATAAAAAAATTGAAAAAGCCCTTAACAAGCAGATAAACGCGGAACTGTATTCGTCCTATTTGTATTATTCAATGTCGGCCTATTTCCATACCCTTAATTTGGAAGGCATGGCCTCATGGATGAAGGTTCAAACTCAGGAAGAAATGGTTCATGCGAACATGTTCAACGATTATGTTTTGGAACGTGGTGGAACTATTAATCTGACAACTATTGATGGCCCCAAAACTAAATGGGATTCTCCTCTAGCTGCTTTCGAAGACGCTTACGCACACGAGAAGAAAGTAACAAGTTTGATAAATAACTTGGTGGATATAGCGCTTCAAGAAAGCGATCACGCCACCAATGCCTTCCTGCAATGGTTCGTCAGCGAACAGGTTGAAGAGGAAGCAGCAGCGGACTCAATCGTACAGAAACTGAAACTTGTGGGTAAAAATGGTTCAGGAATCTTTATGATTGATCAACAACTTCAACAGCGCAGCTTCACCGCGCCGCCTAATGCTCCAACATTACCATAGTTCCAAAAGTTTTTTTTATCCCATTTAAGGAGAACATGAGAACATGGATATGGACACATTATTTCTATCAAGACTCCAATTCGCGTTGACCATCGGATTCCATTTCCTTTTTCCACCGATTTCAATAGGCTTGGCCTGGCTATTGGTTGCGATGGAGGGAGCGAGTTGGAGAACCGGTAATCCGGTCTATGAGCGCATGAGCCGTATGTTTGCCAAATTGCTGGCTTTGACCTTTGTGGTCGGGGTGGCGACCGGCATCGTGATGGAATTCCAATTCGGAACTAACTGGTCGGAGTATTCCAAGTTCGTGGGTGATATTTTCGGAGCGCCGTTGGCTGCGGAAAGCGTCTTCGCCTTCTTTATGGAATCGACCTTTCTTGGTCTCTATCTTTTCGGCCGGAACCGTGTTTCGAAGGGCATCCATTGGTTTTCGATTTTGATGGTGGCAGTGGGCGCAACTATATCAGCGTTTTGGATTATCGCCGCTAATTCCTGGCAGCAAACCCCGGCGGGATATATCATTCAGAACAACCGGGCGGAACTGACCAGCTTTACCCAGGCCATATTCAACGATTCTACCTGGCTGCGTTTTTTCCATACTTTTTCGGCTACCATCGTCTGCGGCGCATTCGTGGTGACGGGCGTGTCGGCTTATTGGGCGCTTAAGAAAAAAGATATGGATGTCACCAGGCGTTCGATGAAATTAGCCTTGATCGTTGGATTCATCGCTTCGGTTTTGACGGCTTTTCCAACTGGTCATGAACATGCCATCCAGGTTGCCAAGACGCAGCCTGAGAAATTCGCCACTATGGAAGGACTGCTCAAGACGCAGACGCGCGCGCCCTTGCTGGGCTTCGCGATTCCTCTGGATAATCCTCCACGGCTTATCGGCGCTATAGAAATTCCCGGCGTGTTGAGCCTGATGGCGCATGGGGATATCAATGCGGAAGTGAAAGGATTGGACGCATTCGCCGAAGATGAGAGGCCTCCGTTCTTTTTGACCTTTGTCTCTTTCCATAACATGGTGGCTTTGGGGACGCTGTTTATCGGTCTGATGGCGTTTGGACTATTTCTGCTGTATCGCGGAGTCTTATGGGAAACCAAGTGGTTTCTGGCAATTCTGGTCGCCGCGATTCCCTTGCCGTTAGTTGCCACTCAACTGGGCTGGATCGTGGCCGAGGTGGGTCGTCAACCCTGGGTGGTTTATCGTTTGCTGAGAACAGCCGATGCGTTTTCTCCTACAGTCTCAGCAGGAGAGGTGCTCTTTTCCATCGTGTTGTTTGGAACAATTTATCTCTTTCTCGGAGCGCTTTATCTCTTTGTCTTTATACGTGAAGTTAGAGAAGGCCCGGTGGAAGAATCGGTTGAGGAGGTGACGGTCTGATGGATTTTAATACGATCTGGTTCTTGTTAGTAGGAATTCTATTCGCAGGCTACGCCATCCTGGATGGTTTTGATCTCGGTGTTGGAGCATTAAGCCTTTTCGCGAAGGATGATAATGAACGGCGTATCCATATAAATGCTATCGGTCCGGTGTGGGATGGAAACGAAGTATGGCTGGTGACTGGAGGCGGGGCGTTGTTCGCTGCGTTTCCACCAGTTTACGCTACGGTATTCAGCAGCTTTTACCTGGCGCTGATGCTGCTGCTGGCGGCGCTGATTTTCCGTGCGGTTTCGATGGAATTTCGCGGGAAGGTTGATTCTCCGGCTTGGAGACGTTTGTTCGACTGGATGTTCGGGATTGGCAGTTTGCTGCCCGCCATATTATTTGGCGTGGCGTTAGGTAATATTCTGAGGGGCATTCCCTTGGATGAAACATATACCTTCACTGGAACTTTTCTAGGTTTACTTAATCCCTACGCCATACTTATCGGACTATTAACCCTATCGCTTTTCATTATGCATGGCGCGATTTACATGGCGATTAAAACTGAGGGCGATCTGCAATCCAGAATGCAGGGATGGGCGAATAGAGGCTGGATGACATCGGTCATTCTTTATGTCTTGGCTACCATAGCAACCTTTTTCGCGGCGCCGTTTCTGTTTGATGGCATCTTGTCGAGTTTGTATTTCTGGTTAGTATTTCTACCGATGTTAGGCGCCGTCGCTTATCTGCCAGTTATGATCAAGGCGGCGCGTTATGGAATGGCGTTTTTCGCATCATCGGTAATGATAGCGGGAGCCTTGGGTTTAACAGGCGTAAGTTTGTATCCACGGATGGTTCCATCGCTGACTAACCTGGATTACAGTTTGACAATTTACGCTCACTCATCCACGCCTCTGACTCTGAAAGTAATGCTGATTATCGCGTTGATTGGAATGCCGATGGTGATCGGGTATACGGCGGTTATCTATTACATATTTAGAGGGAAAACTGAGATTACTGAGGATAGTTATTAGATATTCTTTTATCATTGCATGTCATATACAAAAAAAGCCCGTTTTTACGGGCTTTTTTTATCTAGGGTTATAAAAAACAACCCCCTCTTGAATTATCCCCCAACTTGGGGGAGAGGGATTTTGGATTTCTGTTGTTCTATCCATACTTAAATGCAATCTTGACAAATAGATACGAAATATTATAACACGAATTCTTGATCTGGATTGGTATTATATGGTATTGACTTAGTCATACAAAACACTTTGGTCTAACATTCCTCTCCCAAGATTGGGAGAGGTTAGGTGAGGGTAGATAACAATCACTCTCGTAAACAAATTTCTTCTATAGTTATCGTCAAGGGTAGAAAGAACGCTACCCTTGGCGCCCGCAGTCTTGCCCTTGGCGCCCATTTTCTTATGGGATAGCGCCATAGTTAAGGTGAAACTTAATCCACAAATTTCAAATCGTCATTTTGCTCAATAACTTTGTAGAATCGTGCGCGTTCTTTTGCTCCACTGTTGGGTTGGTGAAAAGCCAGCATCAATTGACCTTCAAAGGTTTTGAATAGCATAGAGTGACCGCCATTCTTATCGTACAATGGTTTTTCATGCTGTTTCCATGGGCCGGTAACTAGCCCGCTTGCAGATTCAGCAACGCCGATTGCGTAGGCGCCGCCATCTCCGGTAAAACTCGACCACAACATCAACAGTTTCCCGTTCTTGGTTTTATACAAGCAGGGTCCATCGGTTACGAAATTGCCTTTCTTTTTACCCACTGCTTTTACCCAGGGAGCGTCTGAAGCATGGAATAATACTATCGGGTCAGCATTGCGCTCGCTCAAATCATGCTTCATGCGCACGGCCAGCATTCCGCCATCGCCAATCTGCACCCATTCATGGCAGTAAATCATCCAGCGGTCACCCTTGTCATCGATCCATAAGGTTCCATCCAGAGAACATTGCTTAACTGGAGTACAAGCCTCAGTGCTTACGATAGTGAAAGGTCCATCTGGTTTAGCAGCGCGGATGATTTGCGTTCCCCGGCCTCCTTCACGGCCATTGAAAGATACAAACAGATAGAACCAATCGCCTACGCGGTGCATCTCCGGCGCCCAAATCTGCTCGCCGCCCCAGAAATCCTTGTCGCGTTTATAGACTAGCTTTGGATTGCTCCAATGCTTGAGGTCTTTGCTTTTGTAAACCTCGACTCCCAGTCCTACATTGCCTTTACCTTCTCGGTTGCCCGTCTGGGCATACATATAATAAGTCTGTGAATCATCATCGGCGTAAACAAAGGGGTCTCGGATGCGGATATCCAAAGTCTCCAGGGGATAATCATTTTCCACGCAGGCAACGTTATCCGTAAACATAAATAGTCCCATCAGAGTAATACAAGTAATACATATTAATCGATTAATCATAGTTAACTCTCTCAACAGCATAGCGCTCTAAGCGCACCAGGGCCGCGTACGGTTCTTAACTTCATCCATAGCCAGAATTTTCTTGGCCACGATTGTATCTTCAGCGATTTGGAAATCGAACATACCTACTGTAATGAAATCAGCGCCATTTTTGAAACAATATTCAAATGCTGATTCAGGACGGATTGCTCCAGCTGCCAACGTCTTATAAGCGATCCAGGGCGTTTCTTTTTTTCCATGATCTCCTTGGTTTTTTCTGGAAAGAGATCAAAGATATTGTCGTGGAATTTATTGTGATCCAGATAACGGGTGCTATCAACTGACCAGGGAATACGTTTATCCTTGGGCAGCGATGACCAGTATTGATCGTGATGGAATGATTTGAAATAGTAATCCGGCTCAATGCCATATTGATCCGCAACCTCGATAACCTTGACGTCATGGCCGCCAATACCAGCGGGAATGCCTTGTTTTTTGATATACTCGACGCCCTTGGCAATTATTTCGATTTTCTTTGGATCGCCGGTTTTCATGACATGTTCAGCATAGCCGCCCTGAATATATATAATGGTGGAACCTTGATCGATGCTAAAATCGATCCATTCCTTCAAGCCTGATTTTTTTCCATCAGACCAGTAGGGATTACTGAAATCTGCCCAATCCTGATGTACGCCTACGATAGTTTGAATCTCTCCGCCCCGTTCTTCTTTATATTTATTGATAAAATCCAACTGAATGGGATCGGGCGAACAAGTGTTGATGCCATATTCCTCCATCATCTCCAGCGTATCATATTGTTTTTCCAGGGTCAGATACTTTCTCGCCAATTCAGAAACATAAAGCAAATCGCGTTGATGACACCATCCGCTGATGATGTTCCCACCGCCAATAAGCCGACTTATTGAAATATCGCCTATCTTGCCGCAGGGAATTTTGTTGGAAGATGCGGGCTTTTTTGCCTGTGAATCAACGGGATTCTCTAACATAGCCAGTAGTTGTTTTTCTTCCGGTCCTCTGATGCCGACTGCTGCTCCAGCCAACGCTGTCTTACCAAGAAAACTGCGGCGATCTATTCGACAAGTCATGATTTCCCCTCCGCATAATTTATTTCTATAACCAATGATAACATGAATCATAGAGAAACAAATCTGATTAATCAATTCATCGAAATCTCTACGCCCTCTTTGCCTTCATCAAGACGCAGACAGAAGCCCCATTCATTGGTGTTATTACCAACTTTCAGCATGATGTCATTGGCGCCTTTCTTGAGTTGAGCAGAGAACAAATCTTGATCAATAAACAGGGAACGGTTTGATCTGTTTTTGTGAACCTCTTCTCCATTGATCCAAACTTTCACCCAATCATCAGAACCTAGAGAGAAATAGACAGTGCGGTCTTCAGGTGAAATAAGCGTAGTCTTGGCATAAGCCGCTTTATTCTGTTTATCCTTATCCTCTTTCATATCAAAGAAGCGGTCCAATCGAATCAAACCCAGTGAATCTTTTGGATCAATTCTCTTCCACTCTATCGCATCTCCTGTATCCGCCTTATCTTTTTGCAAGGCTTTTTCTGGAGCGAAGACTTTGTCATAACCTTGGTTTGCTTCGAAATCATAAGGCCCTGCGATATCCCATGACTCAATCAGATCGCCCCAGGCCAGGGTTTCATCTCTTTCTGTTTTCGATAATTCTAAGTTCTCTAACATGCTATTAATATCCACCGATTCCTGATGCATCTCTTCTAATTGGTATAGATAACCCAGCAATACCGATACACGGTCATGATCCGGGTTTATTTGCACCATCTGGTGAACCGCCTTTTGAAATTGGGAGATATTATCAGGATTAACGGCATGCAAAATCTTATCAATAGCGTTAAGCGCTTTCTCATTATGGAACGCAGGGAACATTCTGATATAGAACTCTAGCACCATATCGAAATTTTCTTGTTTAAGGTAAAAGTCGATTAGTTCAGACTGCGCCGCCAATCGAACATCTGCTTTATATCCCCGGTCGCCCAGCATTAGTAAAACGCCGACTGCGTTATCCTCCATCTTCTCGGTTTTGAATATGTCTGCAATTGTGCGCAGGTGCTCAGCCTTCAAGGTATTATCCCCACATATCCCATTCAACTCTTGCAAGCCCTCTTCTTTATCCCCGCGAAGAATCTTGGTGAGGGCTGCATAATACTTAGCATGTGAAGCATAAACGCATCTTGCTTCAATCAGGCTCAAGATAGATTCAAGTTTTTCTTGGGATATGTTTTTCACAAGAGCGTCAAACATCGGGCGGTTATTAATCAGTTCCTGGGGATGCGACTCAGCATATTCAAGCAGATATGGCAAAGCCTGTTCTTTCTGCTCTAATTCAATAAGCCCAACCGCAGCGCTTTGCTTCTGCTTCGCGCTGCTCTTATCCATATCAAAAACTTTTTGATAGATAGCAATGGCTTTATCTTTATTATCTATCTTAGAAAAACATCCGGCAATAGAAAGCAGTGCTTCCGCATCATCAGCATAATGATTGATTTCGATCTTGTTAGCGAGCAGTCTCGCTGCATCTATCATATTCTTGTCATGAGCATATCTGCTGAAGGTATTTACTAAAATCTTCCGGTCCAGTTCTTTGGATTGGAAATCGGCATTATCAAGATATTGATCCATTAATTCATTCCTGGTCAGAAAATCAGTTAAAGAATTGACAATGGCTTTTTTATTCTTTGCGCTGCATGTTTCATAAGCATCATGGAAGACCTTTAGCGCTGCATCTTTGGCGCCGGATTCAAAATAATGATCGGCCAATTGTTGATAAACTCCCGGATTATTATTCTGGCGCATCATCTGTTTCTCAAGAACAATTTTCACAGCCTCCGGGCAATCATGTTCTTTCAACCATTGGATTACTCCACCATAATTAAAGTATGAATATTCGCTGGCTGATTCATCCCACGCTTTACTGGCGTCATCCAATCTACTGCAAACGGCGTAACAATTAGCCATATTTGACAACAAGTTTGATGCTTGATGCTGATCAACTGAATAGCGGGATCGCTCATACAGAGGTATAGCTTTTACAAACTCGTCATGTTTGTAATAAAGGTTCGCCAACTTACGCTGCGTCTCAAAACCAGCCGCCCAGCTGAGCAATTGCGTTATAACCTTTTCCGCCTCATCCTTCCGGCCAGCGCTGAAATAGATTCCAGCCAAACGCACCGTATCATCGATCTCTTCTTTTAAATTCTGGGCGCCTTTGATATTTTTCAACAAAACCAATGCTTCATCATAACGCTTCCACTTTATGAGCAAGTCAACTTTTTTATTGATCAAGGGGCGGTTATATTGATTCTTTTCAAGCACGCGGTCATAAGCCTTCAGCGCTTTTTCAAGATACCCGGCGTCCAGGTAGGAATCGCCCATAAACTCAACCATCGGCATATAAACCATAGTCTCAGTTGGCGTCTCAGTTGGCGTTTCGGTGGGCGTCTCGGTCGGAGTCTCGGTCGGAGTCTCAACCGAAGTCTCATGTTCGACGTGTTGATTGAAGATGTCGAGGAATACTTTTATCTTGCCCCGGTTTTTGTAATCTCTACGCACGTTTTGAGCCTGGTAATTTCTATTATGACGATCTCCATAACGCGCGAATCCCCATACTATGTCGATGGGAGTTTTATAATCGCTTTGATTTATGCAGATATTACAGTATTGATCTTGCTGATAGCGATCAATATAACCCGCATCTTTCTCGTTCATAAATAAGTGGTATGCATCTATATCACAACCATAATCGGTGCAGATTTTCATATACTTTTTGAAAGAATTCGCATCTTGCTGCTCTTCGAAAAGTTTTCTCAGAATTATGAAAGAATCTGAAAAACCTCCTTGTGACGTGAGCATCTCTGCGATTTGCGCAAGTACAGTGGATTTCTTGGAAACATCAGCTACTTCTAAACTCTTTTCATAAGCTTTTTTGGCTTCAACAATGTCACCCTGCTTTTTGTGAAATTCCGCCAGCAGGTTATATCGCTCTTGCAGTGGTTTTTCTTCACACCACTTGCTTAAAATATCCACCGCCTGCTCTGCGTTTCCCAACTTAGCCAGAGTATCTGCATAGATTCGTAGATACTCTTTTTTATTGGGATCAGCCTCAACCAATGTTTTCAATATTGCTAAGGCTTCTGCATCTTTTTCTTCTTCTTGATAGAGTTTGGCTGTTTCATACGATATTTCCTTATTGTCGGGATCTTTTTTATGAATTATCTCATACAACTGACGTTTCTTATCTTTCTTATTATTGCGTTGATATTCTTCAGCTATGTTTTTGATAAGTTCAAAATCCGCGCCTTTGATCGATTCTTTATTCAAGATTTCCTTTATATAATTATTAAACTTGTTTTTTTGGACATAAAAACGAGAGACAGTTCTGTTGATTTCCCGCTTGACATACTCCTCCTGCTTTCCTATGCGATTCTTTTTAATGAATGCTTCGGCTTCATCCCACATAGCAAAGTTCACCATCTCACTCAAGGCCTGACGG
>Ga0307988_1001961_pt1 | contig 10751 bp, 13 predicted proteins | sample EllFjometagen183_FD_203166 | JGI IMG/M metagenome (GOLD analysis project Ga0307988, IMG submission 203166) | Marine microbial communities from Ellis Fjord, Antarctic Ocean - #183 | ecosystem: Environmental > Aquatic > Marine > Unclassified | place: Southern Ocean | collected 2014-10-08 | reverse complement strand
CTTTCCGGTGAGTTCCATTTTTTTTAATAGGTGTATAATAAAAGCGGTGGCCAAATGATTTGATTAAAAAGTGGATATAAAATATAAAAGAATCGGTTTATTATCAATCTCAAATACCCAGTATTTCTTTGGTAGTGCAGATGAATGCCCAGAATATTGCGGATGGTAGTTGTATCCATAAGGTTTTTAAATAAACCAGATACTACGTGTTTGGATAAAAAAAAATATAAAAAAAGGGACAAAGCCCTGGTTCAAACTGGTTGATCAATAACTACCTCTTCGCTGATCACAGGGGTTGTTTGTTCTCCTGTAGCAGCTTTTTGAGCCTCTTCAATGATAGCTTTTGTGTCTTCTCCAGGAGCTTTAACTTTTGTAATCCCAGAAACCACTTTGCCTTCATTATCTGTGTAATCTTCAACCATTACCCTGCACCTGTTACCAAGCAACGTATCTATATCAAACTCGGTACCGAGCTCAAGATTTGCTCCAATGGATTCAAGAGCATCCCAAAGCTGAGCTTTTGGTGTGAGCTTTTTCCCAAACACTCTGCCAATTTTAACTGGTTTTTGTGTTTTGCTGTGATAAACAATAAAATCAAGAGCGATTCTTGCTCCAAATTTGCCATCAGGCGCATCACTGTTTTTTATAAATTCTGCATGGTGTAGACCTTCCGGTATATGTGGTTTTTCAAAGCCATTACTTTCTACTGCTTTTATTTTCATTTTTTGTTTTCCTCCGCCACGATGGGCATATACTAAAAAGGGTAATTTACCTCAACGATCAGGGAAATTACACAATATTTTTTTTGTTGAATGCAAATGGGTTATAAAATTCTGATTCCTGGTAGATCACTATATGGTAATCTTCATGTGGGATGGCATCATATTCAGGTATGCTTTGATTATTTAACTCATTTTCAATACATCCCCAAGCAATATCCTCTTGCTTAACATCTTCAACTTCCAGTTCAGATATAATTTCATTTATACTTTTTTGTTCTTCATCCATTTTTTTATCCTCCGGGACAATTTCCCCTGCCACATCAGGGAAATTGTTAGAGGTGTATGTAATGAAGTATTAAATAAATTTTTCAATTATTTGTTCAGGTAATGAGCTGATGATCTCTCGTGTTTTGCCGTATCTGCCCATTGAGACGACTCTGGCGTTAATCAGACCATATAAATCAAGAAAACTGAGCATATCACAAAATCGTCTTTGAGACAGGGTTCTGTTTTGTTTTTGACTGCAAAGTTTTTGGTAAGCTTCATAGGCTTGGCCGGTTGTTACTTTGTTGATTTTGGGCTTTTTTAGATTATAATAACAGCTTTGAAGGGCAAGTTTTTGATGGAGCGCAAGGGTATTAATAAATTCTGTTGTTTTATCAACTTCAAGCTTTTTTTCTGCAAGATCAACTTCATTGATACCCAGATACCCAGTTGTTTCTTCAGCAACTCTCACAGCCTTTGCTAAAAGTTCTACAGCCATCCTTGCATCGCCTGTTTCTTGAGATGCAAACGCTGAAATTTTTCTAAGAGCTGACTGGTCAACTTTATTTTGATCCAACGCTTTTAGGGACCTGAGTTTGAGGATTTCTAAAAGATCCATTGCATCGTAAGGTTCAAAAATAATATCAGTTTTTTTAAAAAATGACAGTATCCTTGAATCAAGTGTTCTTTCCCAGTCAAGACGGTTCGTGATCAGGATATAAAGAAGCCTGCAAGAAACTTTTCTGGGGAGGGTTTTGCCAAGAAATGTCAGGAACAAATCTGGATTGGGTTTAATATTATCTGCCTCATCAATTAAAAAACACAGATAGCCATTCATTTTTGAAATCGCAGTGATAATTTTTTCCTGCATGTATTCGATAGGGATTCCTTTGCGGTATTTTCTATTTGTGCATTCAAGAGATATCGCCATCTCATTTAAAGCGGCAAAAAATGATTTGGGCGATGTCAAATCAATATAGTGATAGTTGAAATTTATTTTACGTTTTTGGGTAAATGTGTAAAATGTTGATAAGACATGAATAAGAGATACAGTTTTACCTGAACCGGTAGGGCCATATATTAAAGCGGATGATGGGCAGGCATTGTCGAGGATTGGAGTAAGATGAGATATTATTCTACTAAGTTGTTTTTTTCTGATATTTCGGTTGAAAATCTCATTTAAAACTTTGCTTCGTTCATCTTCTGGCAATTTCTCATCATCAAGATAATCAGGATTTATAAGAATAGCCTTGTTTTTCCTGAAAATATGAAGGGTTTTTATCAGTTCTTCAGTGCAATCAGTTCCATGTTTATGATGATTTTTTTGGTATTTTTTTCTATCGGACATTTTATACATCGGAAATTTACTGAGCTTACCTTCAGAGGAAATGCTTTTATATTTAAACTTTTATAACCACTCAACAGTGGAATCTGATTTAGTGTGTGAGAAGACTTCCGATGGAGAAATCAAAAACAAAAAAGATGTGTCTGTCTTTTTTTGAAATTATTTATTTTCTATATGGAAATCTAATATATATATAATAATATTAATAGTTTAATATAATATATAAGGGTAGTAAAAAGTTTTATAAACGTAGTCCCTTGAAAAAAGTAACAATTGAAATTATATCAAAACAGGTACCATTTTATAGTTGTAACAAAAAAAGATATTATTTCGGAAATAGCACCCTAAAAAAAACAGACACCCATAAAAAGGAAAATCAAAAATTCCATCGGAACCTTTCTCGCACCCTTTATAAAGTTTATAAATATGCCATCAGAATTTTTTTAGGATTGTTTATCCTGTCATAGAGTGCCATGTTATCAGACTTTATTTTGCTTCACCAACAATGATTTCTCCTGGGCCTGTCAGACCGGATAATTGTTTTTTTGCAATGGCTGCCATGCTAAATAAAGTATGGGTAAACAAGGATAAAATCAGTAAAATTTATTGTCCTGGGCTTGCTTACAGGGATTGGAAAAGTTTCATATATTGATGCTTCAAGAGAAATGACTTTTGCTTATAAAAAATGGCTGTAAAAAAATCAAATTTAAAATTAAAGTAACACTGATTTTAATAAACCCATCTAAACCAAAAACTTTATAACCAACCCCCAATTCCCTATTATAAGAAATCCCGAGGTGGAGACCACAATAGAACCCTCCCAGAGGATTTCTTTTTTTCTTGTCAACTTGTAACCAAGATAATAGAATTTGCTTTGATAATTTTATGGAAATTTGATCAGATGAAGCCTATATGAAACAGGCAAAATTTTGAGGGAATCATGAAAGAACTAAACTATATCATTGGCGATGCAACAAATCCAACAGGTCAAGGCAATAAAATTATTTGCCATATCTGCAACGATATTGGTCTATGGGGAAAGGGTTTTGTCCTTGCAATATCAAAGCAATGGCCAGAACCTCAGCAACAATTTCTAAATTGGTACAAAGGCAGAGCAAATAATTCTTTTGACCAGGGCCAGGTCCATTTTGTTAAAGTTGAACATACACCGGAAGAAATCTGGATTGCAAACATGATCGCTCAGCATGGCGTAAAATCAACAGAAAATGGCCCACCTATAAGATATGAAGCAGTCGAAATGTGCCTTGAAAAAGTAGCTAAAAACGCAAAAAATAAAAAAGCTTCTATTCATATGCCAAGAATTGGTTGTGGACTTGCAGGAGGGAAATGGGATGAAATCGAAACCATTATTCAAAAAACTCTATCACTCCAAGATATTCCTGTTTTTGTTTATGACTTGAAATAAATTTTATGGGGGAACAACCATTTTAAATCAAATAACCACTTTCAGCATTATTTATCAAAATGATAATAACAGGTTACAGGAGAATAGATTGTTGAACAAACTTAATTTTATCCAGAAGTTAAAAAAAATGCAATCTGATAAAACAAAGTTGATAAAATCGTTAATATTTTCTTTTCAGAAATGATCAATGCTTTTGTTAATGGAGGCAGATTTGAGATCAGGGGCTTTTGTTTCTTTTTTATCAAAGAATACAATGGCTATCCCGGCAGGAACCCAAAAACAGGGAAAAAAGTTCAAGCTGCCCCTAAAAAATACCTTTTTTCAAATGTTGTAAAAAACTTAAAAAAAGAGGTAATTACCCCCGTTAAGCTAAAAATGATTAAAAGCCACGTCACTTCTTTTTCTTCTTTATAATTTCCCAATCAGGATTAAATGGTTTAAATTCTTTCCCAGGATTCTTTGCTAACCAAGTCTCCTCATCCTTGTGCTTATATTTTTCAGCATCTTTTTTTGCCATTATGTCACCTCCTGCAGATCTAAAATATTAATAGTATTTATTCTTTTTGGACCATAGCAGCAGCAAAGCCCCTGAAAAAATATCCCAAAGGCTTTGCTGAATACAGCTTTGTTGAAAGGTCAGGAAATTGAAATTTGGTAGACGCAAAACTAAATAATTATTCATACTCATCGCCCTGAAGAAAAGGTTTTTCCAGAGTCATAAACTTTACCGCTCTGCAAATATAATGCTTGGTAACAGTTTTTGACATGTTGGTGTATACCGTGAATTCAGGATAATCGTTGCAGCAATATATTTTGTCATTATACTGATGGCAGGTTTGGGTAGGTATTGATGAGTTATAAATAAATTCTGGTTGTGGAGCCAAATAATGTGTATATAACAAGTATAGCGTAAGCAAACATACAATTGAGATCATGGAATATGTAAACCATGTTTCCCATCTCCGATTCCAGACCTTTTTAGTCCAGAAGTTTGTTCCCCTTTTCATTTTTTATCTTTTCGCCGCTTGAGGAGGTGAGGCGTTTGATGCCCACCGTTTTTCTGAGTATTCTTGAATCTCCCTATCTGGGTCAAACGGTTTGAATTTTCCCCCTGGATTCTTCTTTGCCCATTTGTCTTCATCTTTGTGTTTATCTTTTTATATTCTCAGAAATAAACGAGCCTCTGGAAACATGTTCCAGGGGCTCGTTAAAAATTTAACTGATTTTCAGGATTCAGCCAATCAGTCACCCAGATCTTGGAAGTATATTATTCAGCTTCGATAAGGTTCTTTCCACCTTCAACCGCTTCAAACAGTTTTACAATAATATTATCTAAATAATTTAAATCCCCTTTTTCATGAATTTCATCAACACCTTTCAGTATTAAAGATCCTATTATTTCAACAGCTTCAAGCTTGACACAGTTGATTAATTCAGCATGTATTCTGATTGATTGTTCAGAGAAAGAGTGCACAATATAAATAATTTTTGCAGAGTGAAAACCGAAAATAAATAGTTTTCCATGTCCAAAAGAAAATAATGTACTAAGAAATTCTTGGATATAAGCTATAAATTCATTTACATCCATTCCGGTTTTTGATCTTACTTCATCTATTTTTAAAACATTGAGAGCCTCATAAATACTTTCATCACAGGGAAATAAATTTTGTATTTCACCGGGTGTGAATTTTTTACCTTTTTCACCAAAAGACCATTGGAAAAAGATATGAACGCATCTAACCGCAAATCGAGCAATAAATTCAAAGTCCTTTGACGAAACATACTCTTTACTTTTTGAGTCTGACATAATTGCCCTCCTTAATCTGCCTCTTAATCAGTTTTAAATACTAACCCAATTAAAATAAAAACAGTCGCTATCAACCCATATCTACATTATTACTTTTGGTCGGCATGAACAGATATCAATTTCTCGATCTATAATTATTCTATAAAAGGTGTTTGTAATACTCATCACGGCTGCCATTGCAAAAGGCATCTATTTCAGCCTTTATTTTATTTTGTATTGTTTTTCCAAATGTCTTTGCACAAGCAGTACAATAAATACAAGCAGCATTTTGAGAACCGCATTTTTTATGGCCTTTCACATTGCTAAGATCGAAATATTTTGAACATTGACAACCTTTCCGGCTTGGTCTCTTAGCAAAAGAGATTCGATCCCAAGATACACCAAATCTGTCTTTAGCTACTCTGGAAAGGCGATCAGCAGAAAGACAACCAGCATCGTTTGTCCAGCCAGGTAGTTTTTGTTCTTCTTTTACACAACAAGAAAAAAGATGTATATCGTATTTGAATGCTATCTCAGAAAGCTGTACGAAAATCGAATGGATGTTTTCCACTGGTTGTGGAATAATGTCTATCTCTTTCATTCTTTCCCACACGTGATGATATTTGGCATCTTTTTCTTGACCTGATAGAAGAAATTTTGTTTCGATAAATTTCACACCCAATGGAGAAAAAAGAGATGCTATTTTCTCAAACGCTTTGCGTGTATCATTTCTGATAATCCTTCCGTTTGGGGCTTTAACACGAATAAGAGGATCATAACGTATCTGGACAGCTTCTGGATCAACAAGACCAGTATCCAGAACTTTTTTGAGCCCTGTTGCAACTTCTTCAGGTGCCTGTATCCCAGGTTCCATAAAGGTTCCACCTAACCCTGTTACACTCAACTGTAGTCCAATTATTGCTTTGTTTTCATTATATCTCTCAAGTGCCTCCCTAAGTCCTGTATGCTCAACAAGATTTTCAACAGGCCCCTTTGTCCAGATCACCACCGCACCTATTATATCTGGGTTTAGAGCTTTTGATTTTATGCGAGCAGGCCTTCCAAGAAAAGCTTTTTGCCTGCCAAGCAAAATATCTGCAGCAATATCGGGAAAGTTTCTGATATCAACAAGTCTGCCAAGACTTGCAATTGCTTTATCCCATTCCTTTTCTGTGTATGTATCCGTCATTTCGCTTGTTACATTATTAATTTTTCTTTTTTAATTCAACTTCTTTTTTAATCCATTCCTTTGAAATAAAGATGATATCTTTTTATAAATAATTGGTATAAAAAAATAAAGCCTTTATTGCATAAAGGCGTATTTGTTCCAGATGCGTTTGCATGTAAGGATTTTTTTGTTGAGTTCTTCTATTTTTTCAAGAAGTCTTTCTTGGTTGATCCATACTTTATATTTATTGTATGTTTTTACCAATTTTAATGCTTTGTTTCGAAATTCCTGATTTACAAGTGTCTGGTACTTTTTTAGAGTATTTTCTTTGCCTTCTTTGTGACTAATACTGCTGAAGGTTGTGGCTAAATCCATAATCCTTTCATATATTTTAGTAATTTTGTATTGATATTTGTTGAATGGGTGAAGCCGTTCAAAATCCATAGATCCAAATGGGAACGATAATGATGACTCAATAGCCTCTTGGGGTACTTTGTATTCATATTTTACAGGTATACTTAAAAGCACCGCATGTTCTTTTGACAAATACCAGGTTCGGAAATCAAAATAGGCATCTGCTTCTGTAGGGTCTTCCGGATATAGATCATCATATTTACTTATGGGTTTTAAAAAACCTTTTGGTCTTTCTTCTTCTGTAATATAGCTATCTACTTGTTGACTAATTTGTTCTATTTTCATTTTTAATTACCTCGCCGGAGTGAGTCTTATGCTCACTCTCAGGATAACCTTTATCTGAGAGAGAGAATAATTTCCCAGCCTGGTTTTGAAATGATTTAGCTTTTGGACTGAAGCGTAAGCGAAAGGGAATTGCTAAAAGTTTTCAAAACTTAAATAAGTAGGGGGAATTTTAAAATGTGCTGAGGGATAGGTTGAAAACTTATCCTGATGTTGTTTTCAAAATTTCACTGCGTTTAACTGGGGCAATTTGCGGAAGGTTACGGAGGGAACAAAGGGTTCCCTTTTGGCGAGATTCCGGAATAGGCGACCACATGGTGGGGAAGATTTAAAATAGGGTTTGCCAGGGGCATATCCTTTTTAAAGCTTTAGCCGTGAAGTGAAGGGTAGATATCATTATCTAAATGTGAAAGTAGAAAAACATGGTTGTGCAGTGATTCATTTGAAAAATTAATTATAAAAAAGTAAATTCCATTCCTTTTTTTCTTGTTCAATATTACCATTTGGAATCATAAGATATTTTATTTTTTCAGATAGGTTCTTGAGTGATTTTCCAAATCTGGTTGAAAGTTTCCAATATATTCCATCTCTTCGTTCAATTATGCCAATTCTTGCCATGACGGCTCTTGCTTTCCATAGCGTTTTTTGACTTATTCCAGATTGTTTTTTTATCCTTTTCCCTTCCAATTCTGGTGAAGTCAGTTTATTTCCAGGGTTGTATTTAATGGATAAAAAAATCAGGATAAATGCTATTCTCAGATCTTTGGCGTTTTTGTTCGGGAAGATAAGATACGCCAGGTCATGAATATCCTGAGTCCTGTAAATCTTATCTTTGTTGGCTTCAATTTTTGTTGATATAATTGTTTTACCCTGTCTTTTCATGTCAAATTCACCATTCCATTCTCAATATTTATTTCCAAAAATGTCCAAAACTATCCGGGTTGTTTTTCCGTTAATTCGGTTTTTCCAAAAACCGGGGAAAAGGATGATTTGGTACTCAGTAAGGTGGATTTGCGAACAAATATAAATTTTTCGGTTCAGGATTTGCCTTTATCGATGGCAGGAGGATATGGCATATTTGTATATAAACCGTTTATGTACAATGGGCGAGTTTTAAAACAAATGCTGTAAGGGCTGAAACCTTCGAATACTGGTGAATTGGAGGGTCTGAGCAAATTTAGCCATTTGAACAGAGTTTGTTGATTATAGCTTTACAGTGATTTTAAATATTGATATTCATTATTTTAAATGATCATGCTCTTTTGAGGTCGGATTATCGATCTTTTTACCTGTAAGTCAACAAAAAACGTAATGTGACAGGTCCGAGGCAATTAAACAGCAAATGAGGTAACCATATGAGTTCAGTATCAGTAAGATTTTTTATTATTACAGATGATTCTGAAATTTTTAAAGTGTCGCTCAGTAAATTTGAACGTTTATTAGAATGCACCAGTGACGGAAAAATAGAAAAATTTGTTGGAAAGCGTATGCGTATTGCAGAAATTGGTGTGAAGCTTGAGAACAGAAAGCCAAGAGAGGTCATACGAGCGATTTATTATTATTTGCATTTTAATGAAGAAGGTATCATTGATAAAGATAAATTAAGAAATGATGGAAACATTGTTTCTACTGCAGGAATCTCCCCCATGTTCACGCAAAAAGTGAAAGACAATATAATAGATGCTCAACAAGAATTCGCTAAAAGACAAAGAGATCATGCTGTTTGGTGGAAACCTGATATGCAACTTGAACGTAATATCTTAGATGCCTCAATTGATGAGTTTAAGTGCAAAAGGTTGTAATGATGTTTTAAAAAAATAAGACATATGTGTTAAACAATTAAACTCCCTGATGAAAAAAATGATTAAAATTGAGATGATCAGGATGTTTTTTATCTCCAATAAAATTTACAGCAGGCTTTTATAATTTTACTTCAGGCTATCCCAATGAGAATATGAAACTACGGGTATCCCTCCGAGGTTGAAATATGGTACGATTTTTTACCTAAAAAACAACCATAACCCAGGAAGGAGACCCACAATGAATTATATAGGAGTAGACTGTCATATTTCAACCTTAGATTTTGCAGTGGTCAATGAAAAGGGAACAGTTAGTCAAAGAGCAAAGGTAAATACAGGTGTTAAAGAATTTATGAAATTTGTAAAAAGCATACCCAAACCCAGAAAAATCTTCATTGAAGAAGGTGAACTGGCAGGCTGGTTACTTGAAACAAGCTTAAAGTTTAGGGAGAAATTAGTCGTAACAGATCCCAAAACTAACAAATGGATAGGCAAAGCAGGCCAAAAGAATGATACGATAGATGCTGAAAAGCTTGCTCAGCTGGCCAGGGGGAATTATATAAAGGAAGTTTATCATCCTGTTAACGATCGAAGGAAATTCAAGGATCTGGTATTTGCCTATCATGACACAGTGAAGAACCAGTCCAGGATTAAAAACAAGATAAAGGCCAAATTCAGAAGCAATGGGATAAAGTGTAGCGGGATAACTGTATATCTTGAAACACATAGAGATAACTGGCGGGAAAAACTTTCAAGTAACTCGATGACACGTTTGATAGTAGAAGAACTGTGGGTTCAAATGGATCAACTTCGCAATTCTAAAGAGAAGTTGAAAAAAACTATAAGAACCCAAAGCAGGCGGTATTCAGAAATAAAAAAATTCATGAATGTGCCTGGGATAGGTCTAATCAATGGTTCTACTATATCAGCAATAATTGAAACACCACATAGATTTGCGAATAAAAAGAAATTATGGATGTATGCAGGAATTGGACTAATGGAAAGAAGTTCGGGGGGGACAATATATTCAAGAAGATTAACAAGAGAATTTAACCGGCCTTTGAAGAATGCAATAAAGCAATCAACAGAAGTTGCGATTTCAGCAAAAGACAATCAGTTTAGAAGGCAATATTTAAAATTAACAATTGAAAAGGGAATTGCATCCACAGGGCCAAGCTAACGGTAGCAAGAAGTATATTGGCAGCGTTATATGGTATGTGGAAAAAAGGTGAAGATTATGATTCTGAAATAGATAAAAAAAGAGAAAATATAAAATTCGTGCGTACCATTTAGCCAAGGCTTGTTTAGGTATGTCAGCCAGCGATTGATACGCACGGATGAGGGAAAGTATCAACAATATATTGGCCCACAAGGTCCTGTTTTCCCATGAGTATGCACCCTCAAAATTTCCGCAAATTTTCATAGGCTTTTAAGTCTCCAAAAGATGTGTGGGAAAAACACCAACAAAGTTATTTCCTTAATATCATGGAAAATAATTATCATCGTGACTAACTATAACGCTGGTATATATTTAATTTGAATTGG
>Ga0307988_1001959_pt1 | contig 10760 bp, 6 predicted proteins | sample EllFjometagen183_FD_203166 | JGI IMG/M metagenome (GOLD analysis project Ga0307988, IMG submission 203166) | Marine microbial communities from Ellis Fjord, Antarctic Ocean - #183 | ecosystem: Environmental > Aquatic > Marine > Unclassified | place: Southern Ocean | collected 2014-10-08 | reverse complement strand
CAGCTATGCGGGATGAATAATTTGAACCTGACCAAAGGTGCTCTGATAAGGCTTGTGTAATATTGTTTTGGTAGATATCCCAATTTGCCAAGATCTCTTTGACAATCAGCCGATTGGCGCCATCTAGAGGTGCCTTATCTGCTATTGTTCCCACAGCTGTCCAAAAGAGATATTCCGGTTTTAATTGCAGAGAAAGCTTGTCTGCCATCATCTTGCAAAGATACCAGGAAACTCCCACTCCTGCCAGCATTGTGTAGGGAAAGTTGCAGTCTGTCTGCTTGGCATTGACTGTTGCTAAAGCGTTTGGTAATTTCTGTGGAATCAAGTGGTGGTCTGTGATTATCACGTCAGTTCCGAAACTATTTATCTCATCAACTGCCTGCCAGGAAGAGATCCCACCATCCACAGTGATAACTAAATCAAAGTTATTGTCCTTAACTTTTCTGATGAAATTTTGCTGAAGACCATGATTTTCTATGAGGCGGTTGGGAATGTAATAATAATGTGCTTGAGAACCTGCTTTTTCTAAAAAATCAAAGAGGATATAGGTGGAAGTGATTCCATCCAGATCATCATGTCCGAAGATGATAATTTTCTCTTTATTTCTGATAGCAGAGATAATACGATCAGCAGCTTTCTCCAGCTCTTTCATCAGATACATATCAGGCAAATCAGGAATTCCTGAATTAAAATAGTCTTTATCATAATGTCTGTTCTGTAGGATTTGTTGAAAGATCGACCCTTCAGTATCTTGGATATCTAGTCCGAATTTCATGATTAAAATTCCGCTATTGGAATGTCACGTGGAGCAATTTTTTTAGGTTTTTTAGCAAAAATATCGAATCCTGTAACTCCGATAGAAAACATGAGGGAATCTTCTGAAAGTTCATGTAGGTCTTTATCGCCACGAGTAAGATAGCTCACACCCAGATCAATACGTTTGTTGAGTGATTTCAGCGGAATGGAAAATCCAAAACTGCCTTGCAATTCTGTAATTGGCTCGTTATTGATCTCAAAAGGTAATTCGCGATAAGAAAACCCACCACGCAGAGGGATTGATTCATACCACTTTCCATATCCACTGAGTGGATCGTAAGACAAACCCACAGCTACTGTGGCAGTATTTTTTTCATAAGAATCTGTATCTGCCCACATTTGATAATAAAGGTTTGAATGTAATTTGAAAGTTTCAGCAAATTTCCAGGATAATCCGGCTGATATTTTAGCAGGGATTTCTAGTAGGTAAACTGCTTCCTCCACAATCTCTGTCTCATCAGAGAAATTGTAGCTCAATTTCACATCACCCTTAAGTTTCACCTTAGATGAATAGCTGGTTCCGCAGGAGATTGATTTCCAGCGTTTGCTCAGTCCTAGAGTGAATCCAGGATTTTTGAAGAGCTCCTCTTTTTCATATTCGGTGTCCAACAGAGTGGCATCTTCAAAATCAAATTTCCAATATTGGATGCGGTGACCCAGATAGTAATTTCCTGAAATACCTATGTTTACAAAACGATTTTTCAGAGCATATGCTAGGTCAATCTGATACACATTGCTGATGATCGAATTCTTCTCTTCAAAGTTGAATTCTTCCCCATCTACACTGATAAGGCTGCTGCTACCGTAAGTATCAAGATTTCCTGATGAGACTAAAGAATACTTCAATCCAAAACGGTGATTTAGGATTGGAAAAGCAGCGGAAAAATATGGTAAATTGAAGCCATCATCATGAAATTCATTTGAAAGATTATCATAATAATTTTGCTTTCCAAAACTGGCTGCAGTAGAAAATATTACTTTATTGGATGAGGCCAGTATTGAAGGGTTGCTGTAGCTTGTGTTGATGCGGAAAAGGTCATTTTCTCCAGCGTTAGACATGCTGGCTGAATATTGGTCATTACCGAAATTCTGATTTGCCATTCCGTGATAAGAAAAGATAGAATTAGCGCTTAGTAAAGCTGAGATCAGCAAGAATATTGCTAAAAATTTATACTTCATAGTAACTCCTAGGTTAGATTTTTTTCTTGAGTCTCAAAAATTATCATTTAATTATCTTTGTCAAACTGTTAAAAAATTCTGTAACTAAGCAGGCTTAAGCGAGTATATATCTCTTGATTTATAATAAGATAGAAAAATCTGTACTGGTTTTTTTGCTTGCCATTTTGAGGGGGTAGTTAAATTTTGATCACCAATAGTTGTTCTCATACGGAATAGATGATGCTATCTTTCGTAAGGGCAGCAAGTTAAGGAGATTATTGATGGTTTCTACCTCAGATATTAGAAATGGAATGATTATCAGATTCAAACATGGTTTGTATGAATTTGTCGAGTTCTTGCATGTAAAGCCTGGTAAAGGCGCTGCTTTTGTAAGATCTAAACTCAGAAATATCCAAACTGGTAAAGTAATTGACAATACTTTTAGAGTTAGTGAAAAGCTGGAAGAAGTTCGTGTAGAAAAGCATAAAAAAGAGTACCTCTATTATGATGGAAGTTTTTATGTATTTATGGATACTACTTCTTATGAGCAGATGTCAGTAGATGCTGAGATAATAAAAGGAAAAGAAAAACTTCTGATAGAAAATATGGTTGTGACTATGAAGATCGATGATGATGAAAACATTATTGGCATTGATTTACCAATTTATGTTATTCAAGAGATCGCTGAATGTGAACCAAATGTAAAAGGTAACTCTGCTTCAGTTAGTGGCAAAAAAGCTACTACCGATAGAGGTTTGGATATCAATGTTCCATTCTTCATCCAAGTTGGAGATAAAGTAAAGATAGACACTAGAACCGGTGAATATCAAGAAAGAGTTTAATAAATAATTAATTAAGATAAAGGAGATTTGTTATGCCTAAAGGAAGAGCTTTTGCGGCGAGACTTGCCCACGAGATTAGTACAGAAGGAAAGGTAATTTGCCCAGTTTGTAATACAGAGATTAAAAAGATCAAATTGATCAGAGATAAAAAATCTAAAGCTCAGACATGGGCTCCAAGATATGAATTTAGAGATCTTTGCAAATGTACTGAAAAAGACATCATGTCAGGAAAAGTATAGTATATACTGTTTCTAAACAATCTGCCCCACCTTTTGGTGGGGTTTTTTTTTGGGAAAGTAATGTTTCCACTCAAGGATTTTATTAAATGAAAATTATACTATTGATACTTACAGCAATTATCTGGGGTTCAACATTTTTTATCATTAAAGACACAGTTAATACGGTCCATGAATATTATATCGTTTTTATCAGGACCTTTATTGCTGCTGTATCTATGTTGATCTTTTTACTCTTCAAAGACAGAAAGGCACTCCTGAATCTGAGGACACTGAGAAACGGATTGGTATTGGGTATTCTCTTAGCTACCACGTATATATCGCAAACTATTGGATTGAAATATACGAGTAGCGGTCATAGTGCTTTTATTACCGGTTCATGTGTTATCCTAGTTCCTATTTTGTTATTTATCTTTTTTAAGAACAAGATTAAACTGCAGGAACTCCATGTTTTGATAATTGTCTTGATTGGATTATATTTTCTTACTTATGATAAAGAAACAATTCTGAATATTGGAGATTTGATCACGGTAATTACTGCATTTTCACTAGCGTGGCACCTTATTCTATCTGGGAAATATGTTAAAACGACAGAGGTTTTCGCGCTTGTTACCTACCAATTTCTATTTGCTGCAATACTAAGTTTCACACTTTACCTTACAACAAATCCAACTACTTTTGTATTGTCCTCAAATGACACAATATCTTTGATTTATCTTGGTTTTGTAGGAACATTGTTTTGCTACTTTGTTTCAGTTTGGGCTCAAAAGCAGGTTAGCACTGTTACGGTAGCTCTGATCTTTACACTTGAACCAGTTTTTGCAGCGCTTTTTGCTTGGGTCTTTGCTTCAGAGATACTTACCCTGAAAGAGATTTCCGGTGGATTGATAATAATTGGTGGGATCGTTAGCTTTCATTTGATTTCAATGAAAAGGAAGAGATTTTGAGTAGAGAAGTAAGTACAGAGTACGAAGTACGGAGTACCCAGACGTTATTCACATATTGGAATGTGGATCGGAGTTGCTTCTATGAAGCATAAGAGATGCTTAACTCATTAATTAAATGGTCACCCTTCGACAGGTTCAGGATGACCAATATCATTAATTTGTTTTTAAACAATCTGATGATCTTCGAACAATCAGATGTTTTTTCTATATTCTAGAATTTCTCTACTTCTCAGTAGGAACCACAATACCTTTGATGATGATATTCTGGAAGAACACAAATACTAGGAAGGTAGGAATTGCAGCGATTACCAAGGCGGCGAAACCAACTCCGGCAGTACTGCGTTGCATCAATTGGTAGATATGCACCATCATTGTCCACATGCTTTGATCCTGACATACAATGAAGGCGAACATGAAATTACGGTAAGCAGCATTAAATGCACCTAGAGCGATCACAGCCATAATTGGCTTGGAAAGTGCCATCGCGATCTGCCAGAAAATACGAGTTTCACTGGCGCCATCGATAGTGGCAGATTCAAATAATTCCTGTGGTAAAGAATCGAAAAATCCTTTCAATAGAAAGATAAAATAGCCATCGGCTGCGGCTGGCAGAATCAGGGCCCAGAATGTATTCAGTAGATTAAGATTTTTTAGCAGGAGGAAGCTGGGGATTCCCATCACCATTGGTGGAAAAGCCATTGTAAGCATCAGCACTAAGATGATTTTATAGGTGGCTCGCAACTTAAAACGACTCATCGCATAAGCTGCCAGCGGATTTACTATCAGCGCTGTGATAATGGCAAGCATTGTGTAGATCAGGGTATTTACTATCGCTCGACCATTATACAGCATTACATCCAAAACCATCACATAATTACGAATTACAAATTCTTTGAAAATAGAGCTTTTATGCGCTTTAAAAGTAAAATAATCATTCTGGAAATAATCGATCTGGATTTGTTGAAAATTCTTATAAGCGTAATGATAAGCATTATTCAGAATAGCTAAATCCGCGTATTTATTTTGCAGATAAATCTGCCATTTATCATTTTCACTGCTATCAATTTGCAGGAATTTAGCTGAAACTACCTTTTGCACAAAATTTTCCCAGACATCTGCGTAAATTGCATCTTCTGGCATTGCTTGTGGTGGATATATATTGATTGATTTCTGGTAATTGGTAGAAAATCTTTGGTTGAATTCTGCTAAATCAAGCTCACCATCAATCTCGCCTACGATTTGTTTGATAAATTGCAGAAACTCTTTCTGACTGTTGGGGCTAAGCCTTATCGACTCAAAATCAGCCTGAGTTTTGATGAAATTACTCCAGTCGGTTTGGAACATAAGATTTGATTGGGGTAGATCATTTGGTAGAGATAAATCATCCCAAGATTTGATTTGACGTTGATAAGTAGCATTTAAGCTGGAAATGCTACCATACTTTTGCCTTAGAAATTTTCGATATTCATATTCTGTAGCGATAATTTTTATCTGATCTGGTTGTACGATAGTTTCCATAAAAAAGGTAATATCTTGCAATTGAGCTCCATCGATATTACTAAAATCTGTTAATGTGATCGAACTGAAATTTGGATAAGTGCTTTTGTACGTTTTATTCAACAGTTCAATATTGTCATATTTATCTAATAAGAAATTTTGATATGGTTTCTGCGCTGACGGTAAGAGCTGTAGATGTTGCAAATTTAACTTACTGCTGACATAATGAAACCAAGGATCTCGCAATTTATTGGTGGGAGCCATTTGTGGTAGAATGATCTCCTGCCAGCTCTGATAATTTGTTGCTAGTGCTTCATTTAAGGCGTTTAGGTCTCCCCCATAGGCCGGTAACAATTCCATTGCCACAAAATCACCACTCAAGTTCAAATAGGTACGTTGCCCTTCCGGCAGGCTTGCCCGGAATTCCTGATACCGTTCTAAAAACTTACTTCCTGTAGTGCTGAAGTTACGCCCAGCCACCAGCTTTTCCTCAAACCGCACTTCGTTCCAAGTGATAAAATTCGTCTCATAGAGCTGATTAAATAGTGCTAGATTACCAGCAGATTCTTCTTTCATAAGATTACGGAAAGCGCGGTCATTTAGCGGAGCTATTCCACGACCATATTGCTCTGAAACATAATAATCATAAGCATCCAGATTAGCTTGGTTGGTTTGGATAAACTCCTGCCAATCACTGTTTGCTGTCTCATCCAGATTATCAGGTAAAGTTACAAAATCAAAAGCAGCAAATCTATTTTGGTAGCGGCTAATCAGGCGGTTAGATTCTTCATTTAAGCGTGCTTCTGTATATTTTTGGAATAACGCTTCCTGATTGAAGAAAAAGCGAGGATAAGCAGCAAATTCTGTGGAGTCTACATTGCTATTGAATGATGAGGAGATCATGATCATGAAAGGATAAATCATGGTGATCGCGCCTAATAAAAGGACGAAATGGATGCTGAAATTCAGCGCTCTAACCTTGAACGATCTTCTTCCGACATTTCCGATGATTGGCATTTTTGCTCCTAAAACTTGCTTATTTTATGCGATGAGATTAATCGTCGCCAGTTGTCTTAAATTCCATTGATGATAATTTACGTAATTGCAATACAGTAAAGCCCATCAGCATTATTCCCAGCATCCAGGCCATGGTGGTGGCGATGCCGAATTTCAGATAGAGATATGCTTTCTCGAAGATCAGCAGATCGGCAACTTTGGTTGCCTCGTTGGGTCCTCCGAATGTCATTACCAAGATGAATCCACTTTGTTGAGTGGAGGCGATGAAGGCAGCGATAAATTGGATGATGATCAATGCTTTCAGGTTGGGTAAAACAATCGTGATAATCTTCTGGAAGAAATTTGCTCCATCGATATCTGAGGCTTCATATAGGTCGTTTGGAATCCCTTTTAGGGCTGCCAGATAGATGAGGCAACCCGGACCAACACCAGCCCAGATACTTGGTAGTATCACGCAAAGCATCGCCAGATTTTCATCCCGTACCCAGCGACTTTTCTCCAGTCCCATCGCCATCAAAATCTGGTTCAATCCACCCGCATCAGAGGGATCATAAAGCAATTTCCAAAGGTAGATTACTATCACACCACTGATTACGGCTGGTAGGTAATAAATTACACGATACAGCACTTTTCCATGTGAAACTTCCTGCAATAAAATTGCCAGAATTATCGGTGGTAAAAATCCCAGAGAAAGGGATATTGTCATATAATAAAGGGTCTTGCCAAGTGCTGACCACCAGACTGGGTCAAAGAGCACATCGGCAAAATTGCTAAAACCTATCCAGGAAGACTCACCCACAATTTGGTAATCTTGAAAAGCCATTTGAGAGCCTTTGAACATGGGATAATATTTCCAGAGTAAAATCGAAGCTAAAGCCGGGATTAGCATGAGATATGGCGCTAGATTAAATTTCTTTTTATTGGTTGTAAGAATCTGATCTTTAGGTGTGAAAATGAGCCAGACTTTATAGAGCGAGAAAAGGAAAAAGGAAAATACCACGATTGCTACTAAAGTAGCAATGCGATTTCGTCTCAGTCTTACCGCAGGAGCTATCTTACCGATCATCTTTTGGTTGGTTCTATCTACCGCAGCATCTAGTATTTCTCTTATTCTTCCCCGTTTATCCTCACGAGTATCACCCAGTTTACCCTCGTTTTCCAAAACAATAGTTTTATCTATCGGGTAAGTCATGTACTCATATATTTTCTGGCAGTTATGTCCGTAAGGTTCCGGCTTGCCATTTTCCACAGCTTCCTGAAAAGTCTCTAGCCAACCGGCAGGTGAGTATTTCAGATATTCTTCATAACCATAACGTTCTAGGTAGAGTGGGTTTTGCATTTTGCCAAAACCAGCGTCAATCATCACTTTCAAGCGTATTTCACGCGCTTCCTCACTATCATAAAACCAGATATATTTCCAGGCTGCTTCTTTCACCTTCTGCGGATCACGCTCGCCTAATCCACTATTATTGCTCTCCCCCGCACCGGAAAAAATCCCCATCATCCGGCTATTGATTTCAGAGCCGCGCAAACCGGTAGGCCCTTGCGGACAGGGCGCCACACCATAAAGGTTAGGGTCAATATTGCCACCCAGACTCTGCTCGTTCATATAGCTCATCATCATCCCGATTTTGCCATCTTCGAACATTCTGCCCCAGTCACCTTCTCTTATCACAAAACCTTGCTGGGAGTTTCCTGAAGCGTCTTTCCACTTGGTGGTGAGTAATTCCAGATACAGTTCCATCGCATCTACACCCGCTTCACTATTGAAGCTGGCATACCACTCATCTGTTTCAGGGTTTTGCAATACTGCCCGCCCGCCAGCACTCCATAAGTAGGTGATCCAGTCATAGGCTGCCTGAGAGCCACTGGCGAGATACAAACCATAAGTACGCTCGTCTGGGATGGTCATACGGCGGGCATACTCTACCAGTTCTTCCCAATTTTCTGGAGGTCGGTTGGGATCCAATCCCACTTTTTGGAATAGGTCTTTTCTATAGATGAGCACGCGTACTAAAGTCTCATACGGTAGCGCCCAAACATGTTTATCCTCTTCACCAATTTTTTTACGATTAATTACTGGCCAGACAGGTTTGGAAACACGATAATCAAGTTCAGTAGGATTTTCTGCCTGGATAAAATCATCCATTGGATAAAGAAAATTGTTTTGGATATAAGTATCAGATTGTCGGAAATTCACATAAATAATATCGGGAGAAACCCCACCTGCGATAGCCATTAATGGACCACTATCTAAATCCATACCTTCTATTTTAATACCGCTGAAACTGCGCAATTCGATATCAGGATATTTCTCTTTGAATGCTTCTATTACTGCTAGATCAGCCTTGGTAAAAGGGTCTGTATTTTGGGGATCAGGTAATTGGAAAACTTTTAAAATTGTCTTTTCTGCTGCAAATAAGTTCAGCGTGAGAAAGATTAATAAAAATATTAACAAATAACGTTTAGTTTTCAAACAAAAATTCACTACGATACTCCCATGATTAAATTTGTGAAATAACCCAAAAACAGGTTATCAACGTCAAGGTATTTTGGCGGAAGATCATTGAAAGTTATGAACATTATAGAAATTAGGGAAAAAGACGGCGGCATCTTAAGATACCGCCGTTTATTCGAACCATTATTTAGCTCAGAGAGAACTTTTGTAAAATCAAGGAAATCAACCTAATTATTTTAGGAGGATCATTTTGTTGGTTTGATCTATGTTAGCTGTTTTTAAACGGTAAAAATAGATGCCTGAAGCTACAGGAGTATCTTGTGAGTCTTTACCATTCCAAACCATTTTATGCTCTCCTGCTACTAATTCAGAAGCATTCAAGGTTTTAGTTTTCTGACCACGACTATTATAGATTTCCAACTCTACATAAGAATTTTCTGTTAGGTTGAAACTAATTGTTGTAGTTGGATTAAAAGGATTTGGATAGTTTGACAATCCTAATTCCAGTGTAAGATCAGTATCGGCATCAGTCCCTTCGTAGATAAATACTGTTGTAACCATCTCAGAAGTTTCATCCCCGTAAGCTGCATTAATAGCAACACTATACTCAGCTCCATAGATTAGGTTTTCCAGCAGATACTCAAAAACATTATTTTCTATATTTCCAATCATTGTACCATCAAGATAGATATTATATGAGTCAGGAGTTGTATTCGTGGGAGCATTCCAGGTAACCAATCCAGTAGCTGTATCAACTTGCAGATTGGCTGGAACTTCGATAACTACATCAACTGTGAATTCTATTTCTACAGTAGAAGATGAGTCTTCTCCGTATATTGCCTTAACTCCCAGAGTATAAGTACCTCCAGCTTCTAGGCCATCAATTTGGTATGATGTAACATCACCAGCTACACTTTGAAGAGGTTCACTATTTAGGAATAGATCATAAGAATCTGGATCCATAGTGGTTGGAGCATCCCAAGTTGCTAGTAGAGTAGCTGTATCAACTTGCAAGTTGGCAGGAGCTTCCAATTCCATCTCCATCTCTCCCAGAGTTCCATCAGCATTGATGTTCTGAGCATGAATACCATTATCTCCACCCCAGGCAGTTACGATCTGAGTTGCGGAAGTTTTCACGCCACCCATTCTGGAGGGATTGTCAGGATTTGTACTCATCATTACAATATCTCCATCCCAAACAAAATTCCCATCATAATCCAAACGATAAGCAGAGACGTTGGATACTCCGAAATAACCTGCTACAAATTGGTTTTGAATGATTTCAGCGAAACTGGATATTGGGTCTGAAGCACCTAATGCTAAAACAGTAGCGCCAGTTTCACTCCACATTCTTGTACCTGTACTATCTAGCATCTGAGCACTGATTCCACGATTGTTTTGGTTGCCATCCATTTTAGTCCAATTTACATAAAGATTATCTGCAATATCTAAAGCAATCTGTGGGTAGTAATGTTCGTTGCTATAATCATTAACTATCTCATTTCCGTTATCAAATTGGCTAGAGCCATCGGCTAAAACATGTTGGTAGAATATATTAGCATTTTGGTCGCCATCTCTATCTTCATGCCAAGCAATGTATAACCCATTATTGTTATCAGAAATAATGTCAAAAATCTGGGTCCAAGCTGAGATTCCACCAGCAGCCGAGATTACAGTATCTGTAGTCCAGGCATCGATTCCGTCAGCATCAATTTTCTTGGCAAATACATGTCTGGTTGGTGCCCAAGTAGGACCTGAATCTTCAAAATATTTTACAATTACTCCTTCA
>Ga0307988_1001958_pt1 | contig 10761 bp, 6 predicted proteins | sample EllFjometagen183_FD_203166 | JGI IMG/M metagenome (GOLD analysis project Ga0307988, IMG submission 203166) | Marine microbial communities from Ellis Fjord, Antarctic Ocean - #183 | ecosystem: Environmental > Aquatic > Marine > Unclassified | place: Southern Ocean | collected 2014-10-08 | reverse complement strand
ACGAATCAAACTTTTACCCTGATCAAATAGAAACTACAAATTCACTGTATAGGTATAATTCTGTTGCTCATACTGCAAAAAGAGAGTGGAACAATGATTCTGCTAATCGCTTTGGGACTGTAGACAGCCCCTTGGGCTTAACCTCTTATCCCGTTTTAGGATTTGTTTACACACAAGAGAATGCTCACCAGACCGAAATCCCGGTGAGCGGCAAAGTGATCCTACCTTGATGTTTTCGACATTCAGTTAAGTCTCCTTCAATTTTTGAGACAGATTTCTGGGCTCAAAGATAATTATCCGAAGGTAGAGTATTCAAGAAGCAAAATTCTTAAGGGTACCAAAAACATACTTCACCGGAAAAAATCTGAAAATTGGCTGATCAGTTTGATGATAAAGAATATCTTGGCAGAACTTTTCAGATTTAACGATATCCCCAATATACGTTATAGCAATCTTTTGAAATTTTGATTAATGCTATCCCATATATTTGTAATTTCAAATCTGAAAGTGAAAATCTTGTTTATACCAGATGTGGTATTCTGGAAATATTTAAAAAGCCAGGACTGTTGGCTGAAGCGCTCGGTAATTTGTTGAATTTGACTCCCAGTCTCCAATTTTGATTTTTGCACGTTTTAGCATCACTGCCGTACTCGTTCTAACATAAAGCACACTTGCATACTCTTTAATGTCTATAAAGCCCTGACACTCTAAGTGGTGACCCCACGGGGAATCGAATCAGGGATTCCGGGGTGATAGGCCAGATGTAGAGTTTTCCTGTGCAGTAATATTCATAACAGACTAAGCAGCATGAGATTAAAAATGGGGACTAAGTGGGGATAAATATGCACATAAATCAAAAAAGCTCTCAACGTAAAACGCTGAGAGCCTTGTGTTTTATGGTGGGCCGTCAGGGAGTCGAACCCGGGACCTACTGATTAAGAGTCAGTTTATTTGTGATTCTCAGTGATTCAAGGTGATATAAATAATACACTAATAGCCTTGATATTACAAGTTTTATGGCGTATTATGAAATTATATGAAGTCGGCTGAAGTTTCGGCAAAGGGTGTACCAGGGATGTACCAAAGATAAAAAAGGTTTTCCCTTGGGCGCAGCCGACTTGGTTCTACAAACAAAGGGGAGGGCGAGAAAATGTCAAGAAAATGGTATCCATCGGGAACTCCCGGTGTACGTTACCGGAAACACCCGACCAGGAAAAACGGTAAGCAGCCCGATCGTTATTACGCTATTTATTATAAACTCCACGGGAAATCAATAAATGAAGGGATTGGGTGGAGTTCGGACAATATCACACGGGATGTGGCAAATGAGTTGAGAGCAGCCCTGCGGAAAAATCATATTTCGGGTGAGGGGTACCAGACCCTGAAGGAAAAAAAACTGCTTGAGGAAAAAGAATCCGCCCGGCTTGAAAGGGATAGCATCACCTTCGCAGATTTTTGTAAAGACGTTTATATGCCGTTGCAGAAAGTCAATACGAAGGAGAAGTCCCATTCACAGGAAGAGCGCAATATACGGATCTGGTTAAATCCAGTAATCGGTCACCTGCCTTTTAAAGACGTAACAGAGGACCACCTGGAAACGGTTAAAAAAAATATGATATATGCCCCACGGAGCCCCCGGACGATCCTGTATGTGTTCACAACCTTTGGTCATGCGTGGCGGCTGGCCAGTAAGAAAGGGGTGGTGACCGGGCAGTCCCCAAAAGCAGAGATTAAGTTACCAAAGGTTAATAATAAATCCCTGAGATTTTTTTCCCAAGAGGAGTGTAAGGATCTCCTTGCAGAGATCAAGTCGAGGTCAAAGCAATGGCATGATATCTGTTTAATATCTCTCCATACAGGAATGCGTCTTGGGGAGATATTTCATTTAACATGGGGGGATGTAGATCTCCAGACAAAAATGGGGACTGCCCGCGATACGAAATCTGAAGGCCGAACCCGCTATGTATATTTTACTGAACAAGCCAACGATATTTTGAAATCCCTGTTTAGAAAACAGCGGTCCAATGAAATAATATTTTTGAGTAAGACCGGAGGGGAGATTAAGGAGCCAAGCGATAGTATTTCCAGGTCTATCGAAAAATTAGGTCTGAACTTTGGAGTGTCTGACCCAAGGCATAGAGCTAAAGGCCACACCTTCCGTCACACATATGCAAGCTGGCTGGCCCAGTCCGGCAAGGTTTCTCTTTACGAACTAAAAGAGCTGTTGGGTCACCAAACCATCCAGCAAACAGAACGGTACAGCCACCTTTTACCCGAGGGGATCAAGACAGCGGCGTCAAAATTCGAGGCCATTATTTCCTAAAGCCGAATAAAAGCAACAGACCCACCAACATCGATCAGGACCAGGCAGACGGGTGTTGATGATGTAAAAATTTAAGGACTCAAGCACCGTAGGGCTTTATTTTGAGGTGGGGTCTAAAGGGAGCTCTCCCACTTATTAAAGTTATCGATACCACTCTCTGAAATTTTACTTTGTACCCATAAATATGGTAAAATTACTTAAATTTTTCGGAATAATACTAAGGAGAAAAATATGGGATCACTTTCATCCGGCAGGCGCAGCGGCGCCGCAAACGTGAAGCCGCTCGTCGAGGAAAATATCAGCATCAGTTGTCACGACCTCAACAGAAGAGGTCTGTTATCTCCTGGTAAAACTTTCTATATTGATTACAATACTGGCTCAATCAAAACCCTGTCTTTGACTGTTCAAGCCCAAAGAGATTCATTATATTTGCAATATTACTCGAACAGCCGGACGTATACCCAAGAGATTTCTGTTTTGTACCAAAGCTGCCATTATGGAGGTAAACGCCCCTATTTTATCTGCCCCAAATGTTTTCAAAAAAGGACAGATTTGTATCTGGGCAAAACCGGCGACTTTCGGTGTCGCGTTTGCCAGGAATACGCTTACAGGTCCCAGCGTTTGAACGCACATCAGCGCCATGCCAACCGAGCAATGCTTCTTAAAAAGAAAATTACCAGCGCTGATCAGCCTTATTTTTGTATCGAGAAGCCGAAAGGCATGTGGACCACTACCTTCAACAAAGTACTCGACCGAATTGTAAAGCATGAAATGGCTTCATGTGGGCTTTTTGTTGAATACTTTGATGGTGTGGTTGAGAAATTTAACTCACAAATGGATAAAACTTCTGATGCCTTACAATAAATCATCCCGGCAGCCGGCCGCCAAAAAGTTTTCTTTCTTATCGCTGCACTTTCGGGCGTCCGGGCTGCCTGGCCTTCTCGCTTCTTGCCTTAAAAGGATTCAAGTTTGCCAGAAAACAATAATGCACCTTCCCCAAACAAACATAAAACAAGGAGTATATTATGCAATCATGTTCAAAAATTTTTAAAACATTACACAATGAAATTTCTCCGGTAGGAAAATCAGGACAAAATAAACATTTTTCTGTTTTGAGGGCCGGACCGTCGTCGGATATGCCGCCTAATTTTGAAGACATTTCCACGTACCAGGATTTTGTAATCTTATGGGGGAAAGGGCATAATATTAAGGTTATTGAAATTGTTGAAAGACTACATTCTGAAGGTTTACTTTTCCCAGTATTATTTGTTGAAGAACGGAAAGGTTTTTTGACAATTATTATTGATAAAAAAATATTTGATCAGCTTGGTGGTCACAAGCTAAGAAGTTATAAAAGCAAGGTTCAGAAAATAACTTTAAATCCCAAAGGCCCATATACAGAGTTTGTATACGTCTTAAATGGCGATCTAAGTTCCAGGGATGGATTATTGTTTGAACACGATGGACCCAAGCATTCCTTTCAATATTACGAAAGTATAAGAAAACGCTGGAACCTTGGTGTCACAAATAATAATGCGAAAGTGGATTACAATTTGCTCAAGTGCGGTTGATTTTCAGCCAAGCCAGCCGAGCTTTTGAGATTCCGAATGACCTTTCAAATAGCATGTAAAACAAACCCAAATACAACCTTCCTAAAGCCTTATTGTTAAAGGCATGGCCGTACTATTCGAGGCTTCTGAAAAGCCGGGATTCGGGGCAGCCTGGGGGCTGGGGAGCCGGGCTTCTGTGTGGCGAACTGTATCTTCAATTAATTTGAACATTCGGCACTCAAGAAAATTCAATTTAAGTATGTATAAAAATTACACTTGCATTTTCAGCCTGGTAATTAGTATCTCCAAATAAAAAACAATGGGATCTTGATTGATTTGATTTCACTTTTTCCCATAAAGTTTAATTTCTGGTCATAAACAAAAATAAATCTATCATACTATATCTGGTATTGTGGTAAATCTTAAAAAAACCGGACTGGCGAAAGCGCGCCTGGTAATTCATAAAAATTGACTTTTGACAGCATTCTTATCATGGGCTTGAAAGTCACCATGTTTGCGGGAACAAAAGATACATCGCAAAATCGTACGGGAAGGCAGCATAATTTTATGCCTGGTAATTCAAAAAAATAAAAATAAAAATTTCTCTTGACACAGGAATATATTATATTATACGTTTCAATTGTTTCAATTATATTTGTACCAAATAATACAATTGCTTTGACAGTGTTTATGAATTACCAGGAGGCCAAACAATGAATGAAAATAAATATTATACCATTACACAGGCTGCTGAAGTTTGTTCTGTCAGCCGGGCAACGATGTGGCGGTGGGTTAAGGCAGGTAAAATAAAAGCGGGTTTAACTATTGGGAAACACCACCGTATTTCAAGGGATATTTTGCTCAAATTCATTGAAGAAAACGATATGAGCTCCCGTTTAAGAAAATCAATACCCAAAAAACGGATTCTCATTGTCGATGATGATCCCGGTATCAGAAAATTATTAGGAAAAATGCTCATAAGCCATGATTATGCAGTGGACTATGCTTCAGATGGATTCGAGGCCGGGCTAAAAACAATAAAATTTAAACCCGACCTGATGGTTCTTGACCTGATTATGCCAAAAGTTGACGGTTTTGAAGTCTGCCGGCGATTAAAGGAAGACAAAGACACGGAAAAAATAAAAATTATGATTGTTTCCGGTGAAGATACAGAAGAAAACAGAGAAAGAGTTTTTGACTGCGGCGCAGACTTTTTTATGTCCAAGCCGGTAGATAATAAAATATTCATAGAACAAATTTCCAATTTATTAAATCATGAGGGCATCAATGGATAAAATAAGAGCCTCGCTGGACAAACGGTTAGCCGCAAAAGGATTAGCAAAAAAAGAGAATGATTTGTTTATAAGGGATCTGCTGAGGGCAGTAGATGATTCTCCGGAGATGAATTTAAAGTCCATTACAAGAAAGCTTCAACTATTAGGATGGCAGGCAAATCATGCTGATTTTGCAACCATATATCTTGCCAGAGCGTGTTACGAGGATGGCTGGGCCAGGACCAAATACAACAGATTCAACAGAAGTATAATTTATAATTTTACTGAATCACCTAAATAGAATGGAGGAAAAAATGAAAATAAAAGTAATGATCAATCTCTTTGCAGGGGTATTGTGTATCGCAGTTTTCATGTCAGCCGGTGTGGCACTGGGAAATATCCAACCCCTGCCCGAGATTGTCTTCATCGACCCATCGGTTCCGGAAAAAGAGAAAATTGAGGCTCAGCTGCCTGAAAACACCGAAGTTGTGAGGCTTTCACCTGCAGTGGATGGGTTAGCACAGATTTCAGCGCTACTGGCAAAAAAGAAAGATCTTTCCACCGTACGCATCATCTCCCATGGTAACGAGGGGTATTTTGTCCTGAACGGGAAAAGGATTGACAAGAATTTCTTGCAGGATCACGGCAACAGCATTTCCAACTGGGGCCGTGCCATGGCCGTGAACGGGGATATCCTTTTTTATGCCTGTAACCTTGCAGCAACAAATGAAGGTAAAGCATTTGTCGGGCAGCTGGCGGACCTTACCGGAGCCGATATAGCGGCTTCTGCTGATATTACCGGTGGTGAAATTTATAATGGGAACTGGAACCTTGAATATGAAACAGGTCAAATAGACAGCCAGGTAATTACACTCGGTCCTGATATTGATATTAAACTAGCTGATATCACTTGGGAAGGAGACGTAATCGGGAGCGAAACTGATTGGGGGAATGGTGGCAATTGGGGTGGGGGCGTCAAGCCAGGCAGTGGCGATAGGGCTGTTATTCCTGCTTCTCTGTCGAATTATCCCGTGATTTACAATTATAGTTGTGGAAGTATTTGGGTTAAGTCCGGAGCTAGTATAACATTAGGAGCTTCATTTACTGTTTCCGGAATTTCCGACATTGATGGAACAGTGACTATTCAAGGCACTGGTACTTATAACGCAAACGGAGCCTTTGATGCCTCGGGCGGTGCTGTCACCTTTACCGGCGCCGGGGATCTGAAGCTCGCTTCAACGGTTACAAGCCTTGGAACTTTTACTGAGTCAACAAGTACTGTTACTTATGATGGTGCTGCTCAAACAGTTGATGCAGATGATTATTATAATATAGTAACCTCTGGCAGTGGCATAAAAACAATAGGTGGAACAACAAATGTAGGAGGAGCTTTAACAATAGGCTCAGGCACAACACTAGCATTAGGGACTGATACAGCTACTACAACTGGAGCAACAGATAATAATGGTACAATAACAGCTTCAACAGGCACATTCGATGCCAATGGTGCATTTGATGCTACGGGTGGCAATGTCACCTTTACCGGCGCCGGGGATCTGAAGCTCGCTTCAACGGTTACAAGCCTTGGAACTTTTACTGAGTCAACAAGTACTGTTACTTATGACGGTGCAGCGCAAGCAATTTTTCCCGATACTTATTATAATTTATCTCTTGCAGGAAGTGGTGTTAAAACAGCTTCAGACAATGTCATTGTGAGCGGCGCCTTTACAAATTCAAAAGCGCTCACCATAAGCGGGACAGATAAAAGTTTGACTGTAACCGGGACCTCTTCAATCGGCGCAGGCATAACAACTACAGGCATACAGACCTATACAGGGGCAGTTACATTAACAGATAATGCAACCTTTGATGCCGATAATGACAACATCACATTTGACAGTACAGTCGCAGGAACAAGTTCGGATAATCTAACGGTTGATGCAGGAACTGGTACTGTTAGTTTCGGAAACACAATTGGTGCCGGTGGAGAAATCGATAACATGTCCATAACATCAGATGATATAAGCCTGGCTGCCGCATTAACTGCTTCGGGTGCCGGGAATATTACACTTGCCACTTCAAGTCCAGGAAGGACAATAGGACTTGCCGGAGGAAGCGGTAATTATGCATTAATCAGTGCAGAATTCGGCTACCTGAATGCCGGTTCAGACGCTGTCAGAATTGGAACTTCAGGAGGAAGCGGGTCGGGAATAATTACAATCGGTGCGGATCTTAATGCAGGGTCGAGATTTTCTACACTGCACTTAAAATCAAACAGCACAGTCACCGGAACAGCCGGTGGAATCATTGTTACAGGCCTGGCCATAACAGCCGGTGGAACGATCAATTTTTCAGATACATCAACTGATGTAGACACACTGGCGGTAACCGCAAGCGGACAGACAGTATCTTTTAAGGATGCCGATGCACTGGTGATTGACAATGTTGACGGAGTAACAGGTGTAACAGCTACGACATTTAACTTAACAACGGCTGGCGCCATAACAGACGCACAGGCATCGACGATCAGTGGAGTAACTACCGTTGCAGCCGGCAGCGGAAACAACGTCACACTTAATCATGTATCCAATAACTTCGGTACAATGGCAATAACAAGCGGTAACGATGTTACGCTGGTTGATACAGATGCCCTGATATTAGGAGCTTCAACGGTAAGCGGAACATTAATCGTTACAGCCGGCGGGGCGTTAACCGATAGTGAAGCAGTTGCTGTGACAGGCGCTGCTACGCTGGCAGCAGGAAGTAACAATATTGTCTTGGATCATGCTTCAAATAATTTCAGTACCCTGACGATTACCTCCGGGAATGATGTGACGATCAACGATACCGATGCCTTAACAATAACAGCTGTAACAAATACACTTGGCGGTAAGTTGGATTTGACCGCCGGAGGCAGTGGCATTACTATCAATGATACAGCGATAACAACTACAACCACACAGGATTATAACAATGCTGTAATATTAGGGGCTAACCTGGTATTAACGACCACGAATTCAAATATAAACTTTGACGGTACGCTTGACGGAACTGGTGCCAATGCACAGAGTCTTACGGTAAATGGCGGCTCGGGCGGAACTGCTACCTTCTCAAATCATATTGGTGGAACAACAGCTATCGATACACTCATCCTTACAAATGGGAATTTAGCTACGTCCGGGAAGAATATATCCGCCTCCGGCCTTACCGTTTCTGCAGGCACATTCAATTCCGCGAGCGCAGCCGGAACATGGGATATCAATGGCAACCTGTCTATTGCCGGTGGCACATTAAAGGCCACTTCCGGAGACTTCAACGTCAGCGGCAACTGGTCTAACAGCGCAACATTTACTGCCAACAACGGGACGGTAACCCTGGACGGATCAGGTCAGGCCCTCACGGGTGACACGAGCTTTTACAATCTGACCAAAAATGTGACCGCTGCAGATACATTGACGTTTCAGAGCGGAAGCGCTAACAAGACGATCATAACCAACACCCTTAATTTAAGCGGTGCGAGTGGACAGTTGCTGTCCCTGAGGAGCAATCCAGCCGGTACGCAATGGGAGATCGATCCTCAGGTGACGCGTACCATCAGTTACCTCGACGTCAAGGATGCTAACAACGTAAATGCTGCAATCCTCAATGCCATTGGTACAAACAGTACTGATTCAGGGAACAATACCAATTGGTCCTTTGTAGCGGCATCAGCGGCATCCACGAGCACTCCCACTTCCACTCCACAAGTGAGTAGCTCATACAAATATGATGCCTCGTCTGGTGGGGCCCAAACTAACAAAACAATCCAACCCGGGGTGACTGTCACTGGCGGTAAGATTCTTGGAATAATCACCAATAACGGTACTTTGGAAGGTGTTGAAATCGAGTCCGATACCCTGGTAACAGGGGGTCAGATAAGTGGAGGTATCACCAATAAAGGTACAATTCAGGATGTAACAATAATAAAGAAAGCTGTTGTTTCAGGCGGGAAGTTAAAAGGTAACGTTATTAACAAAGGGACACTTTACGGTTCAACAATTCTGTCAGGGGCACAGGTAACAGGCGGTACCCTGGGCGGAACCATTAAAAATGCAGGTGTACTGGCAGATATTACCCTGGCAGCCGGGGCTAAAATAACTGGCGGAGAAATAAAAGGAACTATTAGCGGGGACCCCAATTCGCCGGCTATAATTTCTGCTGTAATCAATCAGGATGCAACCCTCACCAATGTCATTATCGGTAAAGGAAGCTCATTAAGTCCCAGCCCCAAACTGGGCGCTGGTGTGAAATTTGAGGAAAATAATTTAATCCCTGATGGGCTGTATCTTGGGCCTTTGATGTGCAAGGGGCCCGGAAGTTTTCCTTCTATCGGAATTTATGAAAGCATTGATCTGAAATGCGATGTTCTTTCTGATTTCAATTCAATTATTCTGGAAGATATTAATGCATTGCCCTTTTTCTCCGGTAACGGAACAGCGACCATCCAAAATACCATGAGCGGTAATGCGATCACCCAAAATAGTCTGAGCGGTACAATTGATATGACAATATCCGGCGCCGCTACCTGTTTGAGGGTCACATCCGTTGTGCAAAAGAATGATCAAAATCCAGGGGTCACCTTCAACGATGATGGCACGGTAATTATTGTTACAGATACCCACCGCATGATAACCCTGCATCCTATGATCGCTTATCCTCCTGTTTTTTGCAACGAAGTCGATGATGACCGCTCAAATGAGCTGATAAATTATGATTCAGGTATTGTATCTGTTAAGCTGAATTCACTGGCAACAATTGTTTCTAAACCCGATTCAAAGATAACACCGTCTTCACAAACATCGCAGGAAACATGCTGGAAGCATACTCCCTGTGGCAAACTGGCTAACTTTGATTTTGTTTCGCTGGTGTTCAATGAAAATGGTAAAATGTGGGAACAAATGTTTTATCCAGGTCCTAAAAATAGTGACGAAATCAAAAATGTTTTAAGCGCTATTCCAGGTATCAGCGACATAAAATTCTATCAAGATGGAATCATTCAAGTCACTCTTGACGGAAATATATATCAAGTCCTTTTAGACTATGATGTTAAGCATGCTGTGAATTCTCAAACAAATGCCCTGCAGATTTTATTGGATGGTGACCACAATGGAGATGGAATTGAAGATTTTAAAATGATTTATTCTAATGGTGACGAGCAGATCATGTACATGGTTCCATGAAATGGTGATACTGATATGCTTGATCTGATGGTTAACAAATAGAAACTCAGTTAAAGAATAAATTATTCGGGTTTTATTTTTAACCTCATCATTACGTCGATTTATGCTGGGCTTTGGCTTAAACCTTAGGGCCATTGCCCAGTCATAAATATTTTAAGTAACCCCATATCGGGTATATGGTTTTTCCCAGCATTGAGATTTTAATTCAACTTTATAACCCTGTGGCAGTAGGCCACAATAATTTTCATATTCAACTTACTAATATATAGAACTAAACCGCTTCGCGGCGGCCCCACCTCAACATTTCAACCTTCTCCAACACCTTTAACCGAATCAAATTTATCCTTTAAATCTCGTAAGATATCATAAATTCGGATATCTCCTATGTATTTTAT
>Ga0307988_1001957_pt1 | contig 10764 bp, 8 predicted proteins | sample EllFjometagen183_FD_203166 | JGI IMG/M metagenome (GOLD analysis project Ga0307988, IMG submission 203166) | Marine microbial communities from Ellis Fjord, Antarctic Ocean - #183 | ecosystem: Environmental > Aquatic > Marine > Unclassified | place: Southern Ocean | collected 2014-10-08 | reverse complement strand
TTTGTTGATATAATTAAAACATTTGCAGCATCTAAATTAAAAAAAATAGTTACCAATAAATTCCTCATACTTGTAAATAAAATAGCTGGAATAGCTATCTCAGGGTTTGGTGGTTTTCTTATTATCAGGTCTATAATAATGTAGATATGTTTTTTTTGGAGGACTAAACGCGCTTTCCGTTAAAGTTGTTTTATGCCGATTGTGGTTTTGTAATCTGTACGGTGGCTTCGTTCCTCCGCCTCCGCCAAATAACAAAACCAACATCGCCATTTCAACAAGCTTCCACTGCAATCACGGCCTTTGGGCTTATCTTTAGGTTGGTATTACACCATTATTTCACTCACTCAATCTATCATTTAATCATTTAATCATTCATTCACTCAATCATTAAACCATTATCACTACTTTTGCGTGTTTGATTAGAATGAAATAATGGACGAAATAATAGAAGGTAATAAACCTACAAAAAATATAGAATTATCACGAGGATGTTGTACTGTTAAAGGAAGTAATCCCGAAGACCTATTTGTTGATCAGCTAAGGTGCTGTAAATTAAGTGCTCACGATTGGCTGTCAGATTATAGTGACCCATCAGTAAAATCAGATTTTAATTTTGTTGAAGTTCGATTTAAAAATGGGCGGAAAGACTTTTATACTTTCCCTGATGATATGATATTGAAAAAAGGAGAAGTAGTTGCTGTAGAAGCATCACCTGGTCATGATATTGGAATTATAACTCTTGCCGGCGAAATAGTTAGAGTTCAAATGAAACGTAAGCAGGTTGATCCGGCACGTCGAGATATAAAGCGTATTTTTAGACATGCGCGAACAGCCGACATTGAGAAATGGTTAGATATTCTTAAACTTGAAGATCCTACCATGCTAAAATCAAGGTCGTTAGCAGCTAATCTTAATCTTAACATGAAGATTAATGATGTTGAGTATCAGGGTGATAAAACAAAAGCTGTATTTTATTACACTGCAAACGACAGGGTTGACTTTAGAGAGTTAATACGTAGTTTGGCTGATGCTTTTAAAATTAGGATTGAAATGAAGCAAATAGGCGTACGCCAGGAAGCTGCAAAAGTTGGTGGCATTGGCCCATGCGGTCGTGAGCTTTGTTGTTCATCATACATGAGTAGCTTTAGTAGTGTTTCAACAAACTCGGCACGTATTCAACAATTGTCGCTAAATCCACAAAAACTTGCTGGGCAATGCGGAAAACTTAAATGTTGCCTTAATTATGAGGTTGATGATTATATTGAAACATTAAAAGAATTTCCAAGTAGCTCAATTCCTCTTAAAACCAAAAAGGGAAAAGCATACTTTGTTAAAAGTGAGGTGTTTAAAAAAACTATGTGGTATGCATATGCAGGTGAACCTAATAGTATGATGGCAATTCCAATTGATAAAGTTAAGTATATTATTGAACAAAATAGTAAGGATAAACTTCCTGATGAACTCGAAAAATATGCTGAACAAAACTCACCTGTCGATACGTCAAAAGATGAATACTCAGATGATATTACGGGCTATATTTAAAATTATCAGACTTGTTATCAATCAAATGAATATAAAGATGATGCCTACTTTTAAACAAAGGATTAGCTTATTTGTAACTATAGTTATAATGGTTGTGGTATTTACTTCCTGTAATTCTAACACAGTATTTAATCAGTATGTGGAATTGCCGGCTCACGGGTGGTGTAAAAATAACGCAGTGGCTTTTAATGTTGATATTAGTGATTCGTTAACTAACTATAATTTTGGACTAAATATTAGAAATACAAGTGATTACAGATACAGAAACTTGTATGTATTTTTAATAACCGAATTTCCAAATGGTAATATTAGTCGTGATACAATTGAGTGTGTACTTGCTAATAATGAAGGAAAATGGCTAGGCAAAGGTTGGGGCGATATAAAAGAAAATCACATAGTTCTTAAATCAGAGCTGCGTTTCCCTTTAACCGGTCATTATAGGTTTCTTCTTCAGCAGGCAATGCGAGTTGATACACTGCAAGGGCTACATGATGTTGGATTGAGCTTAATTAAAGAATAGAATTAGGATTCAAGAGCCAAGAAACAAGATTCAGGAATAAGGATGTAATTGACTCCTGACTCTTTTCATCCTGAATCTAAATAAATAGATATGACAGAAAAAAAACCAGGAAATAAAAAATTCTTTAACTACATACTTAAATTTTGGTTACTGTGGTTTTTGCTACTTTCTATAGTTGTTATCTTCTTTTACGGAATCGTTAACGAATGGTTTGGCAAAATGCCAACCTTTGAAGAACTTGAGAACCCAAAAAGTAATTTGGCGTCTGAAGTTTATTCTTCAGATGGTGAGTTATTGGGGACATATTTTATCGAAAACAGATCGAATATAAGTTATAGAGAGATATCCCCAAATTTAATTAATGCCCTAGTAGCCATTGAGGATATCCGATTTGAAAAACATTCAGGTATTGACGAAAGAGCCTTACTTAGAGTGTTTTATGGTGTTGTTACCGGAAATAATAAGGGTGGAGGCAGTACCATTACTCAACAATTGGCAAAAAATCTTTTTCCCAGAGGCAGATTATCAACTCCTCAATTAATAGTTCGTAAGTTTCAAGAGTGGATTACTGCCCTAAAACTGGAGCGATATTATTCCAAAGAAGAGATAATAGCAATGTATTTAAACACAGTCCCATTTGGGCATAATTCGTTTGGTATTAAATCAGCATCAGCAACTTTTTTTGATTGTTCTCCAGATTCGCTAAACATTCAACAAGCCGCACTTATGGCTGGTGTTGTAAATGCTCCCACAAGGTATAGCCCTATTTCTAATCCTGAGCGATCCATGCAGCGACGAAATCTTGTACTGAGTCAAATGAATAAATATGATTTTATTTCTAAGCATGTTTACGACTCTGTAAAACAGCTGCCTCTTGGTGTTTCAAAGTATTCAATGCGAGGGCATAATCAAGGTATTGCACGTTATTTAAGAGAGCATTTGCGTGGTAAATTAAAAAAATGGTGTAGAAATCATTACAAGCCCGATGGAACACCATATAATTTGTATAAAGATGGTTTAAAAATATATACAACCATAAATTCGCGCATGCAACGGTATGCTGAAGAAGCAGTTCGTGAGCACCTTTCACTGGATCTTCAGCCGGCTTTTTACAATCACTGGAAAGGTTATGAAAATGCGCCTTTTGACTTTGATGAAGAAGATATTGAAGCTGCTGTTGACAAAATAATGCTTCAATCAGTTAAGCGTAGTGAACGATATCGTTTGCTTCGTAAATCTGAAGTTGGTTTAGATTCTATACTGAGTAACTTTAAAGTTCCTGCCAGTATGCAAGTATTTAGTTGGAATGGACCAATTGATACTATAATGACACCAATGGACTCGATTAAGTATTACAAATACATACTTCAAGCAGGGTTATTATCAATGGAATCGCGTACCGGCTATGTTAGAGCAATGGTGGGTGGTATTGATTATAAGTTTTTTAAATTTGATCATGCGGTTCAGAGTAAACGTCAGGTTGGATCAACATTTAAGCCTTTTCTATACACACTTGCCATGCAGGAAGGCGAATATTCTCCTTGTTATAAAGTGTCTAATATTAAACATAGCGTAGAGCTTTATGATGGTACTTTTTGGTCGCCGCGAAACTCAGGTAACGAACGAATTGGCGAAGAGGTAACATTAAAGTGGGCACTGGCAAATTCTAATAATTGGATATCAGCATATTTAATGGATAGGTTTTCGCCACAGTCGGTTATACAAATGGCACGGCGAATGGGGGTTAAATCGGATATTCCGGCTGTGCCTTCCATAGCACTTGGTACTCCAGATTTGTCGCTGTATGAAATGGTTGGTGCCATGAATACTTTCGCTAACAAAGGTGTATATGTTGAACCAATATTTATTACTAAAATTGAAGATAAAAATGGAAATATACTAGAACGCTTTGTTCCTGAAAAAACCGAGGCAATGAATGAGGTTACTGCTTATAAGATGCTTATGTTGATGCAAGGGGTTGTTGAAACAGGTACAGGAGTTAGGCTAAGTTGGAAATATGGTATTGATAATCCAATTGCCGGAAAAACAGGAACAACTCAAAATCAATCAGATGGTTGGTTTATGGGAATTACTCCCGACCTTACTACTGGAATATGGGTTGGTGCCGAAGATCGTAGTGTACATTTTAGATCAATATCTCTTGGGCAGGGAGCTAACATGGCATTGCCAATTTGGGCAATTTATATGAAAAAGGTATATTCTGACCCTTCACTTGGGATTAGTCAGGGTGAGTTTGATAAGCCTCTTACGGATGTAATGATTGAGTTTGATTGCGAAAAATATAATCGCGAACGTCAAGGTAGTACAATTGATCAGCAAGATGATGATGAATTTTAATAGTGAAGGATAAAAAACAAAATCGTAGGTATTTTATTAAATCGACAATTGCTGCCATTGCAATTGGTACTGTAGCTTTGTGGGATAAAATGATTGTTACACAAAAGAAAATAGATGCCAAAAATAAAGTGGATCTACTGTTTGAAACAAATAAACAAATAAGTTTTCAAGATAATTTTATTATTATTAACAATAAGGGTGAGATATCAGTATTATCTTCACGCTGTACCCATCTTGGATGTAAGATTAACGAGTCTTCGAACAATCAATTAATTTGCCCTTGCCATGGCTCAACATTTGATTTGAGTGGAAACTCAACCAAAGGGCCGGCAACTAAACCACTTAAGAAAATGGATTTTGAGTTTGATAATGTTACCAATAGAATAACTGTAATATCCTGACAATTAGTTTCTGTCTAAAGCAACTTATATTGATAATACTTGTCATAAAGTACATGTGAAAATATAGTATTTTTACGCTCATTATTTGAAATGTTTTTATAAAAAAAGTTATGAAGTATATTTTAACAAGTTTCATTATTTGTATGTTTTTGTTCACATCTAATGCTCAAGAAAAATATTCAAAAGTAAGAATAGAGTTGAACGGAGAAAGTTTGGAGCAGATTGCCAAACTTGGTATTGATGTAACAGAAGGTACATATGCCAAGGCTAAGTTTTTTGAAACTGATTTGGGAGCTTCGGAAATTAGAAAACTTAATGAGGAAGGCATTGTTTATAAAATTATTGAGGATAATGTTTCGGAGTTTTATGTAAATAGAGCTGCCGAAGATGGTGTTTCTGTAATAAATAGTGATGTGCAAGATGAATGGGCGATACCTGAAAATTGGGAATATGGTTCAATGGGTGGTTACTACACTTTAAGTGAAGTAATGGATGAGCTTGACGCAATGTATGCAATGTATCCTGAACTTATTAGTGAGCGTGAGCCGTTGTCGGCTTCTAATTTAACTCATGATGGACGAATGCAATATTGGGTTCGGCTTTCAGATAATCCTTCAGCTAATGAAGATGAACCCGAAGTGCTTTACACAGGTTTGCATCATGCACGTGAGCCAATGAGCGTTCAGCAAATGATTTTTTATATGTGGTATTTGCTCGAGAATTATGATACAGATGTAGAAGTAAAACAATTGGTTGATAATACTGAAATGTATTTTGTTCCTGTTGTAAATCCCGATGGCTATGAATATAATCACCAAACTAATCCAAATGGTGGTGGTATGTGGCGTAAAAACAGAAGAAATAATGGTGGTGGCAGCTATGGCGTTGATCCAAACAGAAATTATGGGTACATGTGGGGAAATGATAATTCAGGTTCTTCGCCAAATCCAAATGACCAAACATATCGTGGACCAGAGGCTTTTTCGGAGCCCGAAATTCAGAATATACGTGATTTTTGTAATTTGAATGAATTTAAAATTGCCCTTAATTACCACTCCTACAGTAATTTACTGCTTTATACATGGGGTTGGTCTGAGGATGCATGTGAGCATGATGCCGTTTTGTTTGATTATTCGGTATTAATGACTCAGGAAAATGGATACACTTATGGTCCCGGCAGCACAACAATTTATCCAACAAATGGAGGTTCTGACGATTGGATGTATGGTGAACAAACTACTAAAGATCTTATCCTTTCATTTACCCCAGAAGTGGGATCTGGGTCGGATGGTTTTTGGCCATCAACAAGCAGAATTATCCCTCTTTGTCAAGATCAAATGTGGCAAAATATTTCAGCAGCTCGCTTGGTTGGTAAATATGCAGTTGTTTCTGATTTATCGCCGGTTGTGATTGATGAAGTTGTTGGTTATTTTCCTTTTGATATTAAACGATTGGGGCTAACTGATGCCGAATCATATACTGTTTCAATCCAACCTTTGGATAATTATTTAATTACTGTAAGTAATCCATTAAGTTTTGAAAATTTGGAATTAATGGAAACTATTATTGACTCTGTTGAATATGTACTTGATGGTGGTATTGAATCAGGTACGGTTTTTTGCTATTTGCTTACTGTTGATAATGGTGATTACATTGTGTCGGATACAATTGAAAAAGTATTTGGTGAGCTAGTTGCTGTTTTTGAGGATGGTTGTGATGAAATGGAAAATTGGTCTTCCGATAAATGGAATGTTTCAACATCTGATTATCATAGTACACCAGCTTCAATAACCGATTCTCCAAATACAAATTATCAGGATAACGAAAATAATATAGTTTTACTTGATAGCATAATTGATTTAACAGATGTAACTATGGCATATGTCCAGTTTTGGATAAAATGGGAAATTGAGAGTGGATATGATTATGTGCAATTTATGGTTAAGGATGTGAACTCAGGAAGCTGGGAGGCTCTTGATGGTAAACACACTCACAAAGGAACTGAATATCAGCAAGAAGGCGAACCTGTTTACGATGGTTTTAGTAGCAATTGGAAATTGGAAGAGGTTAACCTGACCAAGTTTGCAGGAAAACAACTGGAATTTAGATTTGTTTTGATAAGCGATGTATCGGTTAACGAAGAAGGTTTTTATTTTGATGATTTTAGCATTAGTGTTGTATCTGATTATACAGATATTTATACAGTAAATGCAACTAATAATGGGTTGTATTTATCCCAAGCATTTCCAAATCCTGCAAAAAACTATATCAATATAAAATATAAGCTTGGGGTTAATCAGCATCAAGTTATGTTGGAGGTTATTGATATTATGGGTAATATTATTATCTCACAACCAATTAATGGTTCATCCCAATTGGCAACTGTTGATATTTCTAAACTTAGTGATGGAGTATATTTTTACAGACTTTCTGCAAAATCAGGTGTAAGTGAAGTTATGAGGTTTGTTAAACAATAAGGTTCTACTGTAATTTTAATGGGTAATTAAAATAATCAGTATTTCTTATTATATTTGTTTATTTGTCAGAAGCTGGAAGTCCGAAGAAGGAAGTGTTTGAACTTCTGACTTCTATCTTCTGACTTCTAGCCAATATTTTAAAATAATATACATATTACAATTATCATTATACCACTAAAATTGCAGTAGTACCAACAAAATAGCATCGCATCTATCTTTAATTACCTAATTCCGCCTCCTGAGATTATGCGTGTAATTTTTTCTTACTTTTGTAATAAAATAAGACAATGAATACTAAAGAGTTTGTTTATTGGCAGGAAGACGATATGTGGCTTGGTTATATCAAGGAATATCCTGATTACTGGACTCAAGGAGAAACATTTGATGAGCTCAAGGAAAATCTGAAAGATATTTTTGCAGATTTGATAAACGATTTCGTTCCAAATGTACGAAGAATGGGAGAGTTGGAAATAGTTTGAGATAAGTTAATATGAAACGTAGAGATCTTATTAAGAAACTTGAACAGGCAAATTGCGTATTTATTCGGCATGGAGGAAAGCATGACTGGTATAGAAATCAAAAAACTAAAATATCGCAAGCTATTCCTCGTCACAGAGAAATAAATGAAAACTTAGCAAAACACATATTAAAAATGCTTAGTTAACATTATTTGAAAGTAGTAAAAACTATATTATCAAGTACCACATTTGGGCAAATTGCACTTGCTTCGTTGGCGATATGCATTGTATCGGGTATATTTATAGCAATACCATATGATGTAGAAAAGCCATTTTTATCAATTAGCACCATGATGGTGTTAAATCCTGTGGCATCTTTTTTTAGAAATATTCATTTTTGGAGTGCGCAGTTTTTTTTAATTTTTGGATTAATACATATTTGGGATCATTTTAATAAGCCCGAAAGTATTCAACTAAAAAAAGGTGTGTGGTTTAGACTAACCTTTGGTGTTGTTATTATCTTTTTGGTAATGCTTACCGGCTTTTTACTTAAAGGTGATGCCGACAGTGAACAGGCTTGGCGAATTCTCAATAGTCTTATACTTGATATTCCAATTTTTGGTAATGTACTATCATATTCATTATTGGGCAGCGAGAACAACTTACAACTTGTTTATGTTCATCACATTGCTACGTTTACAATATTTATTATACTTATCACATTTGAACATTCACGTAAAATATGGGCAAAAATGCCGGGGTTTGTAATTGTAATAGTTGTAACACTACTAATTTCATATTTTTTTACACCTCCTCTGCACGATGGAGTAAATTCAACAGTAAAAGGGCCTTGGTATTTTGTAGGATTTCAGGAAATTTTACATTGGCTAAGTATACCCTCTATTTCCATTGCTATTATTTTTTTGTTTTTGGTACTTCTTTTTATTATTCCATATGTTGGTAAAAAAGTATCGTTTTTAAGTAAACGTTCGCTACTTATTTTTACAATTATTTACCTATTTCTCACTTTAAGTGGATTATTTTTTAGAGGGGAAAACTGGAAATGGATTTGGCCATGGGAAAAAGATTATTCATATTCTGTACTGCACTCATTTAACACATCAAAAATTGCCTTTACGGATGATTTTACCGAATCAAACCTTTCTTCAACAAGCATAATTAACGGAGGTAAAGAGAGTTGTGTTATTTGTCATGATAATGTAGTTGGCTTTACTCCATCACATAATCCCGATGCCATTGGTTGTTTTTCTTGCCATGGTGGTAATCCTTTTGTAGGTGATAAAGATGGCGCTCATTTAGGAATGATATTAATTCCTGGTAATTTTGCTGATGCAGATAGGAGCTGTGGAACAACAAATTGTCATCCTGATATTACCCAAAGAAAAAACACAAACATCATGGATAATTTGAGTGGGATGATAAGTGTTGACAGGTTTGTTTTTAACGAACAGCCCAACCCCGATATTCTTACTGACATTCATCATCTGGGAAATTCAGCATCGGATGAACATCTAAAAAATATGTGTATTATTTGTCATCTTGGAAATCCTAAAGTTATAACTGGTCCAGTTACTGAAGCTAGTCGTGGTGGTGGATGCCTAGCATGTCATATTAATTATGATGAATACGCATCAACTGCTTGGTTTGCCCATCAGGATAACGAAAGTGATACCACTTATCTTAATTTTCACCCTTCCATTAGCATGAAAGTAACCAATCAACATTGTTTTGGTTGCCATAGTCGCTCAGGGCGGATTTCTACTAATTACGAAGGTTGGCACGAAACTACTTTGGAAGTTGAAGAAATACCTGTGGATAATAATTACAGACTTGTAGAAGAAACAAGAGTGTTTAGATATATTAGTGAAGATGTACATTTTGGTTTGGGACTGAGTTGTATTGATTGTCATAATTCTTATGAGATGATGGGTGACGGGAATTTGTATGCTCATCAAGAAGAGCAAACCACAATTAGTTGCAAAGATTGTCATTTTGATGGGGAGCCAAATATTGTTAATTCAAAAAATTTGGATAGTGAATCAGCAATTATTGCATCAATGCGATTTGGTAATATTTCTGATAAAGATTTTCTTGCCACAAACAAGAGAAACACCCCATTAATAAATACTTGGTATGATAACGACACTGCCTTTTTTCTCACCAAAAACCAAGGGGGGAGTTTTGTTTTGAGTGGTTTAGGAAAAACTTGTACTGTGGGTACTGCTCATGATAATTTAAGTTGTTCGTCGTGCCATAGTGCTTGGGCACCAAGCTGCATAGGTTGCCACAATGAATATGATGAAAATGAACCCGGCTACAACATGTATTTAAATAAGGAAAAACAAGGCAGCTGGGTTGAGTTCGTTGGCGAGTATAATGCGCATCTTCCTGCATTAGGAATTCGTACAATAGAAAATAATGAAGAGGTAATTCCTGTAGTTCCTGGAATGGTACTTACAATTGATGTTGGTAGCTTTTCTAAAGATATTCATGATTCGTTAATTTTTCATCGTTTATTTGCACCATCTGCACCACACACTACTTCCAAACAAGGACGAAGCTGCAAATCGTGCCACAACAACCCAATTGCACTTGGCTATGGAGATGGTAATTTGCAATACAAAATTGAAAACAACAAAGGAGTATGGAGTTTTGATTCATTCTATAACAATAATCCAAACGACAATCTTCCTGAAGATGCATGGATTGGTTTTTTAGATAACAGGGAAGGCGAAACGGTTTCAACAAGAACTAATATTAAGCCATTTAGTATTAATCAGCAAAAAATCATACTAACTGTTGGTGCTTGTTTAACATGCCATGTTGATAACTCCCAAATTATGCAGCAAAGTCTTATTAATTTTGATTCACTTGTTGCTAAACGTAACGTGGAATGCATTATGCCTCTTTGGTAGTTCTATTAATTATCCTAACTTATTTTACCCCGTCCGTGCCCCGTCCGTGCGAGCTTGCAGCTCGTTCCAATA
>Ga0307988_1001956_pt1 | contig 10766 bp, 10 predicted proteins | sample EllFjometagen183_FD_203166 | JGI IMG/M metagenome (GOLD analysis project Ga0307988, IMG submission 203166) | Marine microbial communities from Ellis Fjord, Antarctic Ocean - #183 | ecosystem: Environmental > Aquatic > Marine > Unclassified | place: Southern Ocean | collected 2014-10-08 | reverse complement strand
TGCGAACACGGTATCCTGGGCATCCTGGGCAACCACGATTTCATCGAGATGGTGCCCCTGGTGGAAGCCATGGGGATCAGGGTCCTCCTTAACGAGGCAGTGGTCATCCAAAGAGGAGATGAAGCGATCTGGATGCTTGGAACCGATGATTGTCATTTTTACCAGGTGGACGATCTCTCAAAGGCCCTTGGCGGAATTCCGCCGGACGGCTTTAAAATTCTGATGGCCCATTCCCCCGAGTTATTGGATGAAGCCGAACGGGCGGGTATCCATTATTACCTGAGTGGACATACCCACGGTGGACAGATCTGTCTGCCCGGGGGCATCCCCGTTTTAACCAATGCCCATTGCCCCAGGAGGTTTGTCAGGGGCCCGTGGAAATATGGAAATATGGAGGGCTATACCTCCAGAGGGACGGGGTCATCGGGTCTGGCGGTCCGATATTTTTGCCCACCTGAGGTTACACTGCACAGGTTCATATAGGTATCAGCCTGTCCCACAATTTTCATTCCAATTCCTCCGGTTTCTATTATTTTTTAGGTGAGCTATAATCCGCAGGTTTCGGAGCGACGTCGCTCACTAGCTGGCCAATTTCTTTTTCATGGTGAGACAATTCATTCCTTTCTCCGATTCATAGACAACACTATCCATTACCTCTTTGATAATGGGAAGTCCTCTTCCCCCTTCCGCTATATTTTCCAGGTCTTCAGGATCGACCTCAAGAGACTTAAAATCCGCTCGATCGAGCATTTCCATTTCCAGAGGAATCCCGGTGTCATAGATGTCCAGAACCAATTCCTCCGGGGAGAGGGTAAAGCCAACTCCAACCTTTTGAGCGGAGTCATACTTGTAAGCGTGTTTAATGCAATTGGTGACGGCCTCAACAACACAGAGCTCCACCTGAAGGGCCATCCTTTCTGAAAAGGGGATCAGGGAACACAACTTATTGATTGATATTCCGATAAGGGGGATATTGTCCAGATCGCTATCAATGATGAACTTCATCTTTCTAAGGCCCATAATCGCTGCCCTTCCATTTTCCCTATGCTCACAAACATACAAACAGACTGAAAATTGCTTGCAAGTTGTGCTTTGTCCATTGCCGTTTTCAAGGAAGGTACTAAAAACTCGTTGCTGCGGCATTGCGATCCTCATGGATTTCGAAAACCCGGTGCAACCGTGTTAATTCAAAAATTGCCCGCACCTTGTTCTGAAGGGAGGAGATCTTAATATCCCCTCCTGACTTGTTAACCGAACGAAGAGATGAAACCAGACTGCCAAGCCCGGAACTGTCAATAAAGTCAACGGCTCCCATATCAATGATAAAATTTACACATTTTTCTTTCACCAGTGAATCGACCTTCTCCTTGAGAGCTTTGGCTGATGACGCATCCAGATGTCCTTTCAGTTTCAAAGTTACGATTTTATTGATTTTTTCTTCGAGTATCTCCATGTTAATGTCCCCCCTGTTCTCTAAATTGTGGCCATCATCTCTCTAAACCGGTTCCCCTTTAAACTCAATCCCCAACAGGGTGATATCATCCTGAGGCGGGTTATTATCCCCAAAATCCATAATAGAAGCTATGATCCCATCAACCAGATCGGAAATTGGCCTGTCTTTTAATCTCTGCAGTTCCCTATGAAAACGCTCATCGTCATAAAACGGTGGCGGGGTGATGGCCTTTTGTAGCAGCAAACCCTGCTGAGGATTAAGTATCTGGGAGGCCGAGACCGCCACCAGAGCCGATGGCACGCCGTGCCCACTGACATCAAGCATATAAATGCCCCAGTGGATTTCGTCTAATCGAACGATATTAAAGATATCGCCCCCGATCTTTTCACAGGGCATAAACTGCCATGCCACATCTACAATATCCGCGTCAGGGGGCCCTTGAGGGAGCAGACTTCGCTGTATCCCTGCCGCCGCCTTGAGGTCTTCATCTAACGCTTCCTGTTTTTTTAAAAGCTCTTTATTGGCGTTGATCACCTCTTTGGCGAGACTTGCGATCTTTAATTGTGCCCTGACTCGGGCGAGGACCTCCCCCCTGTCAAAAGGTTTGGTCACATAATCGGCGCCACCAAGATCAAGGCCCTTTATTTTATCTTCCGTCAGCGTTTTGGCAGAGAGGAATATGATCGGTATATTAGCCGTCCGGTCATTGCCTTTGAGTTCTGCACAAACCTCGTAACCATCCTTTTTCGGCATCATTATATCAAGCAGGATGAGGTCCGGCATTTCTTTAAACGCCAATTCGATAGCTTCTTCCCCATCCTCGGCTTCCAACAGCTCATAGCCATCCTTTTTCAAGATTTCGGCTAAGAGTTTTCGATTGATTAAGTTGTCATCTACAATAAAAATTTTATCTGACATTTCGGAAACTCCTGTTCCTTAGGGTCTCGGAAAAAAATAAATGCGCCAGATTGCGCCGTATTTTGGTTCGCCCGTTTTTATTAAGATCTGGCAAGGCGCATCCGCCAGTGCATATTAGTGGATATGTGCTGGTGGATGCAACGCAGTAGACGGACCAAAGGACAAGCTAGATGGTGTCGTTATTTTTTGCCGAGGCCCTTACTACCTGAACGCCTATGGTCTCTCAGATGAAGAAAAGCCCAGGAGGCGGCCCAAGTAACCTAATAGCAACTTAAAATCGTGCCCCATACCGGCTGAAACAGAATAGAAAACCTCTGACGTATAAAGTTCGTCTTCCGTAGGGCAGGCCCCGTAATTGATGAAGGCCTCTGTAATGACTCCCGGTTTGGTGTGCAGGTAAAGGGCCTGCCAGTCCTTGGACAAGGCCTTGATTTCATCTTTTGTACGGGGTTTCACTCCGACGAAACGGAGTTCACCCTTTACAATATTGATCAGGCCGGGAAGAAACCGGAGAAAGAAATGCCTGATAGCGTCCATCCCCCCGTTTGCTCCTTTTTTTTCGTCAGATGCAAAACACAAGAGACCGAATGTGCGCCATTGTATCTCGTCTGTTTGGGCAGGGAGCCGAACCGCTTCTTTCGTGAATAGAACGGGTCCGCGCCGACCAAGCTTCAGAACTAAAGCTGACGCAAGCAGGAACGGCCATAATATAATCAACAGGCAGGCGGCCACAAAACGCGAGAAGATTCCGGCAAACCTTTGTCCCAAATGGGCCTTAGAGAGCCCCCCTAAAATAAAGCTCTCGGAGATTGATACAGCAGCGCCAAACCTGACATTAATAAGACGATTCTTGTCAACAAGGACTTCATCTAGCTCCAGCCCTTCTCCCACGTAGCTCCCGGGGAAGATTGCCGAGCCGGTAACGGTACAATTTGAATCAAGCACGCAGTCTTTTCCAATAACCGCATCAGGGCCCAGCCTTGTCCCTTTGCCTATCCGGCAATTTTCTCCTATATAGACAGGGGGGGTAAGGGTTGCCGTTGGATGGAGCGCCAGATTTCTGGATAGCCAGATGGACTCATCCGCCTCCTTGCCCCCAAGAAGAAGGCCTTTGAACTCTTTGCCTAAGACCGCCGCCTGAGATGCAAGCAGATCATTGTAGGAGCGCACACTCAAAGATCTTGAGACTTCAACGGAGGGTGACGTGCTTTGCCTCATGGACGCGAGATGGGATTCCAAGGCTTCCTCCTGGAGATCCCTGGGCAGGTTTTTCACCATGTCGGCCGAAACCCATGCCCAGCCCGTCCATTGCGGGGTATCCCGGCCTTTTTCGGCAGAAGGGTCAATCCCTCGGATCGGTGGCGAGAAAAACATGACCGGTTCTTCTTTTGGGTTTGCAGGTCTGGTCTGCTCCAGGTCAACCTGAGGCAGTCGGTCTGCGTGCGCTAAAAGGAGCGGTTCGGTATCTTCCCCAAGGCGAACGGTCTTGAGAATATCATAGGGGTGGGAAGGGTCGCGTGCCAAATGGAATCTGAAAGTGCAGCCCCAGCGGGAACCGTCACCTAAAAAACTTTCAATTTTTTCCGGAAGATGGCTCAAGACAAACTCAAATCGAGTCATTCCGCCCTCCACAAGGAACTCCACCACGTGCTGGATGAATGGGCGGTCCACGAGTGGGAGCAGCGGTGTTGGATATCGTTCGTTCAATGGTTCCATTCCGGGGCTGAGACCGGGTGCAATAATGACCGCTATCATAATTTTAGTCCTCCTCCTTCTGTTCCGATGGTTGAAAGTGTGCAGGCCTGAATTTTTCGAGCATGACCCGGTAGAGAAAAACCCCATTACCCACAAAATACCTCTTCCAGAGCCTGCCCGGTTCCTGGGTGAACCGGTAAAGCCACTCCATCCCCATCTCCCTCATCCATTGGGGGGCGCGAGCAGTCTTGCCGGAGTAGAAGTCAAACAGGCCCCCCACCCCCATGGCCACCTTTACGCCTGTTTCTCTCAGATGATCATTGATCCAGGTATCCTGCCGAGGTGCCCCAAAGGCCGTCAACAGGAGATCTGCGCCCGATCTGGCGATCTGGCTAATGACTTCCGGTTCCTCTTCCGGAGAGAAGTATCCGTGGTGGCAGCCGCTGACAATCACCCCGGGATAATTTTTTTTGATCCAGTCTCTGACACTTTCAGGAACCTCAGGCCGGGCGCCTAACAGGAAAAGTCCTTTTCCGGTTCCGGAGAGGGCCTCGCACAGAAGAGGGAAGAGATCTGTGCCGTTAACATTTTGCTTAACCTCTCTGGCCAGTAATTTCCCGGCCAGCTTGAGCCCTATACCATCGGCGAGAGAGAATCTGGCTGTTCTCAACACCTCTAAATATGCTTTATTGCGATACGCAATGTTGGCGCAGTCCGCATTGACAAAGCAGATCTGGGAGCGGCTATCTTCATTCAGCCATTTTATGATGGTCTCTATGGTCTCGCTCATGGTGACATTATTGATCGGTGTCCCCAGGATTGTTATTAGATCAGGAGCTGTCGCGACACCCTCCCCGTACAGTATGGAAGGAATGGCTCGCAGGGCTATCCCAAAGTCTCCCCACACACTTTGTGTCTCCACATATTCACCGTCCACCTCTGCTTCGCTCGTATAATCGATATTTGCCCTTCGCCTGATCCACCAAAGAGAAATCAGCCCAGGCCGCACATTATATCGCTTGCGCGCCGCCTTTTCCCTTGGGCTCAGATCTCCCGGGGATACGGTCCGGGGACCGATAAAAGAGATGTCACCCTTGAGGATATTGATCAACACCGGGAGCCTTTTTAAGCGCAGACCGGCCAATATCCGCCCCGCAAAACCACCGGATGTCTCAAATGAAAATTCGTTGAAGGTAACGCACCATCGGCCCACCCTGGGTGTCCGTTTAAGGGTTGTGCCCGGGATGAAATATGACAGGAGCAGGATCGGCCACAGGATGAGTAGCAGAAAGAGTGACAGAAGGAAGTCCAGGAGCCTCTTGGCGCCTGCAAGGAGCTGAACAACAAATACCCAGGTAACCCCGCGTATGAACCGTCGCGTTCGCAGGCGCCACAACCCCCTCTTCGAAAAACGGCGGTACAGCTCTTCTGTTACTTTTTCACGATCAAAATCTTTGTTGTCGTTGTTTTCCATCCTGCCCTCAGGATTGATCATTGAAAAAACTTCATGGCAATCTCTTATCTCAGTCCCATACCCATCAACAATCACCCATCATCAGTACGCCCCTTTTCCTAACAAAACCGCCGGAATTGTGCCCAATAGAAGTTTGATATCAACCCAGATGCTCTGGCTTTCAATGTACTGAACATCCAATTCCACTTGTTCATCAAAAGGGATGTCGCCCCGACCGCTTACCTGCCAGATGCATGTGAGTCCCGGAATGGCATCGAGTCTCCTGCGGTCGGAAAGGGTGTATTCGGCAACTTCCCTGGGAACGGGCGGGCGGGGGCCCACCAGGGACATATCCCCTTTGAGCACACACCACAACTGTGGCAGTTCATCAATGCTCAGTTTGCGAATGATCGTGCCGATCCAGGTGACCCTCGGATCCTTTTTCATCTTGAAGGTGATGCTGTCTTCGTGGTCGCTTTGCTCCAGTATGCTGTCCTTTAAGGCTTCAGCGTTCATTACCATTGATCGGAATTTCGGAAAGGGAAACTCCTTTCCCCAAAGTCCGATACGGGTCTGCCAGAAGAAGACAGGTCCCCCGTCAGTCAATTTGATGCAGAGGGCCACCCCGAGGAAAAATGGCCAAAGGCAGAGGAACAGGATGATGGACGCAAGGATGTCGATAAGCCGTTTGAGTGCCCTTGCGCCGCCTACGACTATAATCCAGGCATATTTCTTCCTCCAAAAACGAAGACGATGCCCTAATCCACCCGCCCCGCTTGTCTTAGAGCCATATCTGCGGTAAAGTTCTTCCATGAGTTCATCACGTTGGGAACCCACTTTCTTGGATGATGTTTCTATGGATTTCATCTTCTACCCCGGGTTTGGATTGAATTTTCAATACCTCTCATATGAACCATTATGAGGGCCGTGGATTGTTCTAGAGGATGTTCGCCATTTACAACAATGTCCGCAAAGGTGTTCGTCGGGAGAATGTATTTTTCGTTCATAGGCCGTACGGTCTCGGTGTATTGGGAAAGGACAGACTCCCGGGAGCGGCCCCTTTCTATTGTATCGCGCTCGATCCGGCGTGAGAGGCAGACATGGTCGTGAAGGTCCACAAAGACACTGGTGTGAAATAAATTTCTGATTTCTTCCCAGTAAAGGGCAAACAGCCCTTCAACAATAACAATTTGACCGGGAACAATCCGTTCCGTTTGTGGTGAACGCGTGTGGGTTATAAAATCGTAGACCGGTTTTTCTATGGCGCTGCCATTGGCGAGTGCAAGAAGCTGCTCCCTTAAGAGCTCATGGTCTAAGGCCTCAGGCACGTCAAAATTTCTCTTTTCACGTTCCGCAGGATCAAGGGGGGAGAGGTCAAGATAATAAGAGTCTAAGTTCAGGATCACCGGATTCATCTCGGAGAATCGCTTGATTAAATGTCTTGCTATCTCAGATTTTCCCGAGCATGAAGACCCGGCTACCCCAATTATATGAGGGGTTTCCGGCATCATGCACCTTCCTCGGCTGCTTCCCGGAGCACCTTTAGTGTAAGGGCGGCTGTGGCGGACCATGTATATTTTTTGGCCCTCTCCAGGCCCCTTTCCCGGCAGACATTGAGCAGGTCGGGGTCTGTCAGAAGACGCCTCATGGCGTCAGCAATCGCTTCGTCATCATAGGGATCAAAAAGGATTCCTGTGTCCCCGGCGACTTCAGGCATCGAGGAGATATTAGAGCAAGCAACAGGAATGCCCGATGCCATGGCTTCCAATATGGGCATGCCAAAGCCTTCATAGAGTGAAGGGAACACAAAAATATCCGCACCGCAATAAAGAAGCGGGATGTCTTCTGTGGGTGCAAAGCCTGTAAACACGATGTCGTTGGAATAGGGTGATTCCTCCGCAACGCGATGGACCTCATCAGCGCGATCCCAGTCGCTTCCCGCAAGAACCAGTTGATGGGGGATATGCTCGGCTGCCTTTAAGGCTGAAAAAGCCCTGATCAGTCCCGCATGATTTTTCCCAGGGTGCTCGACCCGGGAGATATAGAGCACGTATGGCGGGCGGATCCCATACTTGGGACAGATCTGTGAAAGCGTGTCCTTTTTGTCTCTCGGGAAATAGAGTTGATAATCTGCTGCATTGGGAGTGACCGTAACTTGCTCCTCGGGCACACCGGCATACTCCACAATATCCTTTTTACTGCTTTCGCTGACTGTGAGTACCCTGGTAAGCCTGCGTGCCAGAAACGGAAGCACCCGTTTGATATAAAACATCCTTGCCGGATCATATTTCCCTTCAACGTGGATACTGGAAAAGTCGTGGACCGTACCTACCGACGGGCATGGGAGAGATATGGGTAATCGCCTGTTCCCTGCAGGGAGGAACAGCACGTCGTATTTTTGTTTTCGGCACAGTTTAGGGAGTGAGAACTGGTGCCAGGCAATATTTGCAACAGGGCTGCGCAGGGAATCGCCAAAACAGATTGTCGACATACTGTCCGGATCGGGAACAAATAACGCTTTTTCGTCTTCATAAACAATTACCTCGAAATCCGGCCTATCCTCAAGGGAGGCAAATTCCCGAAGGATGTTGATGATGTACTGGCTTATGCCGGACTTCCCCCCGTCACCGCCAAAGGTCGTAATTCCTATTTTCATGGCTCAATCCCTTTCATGAGGTTTTTTATTGCCAAAATGTCAACAGGTCTTTCAAGTGCGTCTCAGGCATAATATTAATACCAAAGGCACATTTGATGAGGTACAACAGAAGCACCATGATCAAAATGAGCGGTGCCACGCCGAGAATGAAGAGCATCAATCCACCCGAAAGGGATGTTAGCCATCGGCGCTTCTCTTCAATTCTTTGGGTATGCAAGCGCATGTCCCGGCCTGACAGGATCACGAAATAGTAACGTACAAGGAAAAACGGGATAACGCCTCGAATATCAATGGGATGCTTTTTCGAGGGTCGACTCGCTGAGATTGCCTCCTTGATGGCTGAAAACTGAGCAGGGGTCAGTGAGGCACGCATTTTAGGGTCAATTCGCTCCATAACATGATAGGTAAACGGATCCATGGGTTTATGATTGTTCATTGATCACCCTTCAAACACCCTTCAAGTTTGTCAAGATACCCTTCGAAGGAATAGTGGTCTCGAACGCGTCTAAGACCGTTTTGCCCCAATCTTTCAGCCAATCGGTTTTCACCGAGTATCTTTTGGAGGGCCTTGCCAAAGGCCCCCACATCCTGCTCCGGAACAAGAATACCAGTCTCCATATGATTGAGCCAGTCAGGTATTCCCCCTACATCAAACGCAACCACAGGCCGGCCATGGTGCATTGCCTCGAGCCCGATCATGCCGAAGGGTTCCGGCCAGCGTGACGGTACCACAACGACCTTTGCCTTTGAATAATAATCTCCCAGGTCTTCGTTTCGGACCCAACCTAAGAATTCCACCCTGTTGTCAAGGCCCAATTCATTACAGAGGGTTTTGAGCTTGGGTTCAGCATTGCCGGTCCCCACAATCGTTGCCCTGAAATCGCAAGTAAGTTCTTTGAGCGCCTGCAACAGAAGATCAACCCCTTTGCCGCGGATGAGCTGTCCCACGTACAATATTTGGGGGTCTAAGGGGACAGGTGATGGTGTCTGGTTCTCCATACGAATAACGGGTGGCAGGACATGCACCTTTTCCTTCGGGAATCTGTTTTGAAGGAGTTCATCTCTCATGAAACGGCTTCCCACAAGGAGTTCGTCGAGATGATAATTGTCACGCATTTCTTTGAGCTTATGCCCTATGTTCACAAAGGAAAAACCACTCCCTGAAGAGGGGTCTCTCGCTATAAAAGCCCCGTCGAGCCAGCAGCGCCAGTCCAGTTTATGGTGGCAGACCCGACCGTTGATCATGAAGTATTTGTGTCTCCTCGGACAGCACAGGTCGTGATCATGCACCATTCGGACAGTTCGCACCTTGGGGAGCAGGTGCATGCAGGATTTCAATTCAGGAATCTTGTGAAAGTAAATTACATCAGGAGATACCTGTCCTAAGATGTTTTCAAGGGCTTGAGTGGCGGTTTCCTGTAGGGTGGCGCCCATTTCCTGACACGGAAACGTATTTTCAAAGAGCGCCTTATACTGTTCCAGATCCCGCGCCGAGATTTCTCCATAGGCCAGGTAGCAGTTGTGACCTCTGGAATTCAATCCTTCCACGGTATCTGCAATGTTTTGCTCCACGCCGCCGAAATACCCACATTTCTCATTTACGAAAAGGATTTTCACGGATAGCCTCCTCGTAGATGTCAACCAGAGATTGGGTAATCCTGTCCCAGCTATACTGGCTCCGGGCCTTCAGTTTGCCGGCAGTGCCCAATTCTCGTGCCTTTTCCGGAGATTCCAGGATTGTCTTGAACGCCTTTATAAACCCTGCCTCGTCATTCGGCTCAAACAACAGCCCATCGTCGCCATGATTTACAAATGACGGGATGCCGCCTACCCGGCTCGCAACCACGGGCAGACCTGCGGCCCAGGCCTCTAAAATAACGATGCCGAAGGGCTCGTGAATAGAGGGGAGGAGGAATATATCGGCGCCATGGTAGGCATCAACCAGTTCCTGGCTCCCGGCGGCCAATCCGTCAATAACGGTTACGTGGCTTTTAAGACCCTTCTCATTGATTTTCCGGACAAGTTTTTTGTTGTAATTCTCGTTAGTCACAGGCCCGATGATGACCACATGTGTGTTGGGATTGAGCTTGATCAGTTCCGGGAGGAGATTAATGGCGAAGATCTGATTTTTCTGGGGATCGATGCGCCCAACCGTCACGATCACATATGCATCCGAAGGGATGTGATAGGTGTTGCGAAACCCGTCTCTGTCCCCGGTTGCGAACCCCTCCGGGTCAACGCCGTTGGCCAGGTGAATGACCTTCTTGCTGGGGAAACGTTGCTGCGTCTGTCGTTGTTCTTCTTCCCCCACACAGAGAATGGCCGCCGCATCGTCAAGGACGCGGCGTGAGCCTACCCACCAGCCGAGGATCTTACCCCATTCAAAGGTTCCTTCGGTGGGGGCCGTCCAGGTCTCGGCCTCCTCGTCAGGCACATCAAAGACGCCGCCGTGCAGGGAAACCACATAGGGGATTTTGCGCTTTATGGCTATAAATCTGCCGATACCGCCCGGTCGTTTTGCGGTGTGCAGGTGGATAAGATCCAAGGCGGGGTATTTTTTCAGGGCCTTCATCAACGCAAATGAGAAGAGA